>Ga0310696_10006100_pt1 | contig 14376 bp, 16 predicted proteins | sample AusTroGonzalo_MG_4_FD_203885 | JGI IMG/M metagenome (GOLD analysis project Ga0310696, IMG submission 203885) | Bovine rumen microbial communities from tropical cattle in Woodstock, Queensland, Australia - Gonzalo_02 (v2) (version 2) | ecosystem: Host-associated > Mammals > Digestive system >...
CCTCGCATATAACGGGCACAAGATCACGGATGTCCCCGACTTTCACATATCGGAGGGCGACTTTCTCTGTGTAATCGGAGAAAACGGCGCAGGCAAGACCACCCTGATGAAAGCACTGCTTCATCTGAATGAGCTGTTTACTGGCACGATAGAAAGATGCAACGGGCTCAAGCTCAATGACGTAGGATACCTGCCCCAGCAGACCTCGATACAAAAGGATTTCCCCGCATCAGTAAAAGAAGTCGTAATATCAGGATGCCTTGGACATAAGGGCTTTAGTCCATTTTATAATAGGTCAGACAAGGCACTGGCACAAGCCTCAATGGAAAAGACCGGCATAAGCCATCTTGCCAAAAAGAGCTACAGGAACCTGTCCGGCGGACAGCAGCAGAGGGTGCTCCTCGCAAGAGCCCTTTGCGCCACCCGAAAGATACTGTTCATGGACGAGCCCGTAACTGGGCTTGATCCTGAAGCTGCACAGTCCATGTACGACACGGCCAAGTCCCTTTCAGAGTCAGGCATAGCGGTAGTCATGATAACGCATGACATGTCGCCTGTCGAGAATATGGCCACCCACGTACTGCAAATAGGCAAGGACCCGTTTTACGGAACCAGGGAAGCCTACGTTGAACACGAAAAGGCTTCGGGAGGTATGCTTTTATAATGGATAAGATATTTGAATACCTGCAGCTCCCGTTCGTAAGGTACGCATTCATAGTCGGAACTGCCATAGCGCTATGCGCATCCCTGCTGGGAGTGACACTTGTATTAAGAAAACTGTCGTTCATAGGAGATGGGCTTTCCCACGTGGCATTCGGAGCCATGGCGGTAGCAGGCGTAACCGGCCTGACAGGGGAAATGCTCCTGACCATGCCTATAACCATCGTTGCCGCACTCATACTGATGAGGCATAGGAACAAGGGAGACGAGAGAAACGACGCAGGCGTGGCGATGGCGTCCGTAGGGGCACTTGCCTTTGGATACCTTCTCCTTAACATCTTCCCATCTTCAGGGAACGTATCCGGCGACATCTGCAGCACGCTGTTCGGGTCAACCTCGATACTCACCCTGAAGGAAAAGGACGTTTGGATATGCCTTGCCCTTTCCGTTACAGCGATAGTCGTATTCATCCTGTCTTACAACAGGCTCTTTGCCGTAACATTCGACTGTAACTTCGCCGAGGCAACAGGAACGAAAGCCCGCAGGGCAAGCCTGCTGCTGTCCGTAACAACAGCAGTTGTCATAGTACTTGCAATGAACCTTGTAGGCTCGCTACTTATATCAGCCCTTATAATCTTCCCCGCATTGGCGGCCATGAGGGTATTCGGTAATTTTAAGTCAGTCACCATATGTTCCGCAGTCATATCCGTCGTATGTGCCCTTACCGGCATGTCGGTATCCATACTGGCAAGCACGCCTGTAGGATCAACCATTGTCGCAGCAGATGCCGTTGCGTTCTTCCTGTGCTGTGGAATAGGGTTTATAAGAAAAGGCGCCGTATGAGCCTTATATGAATCGAGAGAGGTATATAGAAAATGAAAAAGATATGTATAGCTTTACTTTTATTGACCATGCTGGCATTAACAGGCTGCGGGGCACAGGATCAGGCAAACAGGCAGATCAAGACAACCGCAGGGGTGGAGGACATACTCCAGGCACAGATAGATGCCTCATTCAACAAGAACGCATCAAAACTGACGCCTTCCCCGACAAATGCAGATGTAACGCCTACAGAAACCCAGGCTGAACCCGAAACAGTGGATTATGCCGAAGCTGACGTGGACCTTACAGGGTTGCCCGACACGTTGTTATACTCGGAGGTTTACACGCTCTGTGACAATCCGAATGAATACATGGGGAAGACCATAAAAATGACGGGCACGTTCTCAACCCTTCAGGACAGCGAGACCGGAAACATATACTATCTCTGCCTCGTAATGGATGCCACCGCATGCTGCGCCCAGGGTATGGAGTTCATACTCAGGGATGGCAGATACCCTGAAGAGGGAAGTACCATAACCGTCATGGGAACGTACTCGACTTATTACGAGGGCACGTCAATGTACTGCACACTGAAAGACGCAGTACTGTTAGGATAAAATGAAAGAAGGACCATATGGCAACATGGATAATAGGGGACGCACATGGCTGTTACAATAAATTACTCAAAGCTCGCGGAGTATGCTGCTGACGATTACAGATGCAGCCGCCGGGGATGCGATGTGGACACCTATACCACATCTATAAGGGGATTGACTATGCCACAGAATTGTTATAAAATGGTATATAGACTGAGACGTCAGCCTACCGGAAGGCAAACTCCGAGACAAAGGTCGATAAATTGAAATAAAAAGAATACAAAAAGGAGACTGTCACATGGAAAACGAATTCAAGTTTAACACTGACATTAAGCAGCGAGACGAGATACTTTTCGGGAAATATGAACCTGACGAGTACCGAGGCGGAACCAGGAATTTCTGGAATGTTAAACAGGAAGTAATCATCGAGCTGTTCGAGAAGGGTTTTATAAATCCGCACGACACCCAGAATAAATCCCCCGAAATGCAAGAACTGATAAATTTCGTAAAGAGACGCAAAGGCTATACCTTTGAAGGATATGCTGTTGATATTAAAAGAGACGACTATAGGATTACGCTGGAAGGTCTAAAGAAGACCGGTGGTATCAATGATAACGAGCGCCGCAAATTCTTTGACAAGTTTGTCTACACTGAAGACCATGTTGCAAACAGCTATGAAGTAAGTAAGGAAAGGTTGTTTGCATGGTGGGACTGATTCTATAGTAGAGAATAGATATGCAGTTAGAACCACCCTTGATTATAGGGTAAACATATAAGGCTGAATTGTCGGCCTGTCGAAAGACGAAACCCCGTGCCGAGCGGAGGCAGTGCCGCAAGGAGAACCTCCGGTACGCATGGGCCCTTGCCAAAGGTTTGACCCTTTGGAACCTTATGGCTTTACAAGGGTACAAAGGTGGGGACTCTGTAGTGTCTCTACAACATGCTTCCCTTTGGAGCTTTACGCTTAACAAAACTGTAAACTCCAACCTAATAAACGTACTGCACGCTGAAAGATGCCGTACTTCTAAGATAAAGACAAAGGAGAAAATATGGCAACATGGGTGATAGGGGATGTACATGGGTGCTATGACGAGTTCATGGCGCTTCTGAAGAGCCCCGAGATAAAAGAAGAGGATACAGTCATCCTTATCGGCGACATAATAGACCGTGGCCCCGCTCCCTACAAGATGCTTAAATGGGCTATGGACAACATAACGCCTGACGGAAAGTACCAAATGATAATGGGCAACCACGAACACGGGGCTGTCCAGGACTTTGAGGAGACGGTGATAATATCAAGGTCGCAGCTGATGCAGCTTGAAGACGTGAACATATGCTCCTTAAGATGTCATTACGGATTCGATGTCGATCTCAGGGATGCCGGATATGAATCAGTTAAGTCTGCCGAACCCATCTTTGACTGGCTCGCTGAACTGCCTTTCTACAAAAAGGTGACGGTCACAAAACCTGACGGGACGCTCCAGAAATACGTGATAGCGCATGCGTGGTATGATGAGTCTGAAAACAGTTACACGCTTCTATGGCAACGAGACATTGAGCTTGACCCCTGTATGCAGGTCTGTACTGAAAACGGCTGGTACCCCGACTACGAAGGCGAGGATAATGAGATACTGATACATGGGCACACCATCGTATGCAAGGAGAACGGGTATCCTGAGGATGCCATGGTCCACTTCAGGGAGCACAGTATAAACATAGACTGCGGCGCATTCCTTAAAAGGATAGGCGGCAGGCTCGCCGCCATACGCCTTGAAGACCTTGCCTTCATATACCATGACGAGCCGGATATCTGCCATTACAGGGAGGCTTCCGCTCCCACAGAAACATGACAACATCATACGGTATACAGAACACGCCCCTGGGCTCATATAGTCCGGGGGCTGTTACATTGTGAAAAAAAATACAGATACATATTAAAAATATGAAAATAAAAAGGAGGAATATAAAATGCCAAACTGGTGTTACAATGAGTTAAAGTTTAATAAAAGAGAGCAGTACGAAGACTTCAAGTCCAGATACTGTACTTACAAGGAGGACGCATCCGGCAGATTCGTGCCGTCCTTTGATTTTGAAACCATCTGCCCCTGCCCTGAATCCCTGTCAATAAAAGACGATACATCCGTCAATGACAGGATATTCTACTTCCTGACGGACAAGCTTAACAGATGGAACCTTTCAGAGAACAGCTGCCTTATCCCTGAGGTGATGAGGATGATCCCCGATTACGAGATACCCGCATTCATCCTTGACAAGTACACCCTCAACATTGAAGCCAATAAGCCATACTCGAAGGACATGAGCCTTATTGCTCTTGACCTTGGCCCCGAAAAGATAAAGTATCTCTTCGATAATGACGGGGAAGAACTGCAGTACATCGTCGAGGACAAGCCTACCGAAGAAGGTAACCGAATCTATTATTTTATGCTTGCCTTCAGGTACCTCTACAACATGGTAAAGGAAATGAACGAGAAGTACGGCACGGCAGAAAGCAGGTCTTCGTTAAGGCTTGAAGTTGCAAAGGCAAAGAACAGGAAGCCCGTCATCGACGAGGCAAGGCCTTTCCTCAGCGAATACCCCGAGGACTGGTTCGAGATGGGCAGGACTTATGTAACAAACCTGTTCAATTACGGAGCCTACGGCTGGTATGACTGGTCATGCAGAAACTGGGGAACCAAGTGGAACGCAAAGGAAACGACGTTCAACGATAACGAGCTCACAGTGATGTTTGACACAGCGTGGAGCTCTCCTTCTCCGATACTATGGCAGATGGCCCGCCAGAATCCCGACTGGGAGGTAAAATATTCGGTGTCTTACGAGGCAAGCCCCGAATGGTTCGAAGGCGAGTTCACAAAAGGCCAGTTCATAATCACAAAAGGGCACATCGGAGACCCGGATCCTGACGATAATGACGAGGCCACAGAATAAACAAACACAAATCCATGCCTGCAAAGGTGTGGATTTTTTCTTTTTCCGTTATCATGGCATATTATTTGCACATAGAAGAAAGGATGGTATGTACTATGGATACAAATGACATGAATTACAGAAACCTGTTCTCGGCATACAACAAGGAAGAGAACTTCAGGCTGCTGGTGCGGGCACATGACGAGCAGGATGCTCTCGAACTTGCAATCGGCTATGCCGAAGACACGGGTCTTAGCGGACAGTGGTCCGTATCAGACCTTAAGGAAGGCTACGTCTACAGCTGTGACTACATAATTCAGCGCCCTGAGGACGAAAGGGAAGATGGCGAGTCCAGCATATATGATTACATCGGTGACGACGGACTCCCCCTGGCATATGATGAAAACGGCTGCCCCGTTCCGTACGGGGATGCGCCAGTAGTCGGGGATGACGATGATGCACGCTGACCGTTAGGAGGTATTATGGTTTGCATACGCTATGAATTCAGCGACACGGGAATATTCAGCGCATTAGACCTGCTTGAAACAGCCCCTATGACGGATGAGGATGAGAAGACATATAACTATATAATGCAGCTGTTTGCCGACGACCTCGACGAACCACCAATCCTTAAGACAATGACAGGCCGTACCGGAGTATCACTGTTTACCGAAAAGGGTAATGAAGCCTTTTCATGTGAAATGAAGGAGCTTGAGAATCTGTATAATGAATACCTCACGAGTGCAGGCTTAGGAGTGTTCAATATAATTGAGCTGGACGTACCCGAAAACGAGATATTATACAGAGATGAGTACCAGGTTGTCATACACAGGGATGTATATGAAAGGCTGCTCGTCGAACAGTACCCAAACCCCTATCAGAGCTTTGAAGATGACGAGGTCCGCTGACCCGTAAAAACGCTCCTTTTGGGGAAGCATGCTTAAATGAAATCATAGTGCATATTAGGAAAAGTACCAAATAATAAAAAAGGAGACTAAAAAAATGTGCACTAACTGTAAAGTTGACTTCCCCGAGATTGAGTACAGGATAATCACATCAAAGGATAGCGACGAACCTGCAATCTGCCTCTGCCCCAACTGCATGGCGGCAGCCATAGGCAACGAAACGCTTAACATTCCCAAGGGTAACTTCACAAGCGAGATCACAGGGGCTAAGGGAGCCGTAATGGTAAGCAGCGGTACCGGTGATTCACAGCACGACTTCTACCTGACCCCTGCCGAAGCGTTAAGGCTTCTTGACCACAGGCTCCTGCCTAACGAGTTCCATAAGCTTGCGGAAACCCATACGTCAAAGATATTTGAGCTGCACGATGACTTCTACGACGAAGTAACCGGCCTGGCCTACCAGCCCATCTTGCTCCATGATTATATCGCCGACCTTAAGAAGTACATCAAAACAGCCAAGCTGAAACCCGCAGAAAAAAGAGATCTTACTGTAGTAATCGACAGTATGGAAGCCGAGCTCGAAGGAGAGTCCGAGGCATAAAAAGAATACCCAAAAACGCTGGAAATCGGTCAAAACCGGTTCCGGCGTTTTTTATTGCAAATATGGTATATATAGTATGTAAAAATATTTGCAAATAATTTGCAAATAATACTTGCAATATGTAAATATGTGTGATATAATGCCTTCAGTGAAAGAGAGGTGACTTTTATGACATTAGGAGAGAAGATCGAGGTTTATGCCAAAAACAACAACATAAGCCTACGTCAGCTCGCATTGGAAAGCTCTATCAATTACAACACCCTTTACGCATTCGTAAAACGAGGAGGCAAGACCCTTACGGAAGAAAGCTTAAGGAATGTCGCATCAGCTTTGGGCATATCCCCCGAACAGCTCACGTCGGATGAAATATCCATAGAGGAGAGACCGAGTGAGGCGACAATAGCCCTTAATCTGACCATATCTTCCATAGTCGGCCATCTCACCGGAGACGAAGCAGAGAGGATGCTGTATACGATAAACACGTTTTTGGAAGAGCAGGCACACCTAATCAAGCTAATGTACAGGAATACCACCAAGGAGGAAAAGTGACATGATCAGATTATCACACGAAAGCTTTTTTAGCGCATATGCGGAAGACGATATAAGGAAAATGCTGTCCTTCTGCCTCGCATCAATGATCGAAAGGATACTTGGAACCCCTGATGCAGACGGAAACCTTACAGACGTAAAGCGCGTGGAAGAATTCATGAAGCACAGCAAATACTTTAAGCCGTTGATCAAACAGAGCCTTGAAATAGGCAAGGGCCCCCTTACCGAATCCATACGCTGGGTAGATTTATTCAGGGAAAAGTATTCCGACATCCTTGCAAAGCTGAAGGACAGGGTCCATGAATATACGTTTAACGAGTTAGGCGAAGCGCTCCTGTTTGAAATGGTAAGGCATTCCTATTACGTCGTGAATGACGAAAAATGGCTTAAAAAGTATCATGATGAGCTTGATGATAAATACAGTGACGGAACGTATGATGCAATGGACGCATCTACGTACTCTTGGAGAAAAATGGGGACAGAAGAATTCGACAAGCTGGAAAAAAAGATTGCCGGGCAGGTAGAAGCAGGATTAAGAAGCGATTATGGTGAAGTACTGAAAAAGATAGAAGAAGGCTGCGAATGCAGCATAGACAATCTTGACGATGAATATGATGACCCATTCGTGGAACTGTATTTTCAAATCCATTACGATAATCCACAGATAGATGCCGATGCATATATAGAAAAGCTCACCCACGCATACATGATGGAAATAACAGATTATTCGCTGTACCTTGACGAGGCATTCGACGAAATGACTATGGAAATATTTGAATATGAACTGGGCATATCGCTAACAGGCGATCAAATGTCAGAGATGGAATGCATATCCATAAACGATCTGCTCTGGGACTATGACTACACCTTTATACTGGAGCTAATGCCTGACCAAAAAAGGCTGGACCAGTTCCTTAAAACGGTCGGCGAGTACGCTGGATTCGTTATGGACGGTTTTGACGACGTAGTAAAGGACGAATCAGATATATGCTGTGACATAAGCAATAAGGGCGACACATCTGATGCTTTAGCGTAATCACGGAAACTATTTGGCACATGCCATTCCATAAACCTCAGAACACTGGAATCGGTCAAAAACCGGCTCCAGTGTTTTTTACGCATAATTCCATACCTGAAACGTTAAAGCCCAAATACGGGCAAAATACGCATCCACAGAGGGTATTATGAAACCACATTGTCAAATATCCGGCACCTTTCGGGGAGCCATATCCTGAGGCATGTGCCGGCATATTCAGTATGGAAGCAAAAGGAAAAACACGGGAAGGAGAAATGACGTGAGCAGGATAAGGATCAGCGATTCACCGCTTAAGGATCAGGCAACCCTTTATGAGGAATTCAACAAGTACATCGGCAAAAAGCCCATCCTCGAAGATATAGCGGACTATCTTATAAAGCATCCCACATGGGAGGCGCAGGCATCCCAGCAGATAGGGGAGAAATACCATATTGACACGGTATCCGTACTTCGTGAATACAACAGGGAACTCGTGGCAAGGGGGCTTGCCCTTAAACGCTCCGAGCTTAAAAAGATGGACACGATAGACCTGTCCGACACGCTCGGGCCTGCACCTACCAACTATCCTATAAAGCTGAATATCGACCAGATATATGACGAGCTGAACGAGGCGGTCAACAACGCTGAAGAATGGGCAAAGATCCAGGAGCTCGGCTGGTGCATATGGATCCCCTGCTTTACAAAAGGCGTAGTAAGATATACTCCCACAAGGTATGTATATTGGGAGATAAAGGAAGTAAACTGCACGGAAAAGAGCGTTACGGTATATATCAGGGATTACGCGGCATATGACAATGCGTCACTGTGGCAGCCCGGGCTTGAAGGCACGTACACCCAGTACCTTGATACTGGATATGCGGCCTTAAAAAAGGTACAGAGAGACATCACGCAGGGAGCCCCCGTTACACTTGAGGATGCCATTCCCTATTATATGGCGACGAGTGACTGCAGGACATACCAGGACATCTTTACTGAGATAGACCTGAACACGATGGGATGGGATAAGACCAAGCAGGCGGCCCATAATACCATGACGGTTCTTTCAGCCATACAGCGCCCCCTGTTTGACAATAACGATCCCCAATATAAGCTTTTCTATCACTTTGAATCACTGTCCATAGCGTTCATGCTGACCGTGTTTTATGTAAATTACAGGATGCACAGCTTGAAGCCCAAGGCTGAGCGCAGGCCGTCGGCACCACGCAAGATTAAGACCGAGGCGGCTCCGGCTGTGGTTGCCGATACCCGTATAGTACGCAACATCGGGACCATACACGTGATCTCACAAAAGGCACCGAAAGTCCCTACGGACGAGTCGGTAAGAAGATACAAAATGGCGGTATGGCCAAGAAGGGGATTCGTCCGCCGATACAAGAGCGGCCGGATCTCGTACATAAATCCGACAGTGGTTTACCGGCAGTGCCTTAAGGACAAGCTGGACCCCACGGCAAAGGTACCGCAGGCTTTCATCCATATGAACAATGCCCTGCCGAAACAGGCAATTCAGGATGCACAAAAGAACGCAGAAGAAGCTGCAGGGTCATAAGACCATATACGCCTCACGATGTGGGGCGTTATTTTTATGAAAAACATATTGGGAAAAGCTACAGTAAACGCTATCACAAAAGGAGGAAAACTAAATGCGTGTATTAACCGTAATTCAGAAGTCCGATGCCGAGTATTATATGCTCGAGATGGGAGGCGTCGGCACATGTGAGGTCGTATGCGACCATACGACCAGCTCGCCTAGATACTATGTGGCCGTGACAACCGAAGACGGATACGAACTGAAAACCGCAGAAGGCAGTCCCAACAGAAACCTTACCTGTGAGGAGAAGGAAAAGATATTCAAGCTCATACACGAGTTTGATGCGTGTACCATTGAAAACCACTGGAGCACAAGCTTTTATCCAATCTTCTACGACAACGGGTTCGGCTACATCGAGTGTGTATTCTTCGTGTACAGGGCCAGGTTCGGCCATCACCCCGACTTCCTGCCCCAGGATGAGGAGAGAGGAATGAGGGACGGCTTCTCCACACAGTTCCACTTCCTTGTAGAGGACGACATCCCCGAGGACGAAGTCTATGCCAAGCTTAGGAAATACAGGGAGAAGTATGACGCCATTGTCAAGGACATAGAAGATGATGACAAGAAATGGAACGAGTTTCCCTTCAAGGAGAACACACTACTCTGGTCCAAATAATGAAACACCAAGACCTGCCAAACGTGGCGGGTCTTATTTTTTTGATTTTTCATGCCATTACATATTTAAGCATATCATTATACAAGGAGGAAAACAATATGATGACACCATTAAAGGCCGAAGAGCTCCAGCTGCTTAAGCGCAAGCTTGGTGATAAGTTCTTTTTATTCCGGGAATCATTCCACGGATTCGCACAGGATCCTGGCACCGCCAACAGGCAGGTTTCCATTAGCGGGCTTATTACCCTTGACAAGGGTCTTGACGAGGCTGATTTCTGCAAAATAATCGACAAGCACTCAAATATACTGCTCTATATGGGCGACGGGCTCAGGACCGCAATCCACCCCGGATGCGACACCCTCAGCTTTGAATTCAGTGAAAGGGGCGGCATCGACGATTACGAGGGCAAGTTCGACGAACTCTATTCCCAGCTCAAAAAGCTCAAATACAGGGCTTCCGGCTCTATCCATATCACGGATGACTTCGGGAGTACGAAAGTGAAGCTCTACCTTGACGGCAAGGGCGGATCCGTACTGTACCACGCTTATGAAGGGAGGGATAGGGATGCTTGTTAAGAAGAAAACGGTAACAAATGCCGATATAAAATTTTCAGGCATAACGCTTCTTTCAGTAGAAGAGGCCGAGCAGGTCCCCGACGACATACTCCGCAAGACTGATTACTGGTGGCTCCGTTCACCCGGCGTATATGAGGGCGACCCCACAGGCAAGGATACGGAATACATCAAGGCATGTGTGGCCGTAGTCGGAGCTGACGGGCGAATATCCAGGACGGGAACATACATAACGTCCGACAACTGTTACGGCATACGCCCTGCGTTAAAGCTCTGCAAAGGCTCCGGGCTCAACCCCCGAGACGAGTTAGAGCTTGCGGGCAACAGATGGACCGTAATCCCTGGAGGATATGCTCTTATGGATGACTCGATAAGGACAGTGAAGGACTCACTGTTTTTCAGATCAACACCGAGAGTGCTTGTCCCCTTCCGTGACTGTTATATTGAGGGGCACGAGGTAGTCCTTAATGACCAGGCCGGCACACGCATCAGCTTCGACGACCGTCCCAACAGCTATGAGGACTCTGATATAAAAAGGTTTGTTGAAGAGTGGGCCTTTGCAAGCGGCATCTGCTTTGAAGATGTAAATGACACACCCTGACATATGCCAGGCAGTTCAAAAATCCTCGTATATTAAAGTACGGGGATTTTTTATGCCCTTAATGGAAATTTTAGATTAAAACATATTGAAAAATGAAATCATGAAAAAGGAGGAAAACAAAATGCAACCACAACTAATGACATTATATGACTACCTGAAAGATAGGGAAGATTACACTGTCAAAAGCCTCTTCTCGGGTGCCGGCGGACTTGACTGCGGGCTCGAACAGGCAGGCTTAAAGGTAGTCGAAAGCTACGAGTTTGAGAAACGCGCATGCGATACCCTTGCCGCAGTTGGCAAGTCAAACGTATATAAGTGCGACATTTCCAAGCTCCTTCTTGAGAACCAGCTTGAGACGTTTGCCATCACCGCGACATTCCCCTGTACCCATTTTTCGACAGCAGGATTGAAGGACGGCGACGAGCTCTACCTTGAGGCACACCGAATCATCAGGTGTCTTGAGCCCGAGATATTCGTAATCGAAAACGTGCCCGCAATGAAGAAGTTCGACGTTGTAATGGAGGCGTTCACAAAGATGCCCGGATACCACGTATGTGACTTCATACTCAATGCGGCCGACTGCGGTGCACCCCAGAACAGGAAAAGGCTCATCATAATGGGCTCAAAGACCAAGTTTAACTGGGACTTTTCACCCGTTCCCGCATCAGAGAAGAAATATCTCAGGGACATACTAGAGGAAGGCATCACCACGCCCTTATCAAAAGGCATACTGAACCGCCTTAACGGTGTCAACCCCGGACAGTGGCCTGCGCATATCTACGACCCAAAAGTCAAGGATTACGGCCCCACCTGTGTTGCCCATTATGGCAAAGATCATGGGGATCAGCTAACTGTAGACCCCAAAAACGGGAATATACGTGCGTTTACCGTACATGAATACGGCAGGCTCCAGGGATTCTGTGATGACTATCCTTTCTTCGGAGGCCAGGCTGCCACCTATAAGCAGATCGGCAATGCCGTGTCTCCGTACATGGCCAAGGTCATAGGAAAGGAAATACTCAGGTACGTGGATGTGGTATCGCCCCGCATGGCGGAATATAACAGCATCCACCATACAACAGTAAAGAAGGAGGTAGTAGCATGATCAACATGCGAATAATAAACTCAAACGGTGGCGCTATGGAGCTTGCAGTGGCAAACTCTAACGGTGTGCATATAATGGACGTGCTCGAACCGAGCACACAGAACGTAGACACGCTCAGGGCAAATTTCGCAAGCCTGAACGTAAGGCATGAGTATATCGGCACCGAGCTTGCATCCAATCTCGCAAAGGCAGATGTCGTATATATCAACGTAGCAAAGAAGGAATACGCCGCTAACGAGTCAGCGGTACCGATAGTAGACAAGAACATGGCCGGCTCGGGCGGCAACGGCGTCCTTGTAATGAAGAACGCATTCCGTCTGGTATCATTGCAGGAGCCTGACATGTTCATCGTAGAAACAGGCCTTCACATACATACCGCTGCAAGTGAGGCTTTCGCCGCACTTCCTCGGTACTACGTAAAGCAGCTTGTGTTCAAGGATGCAGGCAAGTGCGGTCATCCCATGAAAAAGAAGAAGTCGTTCCTGATAGGAACAAAGAAGGACTTCAGTCTCGCATGGAATGAGATAAACCTTGCGCCCCTCACAAACTTCCTTGAGAAGGGCGTGGATTACGGCGACCTTCCCGCGTATGCAATGAACCGCATGAACAGGAACGCGAAATCGTTCCCCTCGGTAGTTATAGATCCGAGCGTTGACACCATGGTGCCCAACATCACTGGTCACTACGCAAAGGATGATTCAGAGGTCCTCGTCAAGGATGAGGTCACAGGCATGCTCAGACCGTTCACCGTAACGGAAATAGCAAGGTTCTACGGCTTCCCTGACACGTACCAGTTCCTTGGCAGCAACAGGCAGAAGATAAGGCAGATCACCGACTCAGTCGGCGTCGGCTATGCTTCATTCCTGCTGAATGACGTAGTTAAGCATTACTTTAATAACTGCTACCAGGCGGCATAAACCAGGCATCAAATAAAGCTCGAATTCGTTCGGGCTTTATTTTTTATGCCGAAATTACAGTATGAAGCATATTGTTTTCGATTTTATAATACAAGGAGGAAAATAAAATGTTTCAGAACGGAGAACTTATAATTGACAACTTCGCCGGAGGTGGCGGAGCATCGACCGGAATCGAGGCCGCATTTGAGAAAATCTATGTGGACTACGCGAATAACCATGACCCCGATGCCATCCGTATGCATCAGGTAAATCACCCCGCAACAACGCATAGGCAGGAGGACATCTGGTTATTGGATCCTAAGCAGATAGCGGGAGACAGGCCTGTCGGACTGCTCTGGGCCAGCCCTGATTGCACCCACTTCAGCAATACTGCGGGCAAGAGACCATTATCCAAAAAGATAAGGGGACTCGCATGGAATATCCTCAAGTGGGCAGCCACTGTACGCCCAAGGGTAATCATAATGGAGAACGTGCCTGAATTTTTGACATGGGGCCCGCTCAACCGCGGCAAGCACGGCTACATTGATGACAATGGCGAGAAGAAATTCAAGGCGGGGCATCGTCCTATCGAGGCGAAGAAGGGAAGCACTTTCAAGCAGTTTTACAAGCAGCTTACAGAACTTGGCTACAACATCGAATACCGTACGCTCTGTGCGGCAGACTATGGTGCAGCCACCATCCGCGAGAGGTTTTTCCTGATCGCCCGTTGCGATGGACAGCCTATCGTATGGCCCGTCAAGACCCACGCAGACAGGCATAGTGAAGATGTCAAGAAGGGAAGGCTTAAGGCTTACACCCCTGCCACAAGCATCATTAACTATAACCTGACCGGCGGCTCAGTATTTGAAGTTAAGAACGGGAAGCCACGCTATGGCGATAAGGC
>Ga0310696_10006101_pt1 | contig 14374 bp, 16 predicted proteins | sample AusTroGonzalo_MG_4_FD_203885 | JGI IMG/M metagenome (GOLD analysis project Ga0310696, IMG submission 203885) | Bovine rumen microbial communities from tropical cattle in Woodstock, Queensland, Australia - Gonzalo_02 (v2) (version 2) | ecosystem: Host-associated > Mammals > Digestive system >...
AAACGCTGCCAATACCCTCATGGCTCAGTTCGGAGAGACGGGTGACGAATCCCTACGCCTGCTGCGTGACGGCATGCAGGGCATGATTCAGGGCGACGGTGGTAAGCTGTTATCCATGATACAGCAATACGCCCCAGCCTTCCGCGACGCTGGCGTGTCAGCCTCGCAACTCATAGCAGTCATTCAGAACTCGGAGGGTGGCATCTTCACCGACCAGAATATGTCAGCCATCGTCATGGGCATCAAGAATATTCGACTGATGACGAATCAGACAAGCGATGCACTCGGCAAACTCGGCATTGACGGTCAGAAAATGTCGCAAGACCTGAGCAACGGAACAATCACCATATTCGACGCGCTGAAGCAAGTCGCTGGGGCCATCGAGGGAGTAGGCAGTGGCAGTAAAGCGGCAGGCGAAGTCATGCAGACCGTATTTGGCCGTCAGGGAGCAATGGCAGGAACCAAATTAGGAGAAGCCATTGCCACGCTGAATCTGAACCTCGACGAGACAAAGAAGCAGACGGGAGAAATCGGAGAGTCATTGAAAAGACTTAACGAGAAGACGGAAGAGTTCGAGAAGAATCTTATGGATATTGCCGGATATGACGGATGGGACACCATGAGTAATGACATCAAGACTGGCGTGCTGATGTCGCTCAATGAAACGTTGGAATCAGTCAAACAAATTCTTCACCAGCTCAACGGCATTGCAGGAATTGACCTCAATGCTACTGGAATAGCAAAGTGGTTTACTGATCTTGCAACCTTCGCCTATAATGCCATCAATCCGCTAACAGGTGTCGTTCAACTGCTGGCCTATATCGGGAAAGTCACAGGAGGTGGTGGCGGTTCTAACAGCAACGGAAACGGTAACCAACTTTCACCAGAAATGCAGCGCGTCTATAACCTCGCTGATCACGGAACGCCTGAGAATAGCATCGGTGATGTGGTGGTAACTTATACAAGGCCAAATAAGCCCAAAGGTGGTAGCGGAGGTGGTCGCAAAGGGGGTGGTAAGGTTGAGCAAGACTTTGACCCGACAAGCATAGCAGCACAGGAGAAAAAGATTCAGGACTTGACGAAGGCGTGGCGTGAGGCTTCAGCTGCTGAACGTGAATACAAAAAGGGGCTGCTCGAAATGGCGAAGGGTGAGCTTGCCGTGATGAACGGCAGCCAAAAGCCGATCGGAGATATAGCAAGCGGTCAGGCTGTCGGTGTTGGTCTGGCTGGTATCGGTGGCACGCACTATGACAAGAAGCAGGGAAAATACATCGAAGACGGCCTTGCTATCGACGCATCCAAAATCAAGACACCGCTCCAAGTCATGGAAGAGGAGCTTCAGAAGCTCATTGAACTCCAAGCACAATTCGGTGGTGTATCAGAAGAGGCATGGGGCACCTACCAAAAGCAGATAGACACCGCACAGAAGAAAATAGTCAAGTTCAAGGGAAAGGATGAAGGCGAGAAGAACGAAAAGGCGTGGCAGGCAGCAGCGCAAGCCGTTCAAAGTGTCGGTTCGGCATTCTCCAGCATTGAAGACCCAAGCGTGCAAGCAGCAGGCACTGTGATGCAGGCCATCGCAAGTATCGCCCTCGGCTTCGCCACAGCATCAAGTCAGGCCAATACAGCAGGAACAGGCTGGGGATGGATAGCATGGTTGGCAGCTGGTGCGGCAGCAATGGCTACGACCATCAGCACCATTCACTCACTCACCGGCTACGCACAAGGCGGTATCGTCAAAGGCAACAGCTATAGTGGCGACAACGTGCCCGCAATGGTCGGCGGTGCAGGCGGTGAGCTGGTCGGACTGAATGCTGGCGAGGTCGTCCTGACGCGGGCCATGCAGAGCAACTTAGCACAGCAGCTTCAAGGCTCAGGCGGTGGCGGCTACATGCCCAGCCACATCAGCGGAGAGCAGATATACGTGGTCCTGAATCGCTACACAAAGCGGTCTGGCAAAGGAGAACTGGTAACATGGAGATAAGACAACGGATTTAACTAATTACACGAATATGACAGGAAGAGACATAATAGTAGTACTTTCGCAGAACAACGTAGCAGTCGCTTCTACAAAAGTTAGAAGTCAGGACATCAAGACCAACTGTGACACCATCGAGCGTGCCAGTGCAACCCAACAGCAGTGGGAAGAGCACATCGCAGGCCGCAAGCGGTGGACGCTATCAGTCAGCTACCTCATCCTGACCGCACCGCAGATCAAAGACCTGCTCAATGTCGGGCAAACGTTCGACATAACCGTCCAGAAGGTCAACGATAGCACCAACAAAGTGAGCGGCACAGCCATCCTCACCGAAGTCTCCAATTCCGCATCCATCGGCAACTTGGCCAAAGGCAACTACTCCTTCCTCGGCACGGGGCCGCTCGTCTGAGCAGCCCCGTTGGTTGCCTTGTCCCGTATGCCGCGTCTTTGTCGCGGCTTTTTCTGTCATGTATGCTGCGGCATAGTCGCAGCCTTTTCGTCACCACTCCATCTGCACCGGCTCCAGCCATTCATCATTCAGCGTAATGTCGAACGTCGCAGCCGCACCGCTGAACAGCCGTCCGCTCACCTCCGTCGTGCGGTTACGCTTAAACGGCACATCATCCAGGGCCACCTGCCCCAGCACCTCATCGTTCGCGTCGTATGCCGTCACCATGACATCCGTTGTCCACTCAGTAGCAGAGCTGAATCCGAACACAGACATCACCAACTGCCCCGTCGTGCCCGCATAGCTGATAGGTATTGTTATAGTGAACCCCTCCGCTTTCGGCTCCACAGGCTCACCCGTGATGTAGTTCAATCCGTAATACCATGTTGCAGGTTCGATGGCCACCTTCGCAATACCCGTCGGCACTTCATCCGTAACGCTTATCTTCAGCCTTGTCACCACACGCTCCAGCGTAACCGCCACCGTCTCTGACGACGCATCGTTGACCGTCGCCGCCTTCGTCGCCCAGAACGTATCGCTCGGCTTCGTCCACGCGATGGTGTGGTAGGTATCATCCTCATCAGCACCAGCACCACGCGAAGCCACGAAATACAGCGAGTGGCTACCATAGTCCAACAGCATTGAGGGCGCATTCCACGCCGTCATATCAGGCGTGATATGTTCTGACCTTTTATCATCACCACCTATGCGGTCATAGATGAACAAGTCCGTCATTTCCGCACCGTTCGCAGCCAGTCCACGAGTAGCATCATCAACATCCAGCGAAAAGCCTACTGTCTTCGCCTGCCGAGTCGCCACTTCCTGCTCCTCTATAACCTCCTTCGAACAGCCCGTCAGCACCACCAACGCCGCTGCCATCATCATCTTCATGTACTTCATATCCTTTCCGTTTTAGTTATTATTTATTATTTATCTTTGTTTTTATCCGTCCCGCAAGCCGAGGTTTTGCCTCGGCCCTATCTCCGTTGAGTATGCTGCTGTGTTACTGCAGCCCTAACCCCGTCCTGTACGCTGTGGCTGCGACGCAGCCATTATCTTTCTCTCCACCATATCGAAGTCGCCTCGCACGCTCTCCGCAAGCACCTTCGCATATTGTTCCGTCTGCTTCACCGTTGTATGGCCCAACATCTTCGATACGTTCTCAATCTTGGCCCCATTTGCAAGCATGTACGTGGCGAACGTATGCCTCCCCATGTGTGAATGCAGGTTGGCAATACCGATGCACATTCCTATCGCCTTCAGCATCTGGTTATATCGCTGGTTGTTCATCCGGGGCACCTTCCACCCATAACGCTCCAGCACCTCAACTACTGGCGGCAATAGCTGGCTCACATACGGAACTCCAGTCTTGATACGTTGCCCGACATACACCCACCTTTCTTTTGCCGTACCCTGTGGCTCTGCCGCAGGAATCACCTCGCGCCTGTACTGGCTAATATCAAACACCTGCGTATCAGAATAACTAAGACCTGTGAACATCTGAAAGACGAACAAATCTCTCGCCATAGCCACTTGCGAACCAGGCACAGGCGTAAGCGCAAGCACCTTCTGCATTTGTTCCTCAGTCAAGTATTCAGTCACGTCGCGCTTTCCGCGTTTAAACACCCCTTTCATCCTGTCGTATGGGTTCGCCGACACCACTCCCAGCGTCACGGCCTTATTCACGGCAGCCATCAGGCATTTATGATATGAATATGCAGCACTATCACCAATGTATGACGGCTCACATCCTGCCTCTTCCTGGTTCTTTGTGAGCGGAATTGGCTGCGCCCTGAGCCACACATCAAACGCATAGATGCGGTCCACACTGAGGTGCTCCCATCGCGTGAGCTTTCCATACGCGAGTAGCTTGTTGCAGACCGTCCCATACCTTTTCTTAGTGCTCTCCGACATATTCGCCGTCCTCACATAATCCCTTATCCAATTAATCATCACCGGCTCTTTCCCGTCATCATTTGTGGCCGTGACATCCCACACCTTCTGTCTGATTTCAGCCACGTCTATTGCTCTCCGTTCTTCTAAGCATCGGTTCACCTCCTTTTCCACAAGTCCGACAATAGTCGTCAGCCTTTCATTCAACATGTCCGCATTATTGCTTGTCTCATCATCGCGCACCGCATTCCCGACCAGCCGAGACTTGCGCACGCGCACGCCCGTATTAATATAATGAGCTTTCCTATTAATCGTGATACGCACCTCGATAGGACCTTCTTCGCCCTTCTTGGTACGCTTTCTATGATCATATATTAATGAAATGTTTATCATTTTTACTTTTGTTTTTAGTTACTTATTTTCAGTGGTTTGTGGGCATTTTCGGCAAAATGTTTACCCACATTTTCTCAAAAAGTCTTCCAAATGTTTACCCACTCAGGGCGGTTGTGGTAAACATGGGTAAACATTTGGCGAACTTTTACCTCCTTTTTGCGAACATTTGCGACCCTTTGCGTTTACCCTTTTCTTTTTCTGAACCTCCCGCATCGCCCATTCCCACGCCCTTTCCGCTTTTTTACTGGGTCTTCCCAATTCTGCACCAAGTGGAGATGGAGGGAATACCCCTCGAAAATGGAGATACGCAGTAAACAGAGAGGGTGTAGAGCATTGTTTTGCATATTTTAATATTATCTTGGTAAACATTTGGCTAATTATTATTAATGTAACAACAGGAGAAGTAGTGGCCGTCGTTGCAGCCGATGTAGCAATAGCAGCAGCAGGGGAGAGAAGTGAAGGCTCTGACATCCTTCGTCTGATCCTTGGGGACGTAGCCGACGGGGTGGCCGTCATGGGCGAGTATCTTGATGGCGTTGGAGTCGTAGGGGTTAGTGGGTTCTGGCTCCAATGTTCCTTCAAATTCCCCAAGGTAGTTGTCGATGTCGGCAATATGATTGATGCCCGCAATGACAAAATCTATATAATCACCTATGCGCTGACCCTTGGGCCATACGCTGATGTGGTAACCCTTATCCTTGATGCAGAAATAGCGGAGTTCCTGAATGGGTGCGTCGGAGTCACCGCCACCAATTACGATTTCTACTTTTGGCTTTTTGATGGGGTCGCCGTTCTCGTCGAGCAGGTCACAATGAATACCGTTCATGTACTGTTCGGTCAGTTCTTCTTCTTTCCGCTTTCCCAACTTATAGAGGAAAAATCCGAAGACTACGAGAAAAATAAGATAAAGAATTAGTTTCATAGTTATATTAGCTTTTGTTTGGGTTTGTCAGCTACTCCAGGCGTAAAGGGGAAATCTGGAAGTCCGAGATTATGAGAATCAATGAAGCGACGAAGCTCGGCTATGCGGTGCAGACGTTCCTCGGCTATTTTATCACTTTTTTCTATTATTTCATCCTTTTGCGCAAGTTCCCGCTTGTGTTGTTCTTCCATCTTTGCAATGATTTCGTCCTTAGACGCAATCTCGCGTTTTAATGATGCTATTGTTTCATCTGACTTTGAAAGCAGGGCATTCAGGTAGCTTGACTCATCTAAACGCCGAGAAGGGTTTGCGAAATTTTCAAATTCAGCTTCACGACGGGCTTTCATAAGATCATAGTCCGGGTTACTTTTACGCATTTGAGCATCTACGATTTCATCATCTGGAACATTTCTAAGGAGCATATAATCACTAAGGCCGAGAAGGTACGGCTTGTATATCTGGCCAGCACCATCTTCAATCGTTGCCGAAACTCGGACAAGTTCATCCATCGTATCTTCAGGAACTGGGCGTACTCCGTTTCGGAATACTGAGATATAGGCAACTTTACTGCTTATAGCAGCGGCAAGCTGAGTTTGATTCATTCCTTTGCACTCGGCAACATATTCGAATGCTCTGATGAAATGCTCATTTTTCTTTTTTCTTGTCAAATCTTTCTCAATTTTGCCCATAATAACACGTTTAATTCTTAATGTTTCTTAAATTTATACGGCTTTTATACTGAGTTATCAATTATTATTTATATATTTGCACCCGAATAAGTAACTAACAAACATCGAGGCAAGAAAATAGCCGTCAGACGTGGGACACGTCTTAGCAAAAGGGTTTGGATTGCAAATATACGGCTTTTTCTCCCTCGTTGTTACTAACAAACTAAAAGTTTAAGTAAAATTAAAGTTTTATGATAATCGAGAAAATGACAAAAGACATCCTGATGAAGTTCCTGCCAGGCGAGCAGAAGGTGTTCACATTGCCTAATTTCGAGAAGGCACAGAGCGCAGCCGTTCAGGCTTATAAGGCCAAGAACTTCACTGAGACATACGGATGGAAATTCAGTGCTCGCATTGGTGATCCTATGGAGGGGACATTGCAGAGAAGCGTGACTATCACAAGAATTGCATGACCCATTGGAGATGCAACGGGAACGGTGACGGAAAATGAGAAACGAGAAATTACTACTACGATGACACGGGAAGATATGATGGAACTGAAGGCTGTTGTCAGACGTGCGATGGAAGAGGAAATGGAGATGTACTCGGAGGTGTGGCTGACAGCGGATGAGCTGGTCAAGTATTTCGGTACGTTCAAGAAGGCTTGGCTCGACAGGTACGGGCACGCACTCCCCAGGAAGAAGCCGGTGGTTACGGATGAAGGTGGTGAGAGGCACGGGAAGACGTGGCTGTATCCGAGAAACAAGATACAGCGGATGTTCGCCAATGGGGAGATTGAGCAGCTTGTGTGCAAGGCGGTGGTGATGTGATGATGGCTGCGGCAATGCCGAAGCATACAGGACAAAAGAAAAGGAGAAGTAGCTATAAGTCCGTAGGCGGACACTGGTAGAGCTACGTTGTACACGCCAGGTTAGAGGTTCGAGTCCTCTCTTCTCCACATACCAACGCGGGTTAGTACGCGGAACCCTCTACGCGCAAGGAGGCTAAAGACAGTGCGAAGGGCCGGAGAGTGATGCGGACGAAGCTATGAAATGCTGAAGCTATAAAGTCTATGGTAAAAAACGACAGAAATCATCATTAATAACGGAAGACCAAAAGACGAGCCAAAGCAATCGAGTGAAGTTTAGCAGGAGCGATGGAAAGGGCGGTGGCAGCCCTGAAGAAACGGCAACGAAGTCACACCATAAGCGGTGTGAATGAAATGGTGAGCTGCGCAAGGCATAAGCCACGTCAGGAACACAAGACCCCCAAACGGGGAAAGCTACATCCAAAAGGATGTTATAGCAGAGGTGCAAGAAGCAGGGTGGAAGCAAACTGTGAGCGATGATACACGGGGTAGTGTCCGTTGTGGAGCCAGGTCAGCAGCCTGATAGACTTTAATGCGGCCGTGGTATGTCGGTATTACCGACAAACCACTGACGGTCCCAAGCCCGTTGAACGCAGAGGGGAGTCGAATCTGAATTTTTTGCAACACACGATCCAATTTTTTGTTGCGGAAGCACTGCCTGCGAAGGTCGTGCTTCTTTCTTTTTGAATAATTATTAATTCCAAAAATATAAAGACTATGAAACAGAAGATTATGAATTGGATGGGGAAGAACAATATGATGTTCTCGGCCATCGCTGGTGAGACGTTTACCAATCGTGAGGTGGTTTACACGCACTTAGGGTTGGTGGTGTTTGTTGTATTGGTTGGCTTCGTTGGGAGCCTTGTGTGAGGGCTGCGGCGAAACCGCAGCATATTGGAAATGATTTACGATAAGGGAACTTCACTTGGTGGCGTTTGGCATTGTCCGTATGATCCTGAATGGGTGGAACGGACAAGGCGGACGGTGGCCTGCTGCAAGAGCCTGAGCGATGAATATATCGAGACGGTGGATAACAGGCATGCTCGACAATATGAAGTTCCGCCGCTTGACTTTTTGGAAGAGCCACAGGACTCAAGGGGACTGCCGCTATCATGGTGCGAAGAGGAGCAACGGAGACAACGGCTGCATCCTCATTGTCACGCATCCATTTACGACTATTGCATGGTGCCTGACGTTGTGGTAACGAATGGTGAAGATGACTGGCCGCTGCGGTCAAACGGACGGGTATTGTTGGCTTAATGGTTGCGGCAAAACCGCAGCATACGGGACGAAATAAAAAACAAAGACAAATAAGGAATAAAGGAAATGGAAATAACAGGAATTTTAGTGAAGCAGACATCGATCAAGACGGGTGTCAGCAAGACGAACGGCAACCCTTGGAAGATTGCCGAGTATTTATTAGAGGTGCCTGGCCAGTACCCACGACACGTCAACTTCAGAGTGAGTGATGGACTAACTGGACGTATTGCACGCTTCGACAGCCTTGTTGGTAAAAACGTCACAGTTTCGTTTGACATCGACGCCCGATTGTATAATGACAGGTGGTTTAACGAAATCAGTGCATGGGGAATCATGGAATACATCGACGAGACGACCAGAAATGAGAATATTGCGGCGGCTGCTACGGCAAAGCAACAGCCTACAGGAAACGAGACAGCTGTGTCGGAGCCGAAGCCCGCGGAGAACGGACAGGAGGTGAAAGATGATAAACTGCCATTCTGATGAACAGAGGGAGCGCGATGAGCTGGACGACGTGATAGACCGTTGCAAGATGATTGAGACGACGGGCAAGACACGCGAGGAGTTACACCGAATGGTGGCGAAGGCTACGTTGTGCCTGAACATCTCACACTGTTTGTCCGATGTTATTGAGTCGCTTGTGATGGATGCCGAGAGCATTTTGCGGCCATTTGGAGCCACGTTTAAACGTGAGGACAAACTTCGCTTCAAACAGCTGACGAAAGCCCTTCAGGACGCGCGGAAATGCGCCAAGCGGACAACACTGGGACTATACCAACATGAAGATGCTGACGCCTTCGCTGAAGATTGCGACTGGTGGTACAACATGATTCGCCTGTTGTCCGACAGAACGGGCGAGGACGAACTGAAGACGCTCCAAGTAGTCAACTGGCTAACTCACATGCCTACGGTGCTTGGAATGTTTGACGTAAAGAAACGAGATTTTAAAAGAATCCGACTATAAAAAGGAACTATGAGTGAAGAGAATTTCAAAATACCACTACCAGGGGAGGAGGACGTGAGGCTGATAGCTGGAAGACAACTCGACGATGACTACAAGTCATTTATGCCGCAGGATGAATGGCAGCGACTCGATACAAAGCCCTATGAGCTGGACTTTGCGGAAGCATACAAGCCTCCGAGGTTCACGCTATCATGGAGGGGTGTTCCGTTCGCGCCGCTCGGAGGTATTCACAATATCACTGGTCAATCAGGTAATGGTAAGACAATGACCATTGCACAGTTCATGGCGGCGTTGCTTTGTGGTGAGGTCGGTAAGTTGCGCTATGAGTTAAGCGACGAAATACCACACCCTGCTATCCTATATATCGACACTGAGATGGAGAAGGATAACACCATCGCTGTAAAGAACCGTGTACTTTCTTTGGCCGGACGAGAACTCGACAAAACGTATGATGACTTCAAAATCATCATGCTTCGTGACGTGGCCGACATTCCACAGGTAGATGACAAGGGAAATCCAGTACTGGACAAGAAAGGTCGGCAGCAGACGTTGAACCCTGCAATCGTTCGTTGGAGAATGATTCTAAAGGCCATTTGGCTATATAGACCGACGGTGGTGTTCATTGACGGCCTACTTGATGTGGTTGCCGACTTCAACGATAACATCGAGTGCCAGCTGCTTATCTTTAAGTGCATGAAGTTGGCGAGTCATTACGACATCAGTCTGTGGTGTATTCTTCACCAGAATCCAGGTGGCGAGAAGTTAGTCGGACACCTTGGCTCATTCCTTGAAAGAAAGGTGACTGACGTGATTCAGACTAAAAAGAACAAGGATGATAAGACGGGTGACGTGACGTTTGAGGTAAAACAAAAGAAAGCCAGAAGTCAGGACTTTGCTGACTGGTCATTCCGAGTGCTTCCCATTGATTCGTGGGGACGGCCTGAGCAGATTGAAACAACAAAGGATGGTGGAAATAATGAGCGAGCCACGGGAGATCCGATTGACGTTGTTGAACGTTGGTTCCATGAGGCGAAGGACACCGTGGAATGGCCAGCTATGCGAAAGACCATCAAGGAGAAGATTTTCCGTGAACATGGCAAGCAGACCAACAAGACCAAGCAGGACATAGACCTTCAGATGCTCATCAATAAGCGCATACTGATTGAAAGCACGGTGAAGCAAAACGGCTACTTCCTACTGGTGCCGAATGAGGATGATCAAGGCGATTTACCATTCCCAAAACCAGACGAATAACCACACCCCAAAAACCATGCCCCAATTCCCCTATATACCCCTAAAGGGGTATAGATACCACGCCCCAAACGTGCGTATGGGTCTCGCGCCATGTGCCCCCATGCCCCGATGGGTAGGGGCAGGGGCACAGACTCGCAACCACAGCAGACCCGCGCGTATGTGCGCGTATTTGGTTTTACATATTGTCCGATTCCGACCCCAAAACCTTTTATAGTATCAAAGGTGATGCCTTCATTAAGGATAAAGGCAGTATCTTTTATAAGGATAAAGTTTTAACCCCATTTTTTATGCCGAAAATAAGCGACGACGTGGTAAGGGCCGTGACCGAAGCGGCGAAGATTGAAGACGTGGTTGGTGACTTTGTGACGCTTAGGAAGGCTGGCGTGAACATGACGGGCATCTGTCCGTTCCACGACGATCAGCACGACGGGAACTTCATCGTCAGACCTTCGATTATTAAGAATAAGGGAAACACTTATCGCTGCTTCGTCTGTGACAAGAAAGGCGGGCCAGTGCAATTCCTCATGGAAGCGGAACACATGACGTTTCCTGATGCGATTCGCTACCTCGGAAAGAAGTACAGCATCGAGGTTGACGACGTGCCCGTCAACTGGACTCCACCACTACCGAAGCCTGTACCGCCACCACCGCCGACGCTGGAACTGCCGAGGAAATGGGTACGGAGAACAATGGATATTGCAACGTGGGGAAAGGTGACGTTTCGTAAGTGGTTTATGTCGCTGCCGTGGAACACCGAACAGCTGGCTACAGCCAACGATACGCTGTGGCAGTATTGCGTTGGAGGGTGGAAGGACGGGCGAGTGGTGTTCTGGATGATTGACCACACGGGCGTGCCGAGGGCCGCAAAGCTGATGCGATACCTCGATGACGGCCACCGCGACAAGCGTGAACACCCTGGCTGGATTTATAACCAAGAAGGATGTCGTCAGGAATGCCGACCAGATGAGCACACGATATTAAAGCCGCTGTTCGGTAGCCATCTGTTGAAGCGATACCAGGAGGCGACGGTCAACATTGTGGAGAGCGAGAAGACAGCATTAGTCATGGCTAACTACTACGGAATGCCCGACAAGCAGCTGTGGCTGGCGTGTGGAGGTCTTAAACACCTACAAATCGAAGCCATGCAACCGCTGATAGACCAAGGGCGAAAGGTTTGGCTGTGGCCCGATAAAGACGGAGTGAAGGAGTGGCAAGAAGTGGCCGACAAGTTAGGAAGCGACAATGTACAAGTATATACAAGATTTATTGATACATGCTGGACTGAAGAGGACGGCCCGAAGTCCGACGCTGCCGACATCGCCATCCGCATGATGGGTGACCCTGACTTCAGACCGAGAGAGAAGTCAACGGAGCATGGAGAAACGACACCGCAAAAGCCCGACGGCGTATCGGATGAGGAGTGGCTTTCACACCTCAGCATCATGAAGGCCATTGGCGACTACAACATCCTGCACCCTGAACTCATCGACGCACCATTTATCGACCCAGAAGAGCTGCGTGACCCTGAGTTACACCGACGACGAGAGATATTTAGAAACCTACATAAAAAGAAACTATAATGGAAGAACAATTCACTAAGCAGGAAGACGAGCGCGTGGTGGTCATCGCTACCAAGGTGAGACGTGAGACGGCGGAACAGCTTGCACGGATCGCCAGGAAGAAGAAGCTCACCATCTACCAACTGAACCAGATGGTGCTCGATACTCTGGTCCGATACATGGACGACCGGCATAACCTGTCGGAAGACATGGAGCGGGCAATGAGCATCTTCGAGCACATGGTTGGATGGGCCGACGCACTCAACCTCGCCGACCCAACCGTACAGAAAGAGATAGCGCAAGCCGTCTATATTTTCCAGGATGCGGATGGCAAGAAGAGCGGCTTTCGCGCGACGATGGTCAATAAGCCGTGGATGGGCATTTGGGAAGAGACCTCAAACGTCATGGACATCTTTGAGCGCATCTTCAATATCTGCATGCCGGAGCTGTATATGAAGCTATTTCGTGCGCGAATCGTTCTCGGATGTGAGCGCGTCAGCGAGGTCATCAACATGCTGACTGACGCGGAGATTATCATGCAACTGAACGGGGAACTGCGACGCGAGTTCGAGGATGCGGCCCGAATGGATAACGGTAAGGACTACGGATATGGGCGCAAGACCAAAAGCAGCCAGTACCGCACGCCTGACAGCGTGGCTATTGACCAAAGATTCAAGTTTGATGATTACGACCGCGAGGTGACAGGCTATGAGGTACAGGACTGGGATAGTGAACACAGACAAACTGAAGAGCCACCCGATGAACTTATTAGACCGTTTGATGTAGAATGGTGAACAACGAATTTGACGAATTTCACGAATGGCTAAGAAGAGAGAACCTTTGCACTTCGTTAATGCCGAAATGATGGCTGACTATCTCGATGAGCACAATGGTGAACTGCCACATGACAGCGACGGCAAAGAGCAGGATGCAATCAGGTATGGTTGCGCTGATATTGATGACTTTGATAAACTGATTAAACACATGTACGGAGACGTATGAGCAGAGATAAGCGATACCAGAAGCTGTTGAACTCGAAGCGGTGGGCACAGATAAAGGCATACGTGGATGCAAGGGCGCAAGGACTGTGTGAGCGGTGCAAGCGTGAGGGTTACATAACCCCAGGTAGAGATCACCACCACATCATACCTGTGGAGTCGGCTAATCCTGACGACCCGCAAGCCATGCGACGGCTGGCATACGACGTGAACAACATCGAACTGCTGTGCATCCCCTGTCATATCAAGACGCATCAGGAACTCAGAAGTCATCATGCCGAGACGGTGAAGGAGCGCAAGGAATTGAAACGACGGAGATTTCTCGAAGAGAATGATCCAAATTATAAACCCAATAAAGAACAATACAATGGCAAGAACGTATAACTCAGGTTGGCGCGAGTGGTTCAACACCAAGAGCGCGAACATCGGAAACGCTTTCGTGGTGGAGGGACTGACTGAACTCAGCCAGAAACTTGACCGACTCCAGGCCAAGAACCCGGAGATGGAGAAGAAGATTCAGGGCATCATCGCCAAGGCTTTGAGCAAAGCCAAGAAGAATGTGAGCGACGCAATCCGTGCGAAGATTGAGAACGACCCGCGCGAGGCTTACAAGGCTGTGCGCCGCACGGTGTACCGCCGCATCCTCGGTGGTAACTTGAACATCCTGCGACGCAAGCGGGCATCAGGCAAAACCACCAGTTACACCACGACGCGGACACTGAAAAGCCATCAGCGTGGCGGAAACCGCCGACTGCGCAACGAGCGAACGATGCGCATGGAGAGTTACGCAGGCGAAGACCGTGGCTTCATCCTGCGCTTCCTGAACAGCGGCACGGGTGCCCGTAAGATGGGACACTTCAACAGCGACCCACACCGCTCAAAGGTTAGGCGCGGCTCACAGGGTGGTGACGTGAACAAGTACGGCAGTCGCGGCAACGTGAACACCGGCAACCGTGGTCGCATCACGGCTGGCCACTTCTTCGGAGAGTTGGCCAAGGGCGAGATGGAGACAGTTGCCGAGATGATCGAGCGCGAGGTTGACCGTCTGATACAGGAAGAGTTCGGTAAGGGGTGACATGATGACCTCGATTAACCCCCATATAGGGTCATTTAGACTCGAAGGCCCAATCTTCCGAAATCCCCTACCGAAACCTTCTCTTCTCAGTGCA
>Ga0310696_10006103_pt1 | contig 14373 bp, 7 predicted proteins | sample AusTroGonzalo_MG_4_FD_203885 | JGI IMG/M metagenome (GOLD analysis project Ga0310696, IMG submission 203885) | Bovine rumen microbial communities from tropical cattle in Woodstock, Queensland, Australia - Gonzalo_02 (v2) (version 2) | ecosystem: Host-associated > Mammals > Digestive system >...
CTGGCGCAACTATCCGGAGAATTCCCTCCCGGCCATCGAATCCATCATCCGGATGGGCGTGGACATGATGGAACTGGACCTGAAGAAGACCAAGGACGGAGTGCTGGTGCTGATGCACGACGGCACGCTGGACCGCACGACGACGGGGCGAGGGAAGGTGTCGGACTATACCTACGAGGAACTGCTGAAGTTCAACCTGAAGCGGGGCCACGGCATCGACATCCCGGGCCTCAAGATTCCCACCCTGCGTCAGGCCCTGGAAGTTTGCAAGGACCGCATCACGGTCAATGTGGACCAGGGATACGAGTACTACGACGAGGTCCTGGCCATCGCCGAAGAGCTGGGCGTGACGGACCAGATCCTCATCAAGGGCGGCTATCCCTGGCCGGATGTGAAGAAGAAGCTGGGCCAGCACAAGCACAACCTGATGTACATGCCGGTCGTGGGCAATGTCCAGGACGGGGAGTCGGAACAGTTCAAGAGTTACGTCTCGGCCAAGCAGCCGCAGATGGCTTATGAACTGTGCTTCAATGAATTGAATGACCAGGTCCGGAGCGCTGCCAAGCAGGTCCTGGAATCTGGCTCCAAGGTATGGGTGAATACGATCTGGGGTTCCCTCTGCGGCGAGCATGACGATGACAAGGCGTTCGAAGCCGCCGATCCGGATACCGTCTACGGGCCCATCCTGGACCTCGGCACCTCCATCATCCAGACCGACCGTCCGGAATTCCTGATCCGCTATCTTGAACAGAAAGGCCGCAGATAAACGATGAAAAAAAGCATCTTGATAGGCGCCCTGCTCGCCGTCTGCGCGGCGGCGTGGGCCCAGAGCGATCCCTGGCGGGACGAAAGCCTGCCGATTGAAACCCGGGTGGAGGACCTGCTCGGGCGCCTGACCCTGGATGAGAAGATCGACTTGCTCCGGGCCACCTCGCCCGGCGTGCCCCGGTTGGGCATCGACAAGTATTACCACGGCAATGAAGCGCTGCACGGCATCGTCCGCCCGGGCAGGTTCACCGTGTTCCCGCAGGCGATCGGTCTGGCGTCGATGTGGGATCCGGACTTGCTGGAGACCATCGCGGGGGTGATTTCGGATGAGGCGCGGGCGCGCTGGAACGAACTGGAACGCGGCAAGAAACAGACGGCCCAGTTCAGCGACCTGCTGACTTTCTGGTCGCCCACCGTGAACATGGCGCGGGATCCCCGCTGGGGCCGTACGCCCGAAACCTACGGTGAGGATCCATTCCTCTCCGGGGAGACGGGCGCCGCCTTCGTCCGGGGTCTCCAGGGGAAGGATCCCCGCTACCTGAAGGTCGTGTCCACGCCCAAGCATTTTTCCGCCAACAATGAGGAGCACAACCGCTTCGAATGCAACGCCGTCATCAGTGAGAAGCAGATGCGGGAGTACTATCTGCCCGCCTTCGAAGCCTGTATCCGCCGGGGGAAGGCCCAGTCGATCATGTCGGCCTACAACGCCATCAACGGCATCCCCTGCACGGCCAATCCCTGGCTGTTGACGACGGTGCTCCGCGACGAATGGGGCTTCGACGGCTATGTGGTTTCCGACTGCGGGGCGGTCGGCAACATCGTCGAGGACCACCACTATGTGCTGCGGGATGAAACGGCCGCCGCGCTCGCGCTCCAGGCCGGCCTGGACCTGGAATGCGGAGACAATATCTACATCGAGCCGCTGCACCGGGCGTATGAACTGCACCTGGTGGGGGACGCCGACATCGACCGAGCGGCCCGACGCGTGCTCACGGCCCGGATGCGCCTGGGGGTGTATGACGACCCGGCGCACAACCCTTACAATGCGCTGGACCCGGCCATCGTGGGCTCTGAGAAGCATCGTGCGCTCGCCCTCCAGGCGGCCCGCGAGGCCATCGTCCTGCTCAAGAACGACAGGAATCTTCTGCCCCTGAGAGCAGGCCATGTCAAGAGCATCGCGGTCGTCGGCCTGAACGCGGACAAATGCGAGTTCGGTGATTACAGCGGCGAGCCCGTGACTGCGCCGGTATCTGTCCTGGACGGCATCCAGGCGCTGGCCGGGAAGTCCGCCCGCATCACGCACGTCCCTTGGGATGCCCCCGTGGAGGACGCGCTCACAGCGGCCCGGAGCAGCCAGGTTGTCGTGGCCGTGATGGGCATCAACAAGGATATCGAGCGCGAAGGGAAGGACCGCAGCGACTTGAACCTGCCTGCCGACCAGCAGGAATACATCCAGAAACTGTATCGCGCCAATCCGAACCTGGTGCTGGTCCTGGTGGCCGGAAGTCCGCTTTCCATCGTCTGGGAAGACAAGAACGTCCCGGCCATCGTGAATGCCTGGTACCCGGGACAGGAGGGGGGAACGGCGGTGGCGGAGGTCCTGTTCGGGAAGTACAACCCGGCCGGACGCGTGCCGGTGACCTATTACTACGGGACGGACGACCTGCCGGCGTTCGATGATTACGACATCACCAAGCGCACGTACAAGTACTTCGACGGAGATGTCCTCTATCCCTTCGGTTACGGTCTGAGTTATACCACCTTCCGCTATTCCAACCTCCGGGTCGCGGACCGTGGGGAGACGGTTGACGTGACCTTTGACTTGAAAAACACCGGCCGGTATGACGGGGACGAGGTGGCCCAGGTCTACGTGCGGCTGCCCGAATACGAAGGAAAGGCCCCGATCAGCGAACTCCGCGGTTTCCGCCGGGTGCACCTGAAGAGAGGGGAGACGAAAACGGTCACCATCCCGTTGCGCAGGGAGGATCTCCGGTACTGGAGCGAGTCCCGACGGACGTTCGTCATCCCGCAAGGGCTCCCCGAGATCCAGGTGGGCGCATCCTCCCGCGACATCCGGCTCGAGCAGCCGATCTCTCCATACACCTGGGGCGACACTGAGGACGGCTATTACCGAAATCCGGTCCTGCTGGCCGACTATTCCGATCCCGATGCCATTCGCGTCGGAGACCGCTATTACATGGTCGCCTCGGATTTCCACTTCATGGGCATGCAGGTGCTGGAATCGGCCGACCTGGTGAACTGGAAGATCGTTTCCCAGATCTACTCCCGGTTGGACCTTCCGGGCTGGGATACCAACAAGCATTATTCCGGCGGCTCGTGGGCGCCCAGCATCCGCTGGCACGACGGACTTTTCTATGTCTATTTCTGTACGCCGGACGAAGGTCTTTTCATGAGCACCGCTTCTGACCCGGCCGGCCCGTGGGCACCGCTGCATTGCGTGAAACCCATCTATCACTGGGAAGATCCCTGCCCGTTCTGGGATGAGGACGGCCAGGCCTATCTGGGGCACAGTCTCCATGGAGCCGGTCCGATCATCATCCACAAGATGTCCCCGGACGGCCGGGAACTGTTGGACGATGGCGTGACCGTGTATCGGGGACCGGTCGCGGAAGGAACCAAGATCCACAAGTGGAACGGCTTTTATTACATGAGCATCCCCGAAGGCGGGGTCGGGGGAGGCTGGCAGACCGTACTCCGTTCCAAAGATATCTATGGTCCTTATGAGCGCCGGATCGTGCTGGAAACCGGCACGACATCCATTAACGGTCCCCATCAAGGCGCTATTGTCGATACGCCGGACGGGACCTGGTGGTTCCTCCATTTCCAGGAAAGGGATCCGCTGGGCCGCGTGGTCCATCTGCAGCCCATGCATTGGGAGGACGGCTGGCCGGTGATGGGGGAGGATTATGACGGGAACTGCATCGGTGAACCTGTCTTGCGTTGGAGGAAACCGGCATCGGCACGCGCCGGAAAACGGGAGCTTCCTGTCTCGTCCGATTCCTTCCAGGGCCGTGGACAGGGACTCCAATGGCAGTTCAACCACAATCCGCAGGATGACGGCTGGTCCTTGACGCGCCGGAAGGGCCGCCTGGCCCTGGACGGGCTGCCGGCTGCTTCCTTCCGCGAGGCCCGGAACACCTTGACCCAGAAACTGATGGGCTACCGGGGCGCTTATACGGTCCGGGTGGACCTGAACGATCTGGCCGACGGCCAGCGTGCCGGCCTGGCCTGCATGGGGAGAAACAATTACTGCATCGGCATCCGCCAGGTTTCAGGCCGGCGCGAACTGTATTTTGAAAAAGACGGCGAAGTCCTGGAGTCCCTGGCTATGCAACCAGCGACCGTCTGGCTGCGTCTTTCCTTTGACACGGAGACTCCGGAAGGAGGATTCTCCTTCCAGTACAGCCTGGATGGGAAGCGTTTCGCGCCTTTTGGAGAAGCGTTTGCTGCGCACAACGGCTTCTGGAAAGGTGCCCGTCCTGCTTTGTATAGCTATAATACGGAACAAAGAGGCGGAACGGCCTGGTTCCGGGATTTCGTTTTCACTGAAAAGAAATAGTTGATATGATTCGTGACAATCGACACACTCTAGTCATCGCAGCCCTTTCCCTGCTGGCCCTCCTGGCCGTCGCCTGCGCTCCGAAACAGGAAAACAAGGAGCCGGTCGTCAAGTACCACGAAGGCCGGGAAACCCTCGTGGCCGGCGAATTCGGCTACAATCCCATCTGTCCGATGGGCGTGTACATGGCCGATCCCAGCGCCAAGGTCATCGACGGAAAACTGTACGTGGCCTGTTCCCTGGACCTGACGACGGACCTCTGGTGTACGGCCTATCACCACATGCTTTCCACGAAGGATGCCCTGCATTGGGACCTTCATACCAATGTCTTCGCGACGAAGGGACCGTATGACGAGGTTTCCTACAGCGATGCAGACCTGTATGCACCGGACATTGCCGAGAAGGACGGGAAGTATTACCTGTATTACGACCTGTCGGAATGGACCGAGGGGGTGGCGGTGGCCGATTCGCACGCCGGCCCGTACCGGGACGGACGGCAGATCGGGGACATCCGGGGCATCGACCCATGCGTGTTCATCGACGACGACGGGCAGGCGTATTATTTCTGGGACCAGTTCAGCGCCCAGGGAGCCAAGTTGAACGACGACATGGTCACGCTGGACATGTCCACCCTGCACCAGGACATCGTCACGGAAGACGAGCATTTCTTCCACGAGGGCAGTTTCGTATTCAAGCGCGATGGCTGGTATTACTATGTGTATGCCGACGTGAGCCGCCAGAACATGCCCTCCTGCATCGGCTATTCCATGTCCCGGAACGTCTTCGGCCCGTACGAGTACAAGGGCGTCATCGTGGACAGCGCCGGCTGTGACCCCGACGTCTGGAACAACCACGGTTCCGTCGTGGAGTTCAATGGCCAGTGGTACGTGCTGTATCATCGCTCGACGCACCACAGCAGCAAGCTCCGCAAGGCCTGCATCGAGCCCATCACTTTCAATGAGGACGGGACGATCAACGAGGTGGAGATGACCTCCCAGGGCGCCGGGAAGCCGATACCGGCGACCAGCACCATCGACGCCGCCCGGGCCTGCCTGGTCAACGGCGGCCCGTATGTGCAGCTGATGGAAGGCCGGTCGGACCGTGAGGTGCTGTCCGGTGTCCTGGACGGCAGCAAGGCGGCCTGGAAGTATGTGGACTTCCCGGCCGGGATCAAGAAGTTTACCATCCGGGTGCGCGCCCTCGCCGGCGGCCGCATCGATGTCCATCAGGACCAGTCCTTCTATGGTGCGGTCGCCTCGGTGGACGTGCCGGCCGGAAAGGGGGAGTGGCTGACGTTGGAGTGCGACGTGGATGACGTAAAGGAAGGCCCCCAGGCGCTCTGGTTCACCTTCTCGGGCGACTGGGGCTCCTGGCGCAGCCCGATCGAACTGTTTGAAATCGACTGGTTCCGTTTTGAATGATGATGCGTATGAAGCGGTTATTTGTCCTTGCCGCCTGGTCGCTGATGGCGGTCACGGCGGGTGCGCAGACGGCCACCACTTTCGAGATGCGTTATTTCACGCCGGATGCGGCCGCGGACGGCGTGACGGACTTCCACGGGGAAACCGAGTGGTTCACAACCACTCAGCGCGTGGAAATGCTGGGAAAGTATGCCCGCTACGCTTCCCGCTTCTGGGGCGATCCCGGGTTGGACACGCCGCTGTTCGGGGAATCGGCTGTTGCCGAGGCCCTTTCCCGCATCAAACCGCAGCCGCTTACCACTGTCCGGCGGACCATCCCTCTGGAACAGTGGCGGGCAACCGGCTATAAAAAGGGCAAGGAGGCCGATGTGGCCGGCCGCTGGCAGGCCTGGACGGCGGGCGGCGCCCGGATGGAATCCGGTAAGCTGCTGTTGGTATGGATCCTGGTTTTTCATCTTGGAATAAAAGTGAAATTATGGTAAATTTGTAGGGATTGGAGGCTTTTTTGCCGATTTGTATAGAAAACTGATAACCGATACTTGATATGAAGAGAATGCTATTCGCGCTGGCCGCCGTCCTGGCGACCGTCAGCGCCTGCCAGTCCGGTTCTGAAAAGAAGGCGCAAAGTGACATCGCCGGCCACGTCATCGTCATCGGCCTGGACGGCTGGGGTACCTGGAGTTTCGAGAAGGGGGACACCCCGTTCATCCGGGAAAAGATGCAGGAGGGGAGCTACACGCTGTACAAGCGGACGGTGCTTCCGTCCATCAGCGGCGCCAACTGGGCGGCGATGATGAACGGCACCCCGGCGGAATCCTCCGGCATCATCGGCAACAATGCCGCCCCCTACTTCAAGCCGCTGGTTCTCACGGAGCATAACGCCCAACCGACGTTCTTCCACCTGCTCAAGCAGGCGCGGCCCGATGCGGAAACCGGCGTCGTGTGCGAATGGGGCGACTTCCTGAACTATGCCGACACCCTCTGCCTGGACTATTTCAAGCGGATCGAGGACCCGGAAGGTCATCCGGACGCCATCGTGGAAGAGAGCGTCAAGTACATCAAGGACAAGAAGCCCGTGCTGTGCTTCATCCACATCGACGCGCTGGACCATATGGGCCATGCCTACGGCCAGGGTTCTGCCGAATACTATGCCGAACTCCCGCTGGTGGACGACCGCGTCCGCCGCATCGTCGAGGGCGTCAAGGAGGCCGGCATCTATGACGACAGCATCCTCATCATCTCCTCCGACCACGGGCACGAAGGCACCGGTCACGGCGGCCACGCGCTGAACGAGATCGAGACGCCGCTCGTCATCTGGGGCAAAGGGATCCAGAAGAACCACGAGATTACGGAAACCGTGATCCAGTACGACCTGGCCGCTACGGTGGCCGAGGTCTTCCACCTGGAGAAGCCCCAGAGCTGGCGCGGAGTGTGCATCCCTGTCTTCGAGTAGTCCGATGCGACGCGTTCTCTCCCTGGTCTGGGCGGCCTGTCTTCTGGTCGCCTGCCATCCTTCCTTCGGGGTATACGACCTCCGGTGCGAGGGGCTCGTGGAGCCGCTCGGCATTGACGGCGCCGAGCCGCATTTCAGCTGGAAGATCCGTTCGGACAAGCCCATGGAACAGGCCGCCTACGAAATCGAAGTAGGCCCGGACCTCTGGCAGTCCGGAAAGGTGGAGTCACCGGACCAGGTGATGGTCCCTTACGATGGACTTCCGCTCTATTCCCGGCAGCAGGCCTGGTGGCGGGTCCGCGTGTGGGACGCTGCCGGAAAAGCGTCCGCCTGGAGCCCGAAGCAACGCTTCGGAATAGGCGTACTGGACGGCCTCAAAGGAGATTTTATCGGCGCGGTTCCGGGGGAGGGAAGGCAGCCGGTGTTTCGGAAGGTGTTTTCGGCCGACAAGGCCGGGGAGGTCATTCTGCACGTCACTTCCCTCGGCTACCATGAGGTGTACTTCAATGGGCAGAAGGTTTCCGGAGAGGGGCCGCAGACCGTGCTGCTTCCTGCCGTCTCGCAACTGGACAAGCGCTCGCTCATCGTCACTTCCGGCCTGGACTTGCGGAAAGGGGAGAACGAGATTATGATCTACGCAGGCTCGGGCTGGTATAAGCCTAAGACCTTCGGCGTGGCCTACGACGGCCCGCTGGTGAAGGCGGAACTGGATGTGGACGGCGTACCTTTCTTATGGACTGACGATTCCTGGCAAGGAGCCTGGAGCGGCCGGAAAGACCTGGGCACCTGGGAGGCGCACCGCTTCGGCGGGGAATGGATCGAGGCCGGGGTGGAACCCGAATGGGGCCCGGTGGATTACGTCGCCGTGGAAGGCATCGTATCCACGCCGATGATGTGCCCCCCGATCCGGGTCCAGGAAATGCTGGAGCCCGTTTCTGTCGAAAAACGGCCGGACGGCAGCATCCTGGTGGACTTTGGCCGGATCGTGAACGCGATGCTGGAAATAGCCCTGCCCCAGCTTCCTGCCGGAACGACGGTCACGGCCACCTTCAGCGACTTCCTCCATCCCGACGGGACCCTGGAGGAAGCGACGCAGGGCCAGGATATCTATGTGGCTTCCGGCGTGGCCGGGGACCGGTTCTTCAACCGGTTCAACCATCACCTCCTGCGGTATATGGTCCTTGAGGGGCTTCATGAGATTCCGAAGGATATCCGCGCGTACCGGATCGGCGACGATCTTTCCTGGAACAGCAGCTTCGAAAGCTCGGACCCCGACCTCAACGCCATCTACGGACTGGTGGAGGCATCCGTGAAGAACCTCACCTTCGGTGGCTACATGGTCGATTGCGCCAGCATCGAGCGCCTCGGCTACGGTGGGGACGGCAATGCATCGACCCAGACACTGCAGTCCATGACCGAGGTTGCCCCGTTGTACCTGAACTGGCTGCAGGCCTGGGCCGACGCGCAGCGCCCGGACGGCGGCCTGCCCCATACCGCGCCCAATCCCTACAAGGCGGGTGGCGGCCCCTACTGGTGCAGTTTTCCGGTCCAGGCCGCCTGGCGGACCTGGTGTAACTATGGCGATAAAAGGCCGCTGGAGCGCTTCTATCCGGTAATGAAGCATTGGCTGGACTATGTGGATGCCTATTCGGTGGACGGCCTGCTGAAGACCTGGCCCACCCCGGTTTATCGGTGGTGGTATCTTGGCGATTGGGCCGCGCCGGCCGGGGTGGATGTGCAGGATCCGGCTTCGATCGACCTGGTGGCCAACTGCACGCTGTGCCAGGTGTATCTGGAACTGGAGCAGATTGCCCAGGTGTTGGGAAAAGAGGACGATGCGACGGCCTATCGTCAGCGTTACGACACCCTCCGCCAGCGGATCCACGAGGTCTTGTATCACGATGGCGTCTATGCTTCCGGCAGCCAGGTGGACCTGGTGTTTCCGCTGCTGACGGGCGTCGTGCCGGACGCCCTGAAGGATACGGTGGTCGCGCAGCTCAAAACCCGCACGCAGGATCTCTGGGGCGGCCATCTGGCTACCGGCCTTGTGGGGATTCCGGTCATTACGGAATGGGCGACGAAGGCAGGGGAGTGCGACTGGCTGTACGGCCTGCTCAAACAGCGGGAATATCCCGGTTATCTGTATATGATCGATAACGGCGCCACGGGCGTCTGGGAAGAATGGGACGGCGGACGGAGCCATCTCCACAACTGTTACAACGGCATCGGCAGCTGGTTTTATGAGGCCCTCGGCGGCATCCGCGCCCTGGAGCCCGGCTACCGCCGCGTCCGCATCGACCCGCAGGTCCCGGAAGGCCTCGAATGGGTGAAGGTGACCCAGGAAACACCCTACGGCCCCATCATCGTCCATCGGCAGGGAGAGCACCTGCAAGTCTCTGTTCCTGTGGGTGTTACGGCTGAGATTGACGGAAAGATGGTCGGCGCCGGCGAATATGCGCGATAATTTGTTAACTTTGTATATCAACTGATAACCTACGCGTCTTATGGCAGATTCCAGAAGATCATTCCTCAAGAAAGCGGGCGCCGGTATCGCCGGGTTCACCCTGCTTCCCAGGCACGTTCTCGGTGCCATGGGCGGAGACAAACGGTTCGTGGCCCCCAGCGACCAGCTCACGCGGGGCATCATCGGCGTCGGCGGCATCGGCATGTCCTCGCTTCATTTCGCCAGCGACGAGAAATGCCGCCTGGTGGCGGTCTGTGACGTGGACAAGAACCACCTCGACCACGCCCTTGAGGCCGGTAAAAGCCGGTTTGACACAACCCTTGCGGCCTATACCGACTGGCGCGACCTCGTCCACGACCCGAACGTGGACATCGTCCACATCGCGACGCCGTCCCACTGGCACGCGATCCAGGCCGTCGAGGCGGCCCGCGCCGGCAAGGACATCTTCTGCGAGAAACCCATGACCCGTACCATCGGCGAAGGGCAGAAGGTCGTGGAGGCGGTTGCCCGGTACGGCCGGATCTTCCGGCTGGACACCTGGTTCCGCTTCAAGGACACCTTTTACGGCCTCGGCACCACCGTCGAGCCCCTGAAGAAACTGGTGGACAGCGGCCTGCTCGGCTGGCCCCTGACGGTGCGCATCTCGGGCGCCACCGGTTTCACCTGGAAGTTCTTCTGGACCGGCCGGGAGAACCTGGTCCCGCAGCCCGTCCCCAAGGAGCTGGATTACGACATGTGGCTCGGCCCCGCGCCTTTCAAGCCGTACCATCCGCACCGGGTGCACCAGACCTTCCGCGGCTACTGGGACTACGAGTCCGGCGGCCTCGGTGACATGGGCCAGCACTACATCGACCCTGTCCAGTACATCCTCGGAAAGGACGATACCTTCCCGGTGAAGGTCGAGGTCGATGCGCCCCAGCAGCATCCCGACGCCGTGGGCATCTGGCGGAGCATCACCTACACCTATGCCGACGGCTGCCGGATCATCCTCGAGGGCGAGGGCTTCGAAAGCCAGGGCAAGGTCCCCTATATCGAGGGTCCGAAGGGGAAAGTCTATAAGGGCTTCGAATGCACGATCCCGAACGTATGGGACGTCATCAACGCCTTGCCCGACCCGGCGCCCCGGCATACAGATTTTCTGGAGTGCGTGCGCAACCGCCAGCACTTCGCCTTGGACGAGATCATCGGTCACCACAGCGCCACGGTCGTGAACATGGGCGCCTGCGCGCTCCGGCTTGGCCGTACCTTGCATTTCGACCCGGCCACCCAGCGCTTCATCGGCGACGACGCGGCCAATCTCCTGGTCAATCAACCCATGCGTGCCCCCTGGGCGTCAATGATCTAGGCCTATGAAAAAGATTGTTTCCCTGATAGCTCTGGCGCTCGTCGGCGCCACCCTGTGTTTCGGTCAGGATGCCCGCGGCCGGGTGCCTTCGACCGTCGTCAGCGACGTTCTTGCCGCGATGCCCTGCGACGATGCCGCCATCCTTGTGCAGAACGTGCAGGACCTCGCCGTCTCCGCTCCAGCCACCGTGGAACTGCTGGCCGCCCGTCTTGGAGAGCAAGGTACGAACGCGCTTGTAGAATATGCCCTTTCCTCCCTGGCCGCCTTCGTTTCCGATCCGGCCCGCACCCAGTTTAAGGACGCGGTCCGGGAAGGCTTCGCCAAGGGAATCGCCGCGCAGACGGATCCCGTGAACCGCCAGTTCCTGCTGGCCCAGCTGCGGCTGTTTGCGACCCCGAAGGATATCGACCTGTTCAAGCAGTATGTGAATGACCCGCTGGCCGGTCCCGCGGCGCTGGCGACGATCGCGGACCTCGGCGGTAAGGACACCATCCTGGAGCTTGTCGGGAACGGGGCTGCGCCCAAGGCCGCCCTGGCCGACGTCATCGCCGACCAGGGTTACCGCGAAGCGGAGCCCGCACTCCTGAAGTGGGCTGCCGCCGTGTCGGACCCTGTGGAGAAGAACGCCATTGCCGAGGCACTCGGCCGCATCGGCGGCGAGGCCTCGCTGGGCTGGTTGAAGGCGAATTCCCTGTCCGACTATATGGTCGCGCTGCAGAACATTCCGGCCGCCAAGGCCGTGAAAGCCGCGAAGGAGATCCTCAAGACCGGCACTTCCGGCCTGCAGTGCGCCGCCGCCGGGATCATCCTGGGCAAGGACACCGAAAAGGGGGCTCTGAAGGCGCTGCAGGATATCCTGAAATCCGGGGACCGGCCGCTCCGTAACGCCGCCCTGGCGGCCGCAACCAGCCGTTTCGGCGCCGATGGGGTGGCCCCTGTTCTGACCAAGGCCTTCGCCAAGCTCGGGGAGGGTGCGAAAACTGACATCGTCAACTGGCTGGGTGCCCATCAGACAGGGGAGGCCACCGTCCTTTCCGTCCTGAATGCTCCCGGCGAGCTCGGCGACGCTGCCGTGCGTTCCGCGGGTTTCTTCGGTGGAAGTCCGTCCGCCCGTGTCTCCCTCATCGAGGCACTCTCCGGCGAACGCGCCCCGCAGGCTTTGAACGCGCTGAAATCCCTGGCGGACGATCCGTTCCTTCCGGAAGTGGTCGTCCATTACCTTGGCGAGCCTGCGAATGAATCCCAGTTGAACAACCTGATGGCCCTCGCCAGCGCGAAAGAAATGAAGGCCGCGGCTCCGGTCGTGTTGCAAAAGGCGGCCGAGGGTTCGGCCGATGCGGTAGCCGCGCTTTCCGGCGTCGTGCGTCCGGAAGATGCCAGCGCCGTCGCCGCGCTCCTGTCAAAGGCCCCCGATGCCCAGGTGCCCGCGCTTCAGAAGGCTCTCTCCGCGGCCATCCATACCCTCGCACCCGAGGAACAGACGGCCTGTATCAAGACCTTGATGATCGGCCATCCGTCCCGGTTCTATCCGGTTCTCGGACACATCGGCACGGATGAGGCGGCGGGCATCCTGCGAAGCCTCGCTAACGATCCGGCCGCGAAGGAGGCCCTCCTCGCGATGGACAACGCCACCGTCATTCCCGATCTCCTCGCTTCTGCCGAGGACGGGAACGCCGCTTCCTTGAAGCGTTATATCGACATGGTCTCCACCTATGAGCAGGATGCCGACAGGAAACGTTTCGGCCTGGCCGAGGCGATCGGCCTCGCGAAGGATCCCGCCTTGCGGGTCCGCGCGCTCGACAAGCTCGGCGACTTGCCACTCATGAAGGCGTTCCTCCTGGCCGCCCGTTCCCTGGACGATACGAACGCGGATGTCCGTTATGCCGCCGCCAGCGCGGTGAAGAAGATTGCCTCCAAGTGCACCGAGGAGATCAATTATGACGACTTCAAGTCGGCCCTCGGCAAGGCCCGCGCCCTGTTTGTCTCCACCGGGGACGCCGATGACGGCTATGCCGTGGATGAAATCGACAAGATGCTCCTCGAAGCCCGGCCGTCGCCGCGCAGCGAACTGACGGCGGAAGAGAAGGCCCGCGGTTTTGAGATGCTGTTCGACGGCACCGACCTGAGCAAATGGCACGGCGACCTGGAAGGCTACACCGTCGTGAACGGCGCCATCTATGTGTCCGCCAACTACGGCGCCACCGGCAACCTGTACACGAACAAGGAATACCGCAACTTCGTGTATCGTTTCGAATTCTGCTTCCTGGAGGAAGGCGTGAACAACGGCGTGGGCATCCGCACCCCGGAAAACGTGGATGCCGCCTACGACGGCATGTGCGAACTCCAGATCCTCGACCATGACGCCCCCGTCTATGCGGGCTGGCTCCGTGACTACCAGGTCCATGGTTCCATCTACGGCGTCGTCCCGGCCAAACGGCTCAAGCACAAGCCGCTGGGCGAGTGGAGCACCGAGGAGATCATCGTCGAGGGCGACCACATCAAAGTGACCGTCAACGGGGAAGTGATCACCGACGCCGATGTCCGCAAGGTCACGAAGGGGCACAACGTCGCCCCGGACGGAAGCGACAAGAATCCCTACACGATCGACGGGCACAACCATCCCGGCATGTTCAATTACAAAGGCTACATCTCCTTCTGCGGCCACGGCGCGGGCCTGAAGATCCGCAATGTCCGCATCCTGGACCTGGGCTACAAGAAATAACCGCCATGCAAAGAAGAGATTTCCTCCGTTATTCCGCGTTAGGGGCCGCTGCAGCGACCCTGGCACCCGTTTCCGGGATGGGCATGACCGCCGCCCCGAAAAAGAATGTCTCCAAGAACGACCAGGTCCGGATGGGCTTCATCGGCCTCGGTCAGCAGGCCATGTACCTGCTGAGCGGGTTCATGTCGATGGACGATGTCCGGGTGGTGGCCGGCTGCGACGTCTATGACATCAAGCGCGACCGTTTCGTCCGCCGGGTGAAGGATTACTACACCGGGAAGGGCGAGAAGAAAGTGAAGGTCGATGTGTACGAGGACTACCAGGACCTTCTGGCCCGGCCCGACATTGACGCCGTGGTCATTGCGACGCCGGACCACCAGCATGCCGTCATCGCTATCGCCGCGTGCAAGGCGGGGAAGGACGTGTATCTGGAAAAGCCCGCCACGCTTACGATCTACGAAGGCCAGCAGCTCGTGAAGGCCGTGCGCAAGTACAATCGGATCCTCCAGATGGGTTCCCAGCAGCGTTCCAGCGAGGAGTTCATCCACGCGGCGAACCTCGCCCGCGAAGGGGAGCTGGGCAAGATCCTGAAGATGAAGGTCTTCGTGGGCCGCAACAAT
>Ga0310696_10006105_pt1 | contig 14370 bp, 18 predicted proteins | sample AusTroGonzalo_MG_4_FD_203885 | JGI IMG/M metagenome (GOLD analysis project Ga0310696, IMG submission 203885) | Bovine rumen microbial communities from tropical cattle in Woodstock, Queensland, Australia - Gonzalo_02 (v2) (version 2) | ecosystem: Host-associated > Mammals > Digestive system >...
CTTAGATGAGGCGACAAGAGCGAAACTTGAAGCAGTGAAGCAGATACTTGGAGGCGTTGAGAGTGTTATCGGAAAAACAGAATGAATATCTACAAAACTGCAACCATAGGTGGAACATTAAGGTAGGCGCCACAGGTTCAGGCAAAAGCTGGCTTGATTTTACATATGTAATACCAAAACGTCTTGAATGTTTACAGAATGAAGGGCTTGTTGTCCTTATAGGCAACACACGAGGAACACTTGAGCGCAATATACTTGAGCCAATGCGAGAAACGTGGGGCGAGTCGCTTGTTGGGAGAATAAAAAGCGACAACACAGCAAATATATTCGGGAAAAAGGTATATTGTTTAGGTGCTGACAATAAAAAGCACATCGATAGAATACGAGGAACGTCAATCGAGTACGCATACGGCGATGAGATGACAACTTGGGTCGAAGGCGTATTTCAAATGTTGAAGTCGCGTTTAAGGTGCGAGCATAGCGTGTTTGACGGGACTGCAAACCCTGAAGCACCACATCATTTTATAAAGGCGTTCATTGACAGTGAAGCAGACGTTTATTGCCAAGCGTCAACATTGTATGATAATCCGTTCCTACCTGAATCGTTTATAACAGAACTTGAAAAAGAATACGCTGGAACGGTTTACTTCAAGCGATACATCTTAGGAGAATGGGCGGCGGCTACAGGTTTAATATATCCAATGTATGAAGAAGCTGTTCTGACGGCTGAATTTCGAGATTTGCGCGACTGTTTTACAGATTATGCATTATCTATTGACTACGGCACTCAAAACGCTTTCAGCGCTGGATTATGGGGCAAATACGAGAACGTATGGTACAGATTCGACGAGTACTACTATTCAGGCCGCGACTCAGGCGTACAAAAGACAGACGAAGAATACGGGCAGGATATAGACGCGTTCACAGAGCAAATAGCGCACAGGCTAAATGGAAAGCTGAGAACGATTATTGACCCGTCAGCGGCGTCGTTTATAGCGCTACTGCGAAAGAAAGGCCGCTACAAGGTAATTCAGGCCGATAATGCAGTTGAGGACGGTATAAGAGAAACAGCCACGTCATTAAAGACAGGCAAAATAAAAATATATCCGTGTTGCAAAGACTGGAAACGCGAGGCGGCGAGTTATGCGTGGGACGAGAACGAATCAAAGGACGTTCCGATAAAAATAAACGACCACGCAATGGACGAAACAAGGTACTTTGTAAAGACGATGAGGATAAGCAAACCACGGAGACCGCAGGAAGATTACTTAATTTACTGAAAGGAAAGGTATGAAGACATATCAGGACTTGCTCGCAGTCGGAACCGACGAAAGCAGAAGGAAGGACTTTGTGCGGGCTTTGATTCAAGAGCACAAGATGTCAGACGACTACAAAATTGCATCTGACGCTTATGAATATTACTGCCACAGAAACGTCACAATAAGAGAATATCAAAAGCTACTGTACACAGTCACAGGAACGGCGATTCCTGACAACTATTCGCCTAACTTCAAGATGGCCTGCAGACACTTCAAGAGGTTCATAACACAGGAAGTGCAATTTCTGCTTGCCAACGGCGTTTCTTGGAACGAGGAAACGACTGAAGATAAGCTGGGCACTGCAAGATGTTCGTTTGACCGTCAGGTGAAAGACGCGGCGACAAAAGCATTGTGGGGCAAGGTTGCATTCGGATTCTTTGATAAAGACCACGTTGAAGTGTTCAGTTACCTTGAGTTCGCGCCTTTGTATGACGAGATTGACGGGGCACTGAAAGCAGGTGTCAGGTTTTGGCAGATAGACAAGAATAAGCCACTGAGGGCTACGTTGTATGAACTTGACGGGCTGACGAAGTACGTGTGGGGAGTCAACGATGATTCCGCCGTAATGGACGAGCCGAAACGCTCATACATGAGGACGATAGCAACATCAGATATTGACGGCGTTGAGATTTACAACGAACAGAATTACCCAACGTTCCCTATCATACCGCTGTGGGCAAACGAAGAACATCAAAGTCAAATCGTAGGGCTGAGAGAACAGATTGACTGCTACGACCTGATAAAAAGCGGATTTGCAAACACGGTGGACGAGGCGTCGATAGTTTACTGGACTATTCAGAACGCTGGCGGAATGGATGACGTCGACCTTGCAAGATTCGTTAAACATATGCGTGAGCTACACGCGGCTACAGTAGCCGAAGACGGAGCGAACGCTGAGAGCCATTCAGTCGAGGCACCATACGCTTCAAGAGAAGCCTTGCTCGACAGGCTTGATGCGGATTTGTACAAGGACGCTATGGCGCTTGATACAGACAGGATTGCAAGCGGCGCAGTAACGGCCACTCAAATAAGGGCGGCATACGAAAACCTAAATGCAAAGTGCGACGATTTTGAATATCAAATTCTTGACTTTGTTCAAGGAATCTTGGCGGTTGCTGGCGTCGAGGACGAAGCGACATTCACGCGGTCAATGTTAGTCAATCAAGAAGAGATGATAACAACACTGATTCAGGCGGCTCCGTACCTTTCAGAATCATACGTGAGCACCAAGATACTTGAATTGCTTGGCGACGCTGATAAGGTTGAAGACGTGCTAAACGAAATGAGCGGCGAAGAACTGAACAGAATAACAATACCAGAACAGCCAGACGAACAAGCGATAGAGGAATAGCATGGACTACGGGCACGCCGAGACTGAGAAAAAGCTCAGGGAACTTGAAAACCGCATAAGGCAGGAATACCAAAAGGCGTCCAGTGAAGTCTTTGCTAAGATGCAGAAATTCTCCAACAACTTCACGGAAGCCGACAAAATAATGCGCGAGAAGGTTCTACGCGGCGAGATAACGCAAGGCGACCTACTTGAGTGGAGACAGAAACAGTTAATCATAAGCTCAAAATGGTACGATATGCGGATGGACTTTGTCGACATCTACATGCATAGCGACGAAGTTGCCCAGCGAATGATAAACGACTTCAGATACGACACGTATGCGGCCAACTTCAACTATGGTACATACGAAATTGAAAAGGGAGCGCACTTAGATACGTCATTTGCTCTGTATGATAAGGACACAGTAAAAAGGCTGATAAAAGATAACCCAGATTTGCTTCCGCCTGTTGGCAAGGCGACTTCAGAGAAAATAAGACGGGGCGAGTTAAAAAAGTGGAACAAGCAACAGCTTCAATCCGTCATGACACAGAGCGTGCTTCAGGGCGAAAGCATACCGAACATCGCTAAAAGGCTTGCCGAAACGGTCAGCGAAAGAAACTGTTACAGCCACATAAGGGCGGCGCGCACGATGGCTACAAGCGCCCAAAACGCTGGCAGATTTGATGCTTACAAACGTGCCGAGTCTATGGGCATAAAGGTTGGCAAGACGTGGCTTGCGGTGCACGACAACCGCACGCGCCATTCGCACAGAATATATGACGGCATGACGATTCCGCTCAATGAAGAGTTCGCGCCAAATCTTATGTTTCCTGCAGACCCTGACGGCGACCCGTCCGAAGTGTATAATTGCAGGTGTACGATGGTGGCCGACGTCATTTCCGTTGACGGCGTTGACATTACCGACATAACTCGACAAGGCAATTGGGAAGACAACTGGAACATCGATTACGAGCAGTGGAAGAGCGCCAAGCTGAAAACAAACAAGCAAGCAGTACAGCAAGAACCGAAGACATTCAAGGAAAAGGTGCGCAGTATAAAGAATGACCCGACACTGAGCACAGAAGAAAAGATTATGCAGTCGGGCAAACTTCTTGCTGACGACATAAACGATAATTACTTAAAGCCACTGCAGGACGAATGTACTGCGGCTGAAAAAGAATTAGAACGTATAGGCAAACAAATAGCGGAGCACACTGAAAAAGCGGACAAGTATGCAATGGTTCAGCTTGGCATGGCGACTCCTGCCGATGTCGGCCTTACGACCACTTGGCAGGTATCTCAGAAAGCGGCAGAATTGGCGGACAAACTCGACGAATTGAGGGCGTTGCAGATTTCCGCAAACGACCGAGTCAGAAAAGCAAAACGCGCTCTTGACGCCAACAATTACGAGAAACACGCAAGGACGCTCGCGGATAAACTGGCAGAGGTAAGACCTGTGGGCGGCATAAACATGAAGGCGCATTTGAACAATTCAAGGTCGCCGATGCGCAAGCACGTAGAATACGCATACGACCATTATCCAACGGATTGGCTCAGAGCATCTATTGGACGCGGAAAGCTGACGCCAAAAAAAGTAGATAGAGGTTATTACTCAGACTGGGAAGGCATCATAGCTATAAGCGGCTGGAATGACCGTATGAGCAGGAGGACAAGTTTTCACGAACTTGGCCACAGGTTTGAACGCGTGTTGCCTGAAGCGCGCACAGTGGAAAAGGCGTTCTATGAACGCAGGACAAAAGGCGAACAGCTTGAATGGCTTGGCGCAGGTTATGCTAAAACAGAGAAAGCTCGTAAAGACAAATTTATATCTGAATACATGGGCAAAGATTACGGCGGCACTGCGTATGAATTAATGTCAATGGGGTTTGAATACGCCTACACAGACCCAGCGAAACTCGCAAAAGACCCTGATATGCAACAATGGATTTACGGAATACTGCTGACATTGTAGGAGACTGTTATGATAAAGGCAACAGGTAAGAAAGACGGCGAAGAAATGACGGTTGAGTACGTGAACGGACATTTCCTGTTCAACGGAAAAGAGGATGTATATTACGACGAAGAGATTGAGTATGAGATGTCTATGACGCACGCTATAGGCGGTACGTTCTTTCCACAGAAGCATGACTTATTGAATGTCGTTAACGTGCTAAGGGAATACTTCTTTGACGCACCAGCCGATATAGAGACTGACGAAGAAATACCTGAAATACCTGACGACGGAAGGGTGTATTGACATGGCTGACTTCAAGATAAAAACCGACAACACGGATAAGGTATTGTTGGAAAAGAATGCGGCTGTTGAAAAAGCGCTTGCCGCAATAGCACTGCTGATGGAGAAAAACGCCAAGATGGAAATAACCAAAAAAGTGTATGACCTGCCGCCAGCGCCGAGCGGATACAAACGAACGGGCAGACTGCGCGGTAGCATAACAGCGGAAAGCGACGGCAACAGCGCTCAGGTTGGGACGAACGTGGAGTATGCAGTATACGTTGAACTTGGGAGCAAGCACGGCGAGACACATATTATTGGCAGACCGTTCATAAAACCAGCAGTTGAAAATTACTTGAACGAGTATCAGCAAATATTCGAAAGAGTTTTGAAAAACGCCTGAAAGGGCGTTATTTTATTTGATTCAACACCATAAGGTTTGAATATACACACTAATCACGAAGCAACGTGACCGAAGCATAGGAGGAAATTATGGCACTGACACGCAAAATGCTAAAGGCAATGGGAATCGAAGACGAAAAGATTGACCAGATTATCGAAGCGCACACCGAAACTACTGATGCCCTAAAAGCAGACAGGGACAAGTACAAAGGCGACGCCGAAAAACTCTCAGACGTTCAAAAGGAACTGGACGACCTCAAAGCCGAGAATGAAAAAAACGCGCACGACCCGTACAAGGAAAAGTACGAGAAAGAGCACAAGGAGTTCGAGGCTTACAAGAAAAATATTGAGGCTGAGGAATTAAAGGCCAAGAAAACAGCCGCATACAGAGAACTTCTCAAGAAAGCTGGCGTATCAGAAAAAAGGTACGACGCAATCATTAGGCTGACAGACTTCGATAAGGTCGAACTTGACGACAAAGGCGCAATCAAAGGCTCAGACAAGGCCGTTGAAGACATAAAGACTGAATGGTCTGATTATATCGTCAAGGTCAAAGAAGAGGGCGCTGGAACCGAAACTCCGCCTGACGGCAGGGGCGCAGGTGGTGCGCAATTAAGCAGAGCGGCACAGGTTGTCGCAAAGCACAATGAAATGTTATATGGAGTGAAAGGAGATAAGTAATGAGCTTCATAGGAAATGTTGAACAGGGCAAGTTCTATCAGGCTGGATGGTTTCTTGCTCACGAAGAATGCGAAAGAAAGACACGTCAGGTAACTCAGTCGATGGCTACTTCGAGGTCTGACGGAGCACTTTACGTGCCAATGGGAACGTTTTATCCTGCAAATAATTCTGCCACAGTCGAGGGCATCGTTTACGAGGACGTAGACGTTACGACTGGCAGTATGCCAGCATCAGTCGTGCTCAGCGGAGTCGTATATCTTGACAGACTTCCTGCGGCGCCTGAGAGTGGAGTGCAGTCCGCACTCACCGCAAAGGGATTTACCTTTATCACTGCGGCGCCTGAAGTCACAAGACCAGACTTCAGCGGTACAACAGGCGGCACAACGGGTGGTACAACAGGCGGCACAACAGGCGGTACAACAGGCTAATGATACTTTTTACGAGCAACCGACCACTTGAACGGGCAGAGAATATCCGAGCGGTATTCGATGCCTATGATGGCGACAAGGAGTTTGTACAGCTAAATCCGTGGCATTACGACTCAGCGCTGTCTGACAGCAAGTACAGGCTTCGCATTACAGACGAGTTCGTATGGCTCAATGGTTTAAAGACGGTAATGATTGGACACGGAATAAACGGTGGCAAACGTTACGGAGCAGACCAGCCAAGACCATACCACAGCAGAGAGCGTGGAAAACTGATTGCATATGCTATCGCAACGAGCGAAGCAATGCGGAATATTGTTGCACATCAGAGCGGTGTTTCGTTAGGAAACGTGCTACCGCTTGGTATGCCGAGGACAGACGCATATTTCGGAGTACGAAAAGGTGACGGCGGTACGTTCTTAGCGAAGAAGCGAGCGTATTTATACGCACCGACATACCGCAACGCAAACGAGCCAACAGCACCTGTCGTGGACTGGGCACAGATTGACAAACATCTGTCAGATGACGAGGTGCTGGTAGTCAAGGCGCACATGAACTCCGAACGATTATTGGACAAGGAGTACAAGCATATCGTTGAGGTTTCCAAAGACGAACCGTCGACGCCGTACCTTATCGACTGTGATGTGCTTGTCACGGACTACAGCAGTATCATGCTTGACGCTCATGTGCTTGGCAAGCCTGTCGTGCTTTACGAAAAGGAGACAGGCTATGTCAGCAGACGTGGCATGTACCTCTGCTATCCTGAGGAATACGCATCAAGGTACTGCACGGACGAATGCGGGCTGGTATCGGAACTGAGGGCGGCAGACAAACCGCAAGAAGCTGACATCAGATGCAGAGAAAGAACAGCGGGAGCGTGTGACGGTCGTTCAAGTGAAAGGGTTGTGCAACTGATAAAGGAGATTATATGAGAATTTTGATAGCGGTGCCAACGTACGAGAACATCTATCCCGATACATTCAAAAGCATTTATGAACTTGATAAAGGCGGCAACGAAGTAGACTTTGATTTTATCAGGGGCTACGACGTTGCTAATGCTCGGAACAAGATTGCACAGACTATGCTTGATAAGGGATATGATTACGTGCTCACGGTAGACAACGATGAGATTGTTCCAAAGGACGCTCTTACGAATTTGCTTGAGAGCGAACAGAGCTATCCGCTTGGACACTGCATGGTTGTAGGGTATTGCTTGTCACGACCAACGAACATGGCGAACACAAACAGGCGTACCACCGCATTCAAGTTCGGCGGGAAAGATTACGTTACAGAAGACGCATACAAGGCTGAAGAACTCCTGAAACTGCGAGAGAACGGCATAACGAAAGTACAAATCAGAGGCAGTGGTCTTGGTTGTGCGCTCATTCATAGGGAAATATTTGAGAGAATGCAGTATCCGTATTTCCGATGGGTCGAGTACAACAACAGGGCGCAATTGTCCGAAGACCTGTACTTCTGTGAGCAGTTCAGAAGTATCGTAACACCGATATACGTAGACACAAGAGTTTCGTGCGGTCACATGATGCGTTACTTTGATTATGTTTAAGAAAGAGGTAAAACCATGCCAATTAGATGGGAAAACAACATACTCGGATTTGTTCCAAAGACTGACTGGCTCGACGTTCCGTTCCAGATTGCAAGACCGAACGACCCAGCCGACCAGCTTTTCGGCGACATCAAGACGGACAACCTCGTAGCTGAGTGGGAGAGCATTGCAAGCGAATATCAGATTCCTGTGATGGCACAGTTCCACGGCTTCGACGTTGAATCACAGACAACTTTCAGAGTGCCAATCGACACTCATAACATTGAGAAAGGCCTGATTAAGGTAAAGATTAATCAGAGCGAAAGACTGAGAGCGCTTCTCAGAAGCGGCGTACAGGGCGACACACAGCTCTACGACTACGTTGTCCGTGACGGCGCAAGACTTGCAGAACAGGTTATCACACGTACAAAGGTAGCGAAGAATGAACTTCTCGCAACAGGTCAGATTACAATCAAGGAGAATAACCTTGACCTGACCGTTGATTACGGCGTACCTGCTGGCAACAAAGGCTTATCACTCGATTTCGGTACTGGCGCGGCTAAGAGCATTCCAGACCAGATTCAGGACATCGTAGATGCCGCTCTTGCACAGGGCGTCATCCTTACTGGAATCTTTACATCAAGGAAGATGGTCAACAAACTGCGTCAGAACTCCGCAATTCAGAAAGCAGTCAACGGCGTACTCGGCGATGGAGTCCTGATTAGCAGAAGCGCACTTGAAGCATACCTGAGCGAAGAGTTCGGAATTGAGCAGATTGTAACAAATGACCTGACATACGGTGCATCGGCAACACAGGGTGCTGACGGCAGACCAAGCATCACAACTGCGAGATACTATCCTGCAAACAAAGTCACATTCTTCGCACGCACTGCTGGCGGCAATCTTGGTGTCGGTCTGTGGGGCGATTCGCCAGAACTTGACGTTGCTCAGCTTCTTGACGTATCAACAAGCGGCGAGTCACCATACGTTGCGATTACACAGTGGGCAGAAAAAGACCCGTCCGTGCTGTGGACAAAGGCGAGCGCTCTGTTTATGCCTGTACTTTACAACCCTAACAGTCTGTTTATCGCTACTGCGACTGAGACTACGGGAGCATAATGTACAAGGTACTTAAGGAGTTCGCAGACCTACAAGACAACAAGCACCTTTACCGTGCGGGGGACGTGTTCCCTCGTGCGGGCGTAAAGGTCAGTGAGGACAGGGTTGCTGAGCTGGCGTCTACGCGCAACAGGTGCCGAGAAGTGCTTATAGAAGCCGTGCAGAACGGCAAAATTCAGCCTGAGAGCGCAGAAAATGACTCGAACAAAGTAGTTATCAAAACGGAGCAGAAAAAGCCTAAAAAGCGGAAAAAGAAGGAGATTTAACCATGTTGACTGAACTGTGTCAAGAGTTAAGGAATTGGTTTGTACGCAAAAGAATATACGGCAAATTTACCATAATCGACGGACAGATTATATTGCCTGAAGGCTCGTTGCAGGACGGTCAGTTCTTTCGCATCATGGGTTCCGTGTTTAACGACGGCGTTCATAAGTATGGCGAGGCTATATTGACAGACGAGGCGTTCGAGGGTGCGATATGGGCGATGGCTGTCCCTCCTGCAGTAATCGACCTATCGGAGCGGATTTCAGGCTGGGTAAATAAGTATGGGGAAGCGGTCTCGTCCCCGTATAGTTCTGAATCGTTCGGCGGCTACAGCTATACAAAGGCTGGCGCGGGTCAGGGGAACGCCAACTCGAACAGCAATCCGACATGGCAATCCACTTTTGCCAGCGAGTTGAACAGATGGAGGAAGATATGAGTTTAGTTGACGAGGCTATGGAAGTGTGCACTTTCATGAATAAACAAGTGACGCCTGACGGCTATGGTGGTTATTTTACTACGTGGACAAGCGGCGCACAGTTCAAGGCGGCGATTGCATTTGATACATCAATTGAAGCACGCATTGGCGAGGCTTCTCAAGAAGTCGGAAGGTATAGCGTGCTAACGTCAAAAGCACTGACGCTTGAATACCATGACGTATTCAGGCGCGAAAGCGATGGCAAGATATTCCGTGTGACGACAGACGGAGACGACAATCGTACACCAAACAGCGCTGGTCTTGACCTGAGGTACGTCGAAGCTGAGGAATGGACGTTGCCGTCATAGGAGAAGAGTATGGACAAGAGCCAAGCAATACATTCATTTTGGAATTCATACGGAATACCAGCGTATGAGACTGCTACCGTCCCTGATGAAAACAGGGGCGATTTCTATATCACCTATGACGTGGCAACTGACAGCTTGAACAAGCCGATAACAATGTCAGCGTCAATATGGAAGTTGAACACGCTAAGCTGGAGCGAAATATCGCAAAAGGCGGAACAAATATCCGACGACTTGATTCAGGTCAAGTGTATACCGCTTGACATAGGGTATTTGTATGTGACGAGAGGCCAGCCTTTCGCTCAAAGAATGAGCGACGAGACTGACACGACGAGAAGAATTTATATCAACATCATGGCGGAGTTTTTAGCTCCGTAGAAAGGGAAAAATATGGCAGGTAGATTTACAGTAATTCCTCAGAATACCTTTGAGGAAATGCAGATGGACGCGGGCGTGCTTCTTAAGACGTTCAACCCATCATCGCCGACAGCACCGTCTGACTCGGATATTATCTGTGCTACCACAGGCGGAATCACCGTCAGATGCACTGCTGAGTACTCAGACCTTGGCGAAGACGTAGACAACTGTCCGAACAACATGAAGGAACTGAAGCATCTCGATTCTTGGGATTGCGGGTTTGAGTTTACATCACTGGGCACATCGGCTGAGTCTATAAGGCTTGCGCTTGGTGCGGCTGATATCACAGCGGCAAGCGGCATGGTCGTGCCAAGAAGAGAATTGAGTCAGACTGACTTTTCAGACCTTTGGTGGGTAGGCGACAGAGCCGATGGCGGGCTTGTTGCGGTACAGCTTAAGAACGCACTGTCAACAGACGGGTTCAGCCTACAGACAACGAAGAACGGCAAAGGACAGGTTTCGGTCAATCTGACAGGACACGTTTCCATTGCGTCTCAGGACACAATGCCTATGGTGTTCTATTCGCTTGAGGGCAGTGGACTTCGCAATCTGAGACTTGCTTCGTTCGCAGGTTCATCGAGCGGAAAGACAGCTATTACAGTATCAGGATACACGCCAGCATCAGGTGAGTCTTATAAGTACAAACTCGGCTCCGAGTCGGTATCCGTTACTTATGAGCAGGTTCTTTCGACAGGCTGGACATCATGGAACGGCAGTGACGAAATCACTGCGACGACAGGTCAGTACATTACAGTCGCCGTTGTTGTCACATCGAACAGCAAGGCTTACGCAGTTGGTAGCGTGATGGTTACTGCAAAGTCGAGCTAAACGCTAAACTAAGGGAGGATATAGATGAAAACGCTTGCTAACTGTACGCCACGCGAATTTCTGAAGCAGACCAACAGGATTCGAATCGCGGCTGACAAGTGGCTGACTGCCACAAAGGTGCTTGAGATACGACAGAGGATGCCTGAGATTGAGACGAAAAAAATCGAGACACGGGAAGACGTCCAGCAGAGCATAGAAGAACGGCGCATTGCGTTCGCGAATCAGGCGCGTGAAAACCTGTTTGCTATACTTGAGGCTATGCTTGAAACAAATGCGGACGAGACGCTTGAACTGTTGGCGCTCGTGTGCTTCGTCGACCCTGAGGACGTTGATAAGCACACGATGTCCGAATACCTTGCTAACGTAGCAGAATTATTGACGGATGCAGGTGTGCTGAGTTTTTTCGATTCGTTGGTCAGGTTGGGGGCATCGAGTATGGTGAGTACTGTAGCACGGTAGACCTCGAAAAACTTGACCTGATGGGAAGAGTGTACCTTATTGAGCATTGCATCTACGAGCACAACCGAAAGCAGGAGCGAAAGGCGTATCAAATTTACGTGACTGACAGGCTGAAGTCTATCAACGAAAGCTTGGCAAATGCATTCGGCGGGCAGGTAGCGCAGATGAGGTACATCGAACTGCTTGAAAAAGTAATGAATAACGAGCATCAGGAAGAGCGTACGGCAGAAGAGATAATATCATCTATATCCGACAAGTTGGAAGGGTTAAGCAATGAATCTATTTGAATTAGTAGCGACACTGACGCTTGATTCAAGTGAATATGACCGTGCGCTAATGGCGGCAAAAGGTACAACAGCTAAAGCTGGCGGCGGTATGGTTGCGGCTGTTGAAAAATCCAAAAAGGCGATAGGCGTGGCGGCTCTTGGGATGGGAGCCGCCATTGGTGCTTTTGGCGTTTCGTCAGTCAAGACGGGCATGCAGTTTGACTCGTCGATGTCTCAGGTCGCGGCGACTATGGGCAAGACGATGGACGAATTAGCAGACGAGACTGGAACTGTTGAACTTGCGTGGGGCGAGTTTTCGGGGAATCTACGTGAGTACGCTCAGGAAATGGGCAAGAACACGAAGTTCAGCGCAACAGAAGCGGCGGACGCCTTAAACTACATGGCACTTGCTGGCTACGATACACAGAAGTCGATGGAGATGCTACCGTCTGTCCTCAATTTGGCGGCGGCAGGTAACATGGATTTGGCGGCGGCGTCAGACATGGTTACGGACGCAAGCTCGGCACTCGGACTCGAACAGGAAGATACCGTTAAAATGGTAGACCAAATGGCTAAGGCGGCGTCAAAGTCCAACACAAGCGTTGCACAGCTTGGCGAGGCTATGCTGACCGTCGGCGGAACTGCAAAGGTGTTGCGAGGCGGCACGACAGAACTATCGACAGCGCTCGGAATATTAGCCGACAACGGCGTAAAGGGCGCTGAGGGCGGAACGGCACTGAGAAACATCCTCACGTCAATACAAGGCGCAAAGTTCGAAAAAACATTCGGCGAACTCGGCGTTGAAGCGTATGATGCTCAGGGCAACCTCAGGTCTCTGAAAGACATTTTCATCGACATGCAGGGCGCAATGGATGGCATGACAGACGAGAAGAGAACGGACATCATCAACAAGACGTTCAACGCTCGTGACCTGAAGAACGTCAACGCACTGCTGGGCACAAGTGCAGAACGGTGGGACGAACTTACTGAAGCAATAGATAACTCTGAGGGTGCGGCACAGGAAATGGCTGATACTCAGATGGACAACCTTGCTGGAGATATAACGCTGTTGAAGTCCGCATTTGAAGGCTTGAAGATAAGCGTGTCCGACGAGTTGACACCAGCGTTCAGGACTTTAACGCAAGGCATTACGTGGTGCATCGAGCACGCCGAAACTCTCGGCCCGATTATTCTTGGACTGGCTACGGCATTTGGCACATTCGCAATCGCTATAAACATTGGCAACATCATCAAGTCTGTCACGACAGCAATGGCGGCGTTCAACGCGGTTCTTGCGGCGAATCCAATAGGCATAGTCATTGCGTTGATTGCGGGTCTTGTTGTGGCTATTACACTGCTGTGGAAAAACAATGAGACGTTCCGCAAGAAGGTGACTGCGATATGGGAATCCATAAAGGCGAAAGCCAAGTCGATATGGGCGGCAGTGAAGAACAATATAATCACGCCGATTGTCAACGCCTACAATTCCGTGACAGCAAAGGTCGCGGCGCTGAAGACATCACTGTCCAATACGTGGAACAGTATCAAAAGCACGGTCGGAAACGCATGGAGCGCAGTCAAGGACAAGATTATCACTCCAATTCAGAACGCTTACGACAAGGTAAAAGGGTGGATTGAGAAAATCAAGAACCTGTTCCCATTCAGTGTTGGCAAGATATTCAGCGGCTGGATTCCGAAGATAAAGCTGTTCACAAGTAAGCGCGACGACAACGCCGAGACTGGTAGCAAGGTAACGCAAGAGCGCTTTGCTAAAGCCATGAATCAGCCGTATAAATTCACAAAGCCTACCGTATTCGAGCAGAAGGTGGCTGGCGAGGCTGGCGACGAGATACTTTACGGACACAAGGCGCTGATGAGGGATATAAGAGAAGCAACTGCTGGCGGCGTAGAAAATAACACGACAATAAATGTGTACGCAACGCCGAATCAGTCTGCTCGTGAGATTGCTGACGAAGTAAGGCGCTTACTCATCAAGGAAGAGAACAGAAGGAGAGTGGCTTGGGCATGAGCGATTATTTGATATTCGGCAATGTCGACAGCAGGAACTATAACATAGAAGTTTTTTTCAAGGAGATTGATACGACGCCCAAACGTGTTTACGAAAGGGTGGATATAGTCGGCAGGAACGGCGCATTGCTCATAGACCAAGGCAGATACGAGGACGTGCCTGTCACCTACGACTGCGTGGCACTTGACGATGATGACAGAAAGGCGTTCGCGAGTGCAATCGCATCACAGACTGGCTACAGGCGTCTTGAAGACAGTTTCAACACTGACGAG
>Ga0310696_10006106_pt1 | contig 14367 bp, 9 predicted proteins | sample AusTroGonzalo_MG_4_FD_203885 | JGI IMG/M metagenome (GOLD analysis project Ga0310696, IMG submission 203885) | Bovine rumen microbial communities from tropical cattle in Woodstock, Queensland, Australia - Gonzalo_02 (v2) (version 2) | ecosystem: Host-associated > Mammals > Digestive system >...
GGCAGTTCCAGCAGGGCCTCTATGCCGTGGAGCGAGGTGTTGCGGTCCTGATCGACGCCCAGCAGACAGACGTAGCCGTCCATTTCGGCCAGCCGGGTGAAGGGGGTGCCTTCCCCGTGGGCCGTCGGGGCCTTCCAGTGGTCGCGCAGGAGCGCTTCGGCGTCTTTTCCCAGCGCCGCCAGCGTTCCCACGGGGGCGGAGCTCGTGACCGCGCCGGGGCGCTTCTTCACCGTCTCGGTCAGGATCCCCAGCGCGCCGAAGACGGGGACGAGCAGCGTCCCCCCGGCGCCCAGCACCTCCAGAAAGGCGTCGATGACGGCGTCGGGACCGCCCTCCACCTGTCCCAGACTCGAGAGGGAGCTGTGCATCAATACCTTGTCGCCCGTTTTCAGACCCATTTCCCGCAGACCCGCGGCGATCTCCTGTTTCGTCATGATGAGATGTTTCCTTGTTTTTTTCCGTGTGAAAAAATCATTCCTCTTCGGCGATGACGCGGCAGGGCAGCTGCGTCACGCCGGGCATTTTCGGGAAGAGCACGGTGAGCTTTACTTGCGGCGCCGTGATCTTGTAGAGACTGACTGTGCGGCAGACGGTTTTCACGCCTGCGGCAAAGAGTTTGAGAAAGACCCCTTCCAGCGCCTTGCTCTCGTAGATGTCGGAGACCAGAAGTTTGCATTTGCGTTCGATGATCCACTCAACGGCGGAAGCGTCCAGGTAGACGCTGCGGGGGGCGACGTCCCGGCAGCCGAGGGGTGCGGCCAGCGCGTTGATGATAATGGCCTCGGTCGCTTCCGTGACGGGGCACGCCGCGGCCAGTTCCGCGCCGGAGACCGGACCGTCGCCGCTGCGTTTGTCCAGATGGATCACCGCCGCGGGCACGCGGAAGACCGACTCCGGCGGGCAGTTGGCCGCGTCCATGCCGTCGTCCGTTTCCGCGATGTGTCCCGGAAAGTCGATGTAGGAGCCGCTCATGCCGTCGCAGGTGATGGTGTAGACGACTCCCGTGTACTTCGTCCGTGCGGATTCGAGGGGGATCCCCTCGCGCTTGAAGGTCGGAGAAAAACGTTCTCCCTCGAAATTCCCCGTCAGATCGATGATGGCCATGGTCGTCGCTTCCTGATGTTGTCTGTGGTACCCGGAGAAATATAAATCCTCGCGGGGCCGTTGTCAAGGGCGGATCCTGCCCTTTTTACGGTTCCCGGTCCGTGCCTTTTTTTTGGCGGATAATGATATATTTTTGGCAGATTGCCGTATTTCATTGTCGAATAATGTGCTATAGTATCCCCGGGAACATCGTTCGAAAACACATTGGAGGACGTTATGAAAATCGTGCAAACCGCATTCGGCGGGACCGGCCGGGGATCCGCGGGAAGATCCGTAATGATGAGGCGGCTGATGTTTCCGGCGGTCTGCGCCGCATTTCTTGCCGCCGCCGCTTCCGGCTCCGAAACGCTCTGTTTCGAGAACACCTTCGAAAAGGGCGCGGAGGGGTGGAACACCCCGAAATACTGGAACGGCACCCTGACGCGCGAAAACGGCGCGATGCATCTCGAGGCGACGGCCCGCAACGGTCAGAACTTCGGTCGGTGCTCCAAGATGGTCCTTCCGCACCGCCACCTGAACGGCGCGATCTTCGAACTTTCCTTCGACGCCTCCGGCAAAGGCGCCGTCACCGTGGGGACGATGGTGTTCCCCGCTCCGCCGCTGAAGCCCGAGATCGTCGTGCACGGCAAGATCGTCCTCTCCTCCGAAACGAAACGCGTCCGGCAGAGGATCGATCTCTCGCAGACCATCACCGACAGGATCGCGCTCACGCTGGAGATCCCCGCCGGGTCCTCGCTGATCTTCGACAACGTGAAACTGACCAAACTCGCCGACGACGGCGTGAAGATCGATACGCCGCAGCTCCCGGTCATGCGGGGCAAAGTCGCGGACATCGCCGTCGGGACCAATTCCCCCGGCAAGACCTTCATGGTTTTCTGCGGCGCGAAAAAGAACGGGATCTCCGCCGATGCCGACGGCAAGGTCACGATCCCCGCCGATATGATCGGTCTTGCGGCCGACGGATCTGCCGAAGTGACCGTGGCCCGCAACGGGACCCAGGTCACTTTCCAGACCTCCGCGGTGCCTGAAACGGCCTTCGATCAGGCCCTCGCCGATGCCGGCAAGATCGGCAGAGATGCCCTTTCCGTCGTCTGGTTCGGCGACAGCGAACTGGATTTCGACCGGGGCCGCAACACGCCCGCGCAGATCGATTTTTACCTCAGGGCCGCGAAAGTCAAAGCCGACTTCCGGAACTTCGCCGTCGCGGGGGACTACCTCAAGCGCGTCGACGCCCGCTTCGCCGGCCGTTACGCCCCGCGCCCGGAGGCGTACAAAGACGTTGCCTCCGTCAGGCCCGATCTCGTCTTCGTCATGCTGGGGCACAACGACACCATGACGTCGAGCAAAGACGGCTATGCCGCCTCCCTCGTCCCCCCCGCCGAACAGCTCGCCGCCGGTCGCTCGGTGCTGCGCAGGATCCGGACGCTCTATCCCCGGGCGCGGATGATCCTCGTATCGCCCCTGGCGCTGGACGACGAACTCCTTGCGGCCAAGGCCGACGCCCGCACGGCGGCGGGGGCCAAAAATGTCTTCCGCTTCGGCAAAACCGAAAACATGCGGGAGTTCTGCAAGAACTGGAAGGCTTTGGCCGATGAATTCGGTCTGGAGTACCTCGACATCTACACGCCGCTTTCGGCCGTTCCCGACCGGAAAAAATTCTTCAAGCCGGGCGACGAGGTCCATCTCAACGCCGCGGGCCACGTCTGGCTCACGGGAAAAATTTTGAAGTACCTCGCCGAAAATCCCCGGTGGGACGCGGTGAAGCCCTATGTTTCGGCGGAGAAATTCGTCTTCCGCGCCGCCGATCTCAAGACGGGCGAGTACGCCCTCGGGGCCGCCTCGGCCGTCCTTTCCGGCAAGGCCGTCTTTGCCGACGGCGCCCTGCGCATGGACGGCAAGACCAACGCCATCGCCGTGAGCGGCGTCGCCAAGCCCGATCTGCGCAAGGGCTTCACCCTCGACCTGGCCTTCCGGACCGGGAAGCCCGACGGGAACAGCGCCGTGGATCTCTCTTACGACGCCTTCTTCTTTGCCCCCGGCTCCTTCGTTCTGGCCCGGTATCAGCGCAGCTTCTATCTGCTGTACTTCGACGGCAAAAAGTATCAGAAGGGCTTCCTGACCCCCGCGGTCTTCACCGAAAAGACGGCCAAAGCCCATCACGTCGCCATGACGTGCCGTTACCACGAAGCCGTGGATCAGGGCGAGATCTGGACCGAGATCCAGCTCTTCGTGGACGGCAAAGCCCTTCCCGTGCAGAAACTGCCCAAGGTGAAACTCGTTCCTCCCGGCGGCGCATGGGAGTTCGGCGCTTCGGCCCGCTTCGGGAGCCCGTGGAACTTCGGCGGCGAGATCTTCGGCGGCGGGTATTTCTCCCGCGTGCTGACCGAGAAGGAGATCCGCGACCGGGTCCTCTCCTTCGAGGGCGTTGTGGTCCCCGCCTTCCAAAAGGCCGCCCGGATCTCGCCGGAACGGCTGAAGAAGATTGAGGCGCAGGGGATCTCCCCCGCGCAGCGTTCGGCCCTGATGAACCTGGCGAGGAGCGGATTCCCCGACTTCGACCGGGTGATCGGCTCTCCCGGCCGCCCGCTCCTCTCGGTCGGCCGCCGGAACGTCATGACGATCCTGACCGCCCCCGGAGCGGTCAGGATCCTTTCTTTATACGACACGGAGAACGACCGTGAGCTCCTCAACTGGAACAACGTCTTCTTTCAGCTCCACTTCTTCCGCGGCAGCGAAAAAGCGACGCTGAGCATGACCGATCTGGAGAACGATTTTCTTGCCCCGCCCGTCGAAAAGGACGGCGTCACCGAATTCGTCATCGGCCACAGGCGCAAGGCCTTTCCCGCCGTCAGCGCGAAGTCCCGCTGGCGTTTCGACGGGACGCGCCTTGAGTTTTCCCTCGAAGCCGAGTCGCTCACTTACGCCACGGTTCTGGAAAAGGTAACGCTGCCTGCGTTCAACATCGCCCCGCTGGATGAAAAGGCCGCATTGGTCGTTCCCGAGGCAGGCGGACTGCTCTACCCCCATGCGGCGGCCCGCAAGAGCGTCTACACGGGGATCTACCCCCGCATGCTGACCTCCATGCAGTGCGGCGCGATCTACGATGATCGGGGCGGCGTTTACTTTTCTCCGGCGGACCCGCTGGGCAAGGTGAAGTATTATTCCTTCCGGGTCGATTCCGACGGCACCGAGGTGCGGATCGACCGCCCCGTCGCCTATGCGGCGGCCAACAAAAAGAATGCCTTTGTCTCCGGATCGGCCGCCGTGCTGGAGCTTTTCCGGGGCGACTGGTACGATGCGGGACTCATCTACCGCAGGGAACTGGAACGGACCAAGGCCGTGTGGTGGCGCAAAGACCTTCCCAACACCGACACGCCCCGGTGGTTCCGCGAGAGCACGCTGGCGCTGCTCATGTTCCACATGCCCGATCCCGGGACGGCCATCCGTTTCCGGAAGTATCTGGAACTGCCCTTTTACATCCAGCACTGGTACTGGTGGGAGCGGGGAGCGGGGCATCACCTGTGCCCGATCCCCCGGGCCGAGACGGAGTACATCGCCTACGCGAAACTCATGAAGTGCCACGGGATCCGCATCGTCAGCTATACCAACGGGCGGCTGTGGTCCACCCGCGACAGGCGGGGGGAGGGGACTCTGTACAAGACCCTCGGCACGGCCGCCGCTGTGAAGACGCCTCAGGGAAAAGTCCAGCTGGAGCCCTACGGCGTGCCCTGCGCCGTACTGTGTCCGGCCTCGGAAATTTATCAGAAGGCCATGTCCGGCATGGTGACGCGGCTTGTGGCGCAGGGGATCTCGGGGTGTTTCATCGACCAGCTGGGGGCCGCCCGGCCCGTCCTGTGTTCCGACCCCTCTCACGGGCACCCCTTCAACGACGCTTCAAGCTGGAACGTCAACGGCCACCGCAAGGCCTTTCTCCCCATCCGGGAGTTCTGGAAAAAGAACGGCGTCGACGGCGTCATGTACACCGAGGACAACTCCGAGCACTGCGTGGGCCTCATGGACGGCCTCTCCCCGTGGCGCTGGATGCACGATCACCAGATCCCGCTCCACGCACTGGTCTACGCGGGGCGGACCCAGTACAACAGCCGTGACCCCGTGGGCGCCACGCTGGAGGCGACCTTTCCCAAGGCGGCGGTCCAGCTCGTCCAGGGGGAGCACATCGGGCACTTCGGACTGGTGGAACTGGCCTCGCCCTCCCGGGGGATCTTCCGGCGCTACCTCAAGAGGCTCTGCCATCTGCGCTTCGCGGCGGCGGATTTCTTCAACAGGGGCCTGATGCTGCGTCCCCCCGTCCTCGCCGGACTGGGGGAAAAGATCTACACCCGCTGGGGCAACCACGGCACGAAAGACGTGGGGACTCTCCCCGTTGTCGCCGGCGCGTGGGAGCTCGACGGCTGCCGCCTCGTCATTTTGATCAACACGACGGACAAAGTCCGTTCGGGTTCCCTCCGGGGCGACTACGGGAAACTTGCGGCCGTTTTCCGCTCCTCCGGGAAAGAGGGGGAAACTTCTTCCTCCTTCACCGTCGAGCCTTACGGCTGCGAGGCGCGGCTCTACGGCGCGCGGCCCTCGGACGCGCTCCTGAAGAGATTCGGGACGGCTTTCGGCGTGATCCGCAAGACCTTCGGCGAAAAGGATCCCTTCGGGGCCGACGGCATGGATTTCGACGGCGCGGCGGTCTTCGATGCGGCGCAATGGCAGTGCGCCGCGGCGTCTCCCGTCGTGCTGGGGGCCCGCGCCAACAGGGATCTCATGGTGCTTGACAACGTGTTCTACGGTCTCTTCTATGCGGGGACGGGGGATTTCGGCAAAGCGTCGAAAGGGTGTTTCGAAGTGGAACTTTCCGCGCCGAGTTACAGCGGCGGCGGCAATATCGAGATTTTGACCGGCCATCCCGACTCGGGCGAACTGGCGGGACGAATGATCCTCGACCGCAAAAACGTTCTGACCGACAGCTGGAACGATTACCGGAAATACCGCATCCCCGCCCTGCGGGCCCTCGGCGGAAAAAATAAAATATTTTTCAAACTCAACGGCGGTTCGGTCTGCAATTTCCGCAACTGGCGCTGGATACCGGGAGAGTGACGATGAAAAAATATCTTTTTCTGCTTGGTTTTACCCTCTTTCTGCTCAACGGGGCGGAAATGGGCCGCCTCGACCCCGTTTCGGGGAATTTCCGCGTGACCACCGATCACTGGCATTGCTCCTTCCTGCAGGGCAGCCTCTTCCCCGGGGAGTTCGTCTTTTCCGACGGGACGGCTCCCGGGAGCTTCATTTTCGACCCCGCTGCCACGGACGGGAAGGGCCGGACTTTCTTCCTCCGGCAGGAACGCTGGGCCGAAACCAAGATCCTCCGGAACGACGAAAATGCCTGCGTCATCGAGCGCAGCGGCTGTTTCTGGCGCAACGTTTCCCCGCTGATTTCCCGGCTGGACGGCGTGGAGGTTGTCTGCCGTTACGAGTTCGCCCGCAAGTCGCCGGGCATCGTCATGAAGTTCACCTTCCGCAAGAAAGCCGACATTTCCTGTACGGTCAACCGGTGTTTCGCGCTGTCGTGGTACTTCGAACAGCCTTTCGGAGCCATCGCCGCCCAGGGCGGTCGGGAGCCCTTCGTCCTTGGCGGGAAGAAGCCGCCGCGTACCTGGGACGTGCCCGGTGAGATCGTCCTCGAAAGTCCGGCGTTCCGCGTGACGCTCAAGTCGAAGCGCGTCATCGCCTCCCTGCGGCGCAAGGGGGCGGTTTTTCCCTGTTCCCTCGACGGCGGGTTGTGGCAGTTCCGCTGGGAAAAGGGGGAGACCCTTCTGGAGCGCGAAGCGGTTCTTACCGTGGAGAAGACCCGCTGACGGGCTTTCGTCAGCCCTTGCCCGTGCGGAATTTCGCCGGGGTGACGTGCCGGAAGCGCCGGAAAGTTTTGATGAAGTAGTTGATGTTGTTGAAACCGCAGGCATCGGCGATGGCGTAGACCGGCAAGTCGGTGGTCTTGAGCAGATTTTCGGCCTTTTCGATCCGCAGGGAGATCAGATACTCGGTGGGCGAAACGCCGGTGAGGATGCGGAACTTTCTGGTGAAGCTCGAAACGCACATCCCCGAAAGCTTCGCCATCTGGGCCAGAGAAAGGTGTTTTTCGGGAGCTTTTTCCAATGCGTTGACCACCTTGAGCAGACTGCCGCCGTCGCCGGGGAGCGTTCCCGATTTGACAGCCATCTGCTTGGGAGAACATCTGAGAAGCAAAACGAGTATCTCCAGCAGGATCGACACGGCGACAGTTTTGTAACCCCGGGTCCGGCGGTCCAGTTCCTCCTTGAGCCGGGCGAGGTAGGCGTCGATCTGCATGCGGTCGGCCAAAGGCAGATGGATCTTTTTGCGGTCCCGCGGCGTGCGGCTGCCGAAAAGGCTCTCCCACGAATCGAACTCCTCCAGCGCCGGTGTCTGGCCGCGGATGAGTTCGGGAGAGAAGATGATGTTGTAGTAAAAGGCGTGGTTCCCGTCGGAAAAGGAGTGCGTTTCGCCGGGCAGGACCGAGAAGCAGTCTCCCTGCATGACGGCGTAACTTACCTTCCCCCCCGGCAGATGGAGGGCGTGGGTGGCGCTGCCCCGCTGAAAGATCACCAGCTCCATGAAGTCGTGGGTGTGTTCGGGAACGGTTTCGTTCATCTCCGTGGCGACGATGGACAGGGGAAAGTTGTCCTTGCCCCATTTCTGCATCATCTCCCTGTGCATCGCGTTCCCTCCCTGTTTCGGCACCTTCCTGAATATACCCCGGCAAAGCGCAAAAACAAACAGAGCGCCGGAAAATTTCGGAAAAAATGCCCCTTTTTTGGCGGATAGTGTTATTAAAATGACGGATAGACCCATGAAATATATCCGTTCCCATGATAAATTAAGGACGACGTTTTTCGGGAAACGCGAAAGGACAAGATCATGAGACGGACCCTCGAATATAAAGTTTACTTCGACCGCATCCTCGGCGGCTGGATCGGCAAGTCCCTGGGCGGCATCGTCGGCGCGCCCTACGAGTGCCACAAGCAGTTCAACCGGGCGGAGCGCGGCAGGCTCTGGCCCGACAAGCTGTACCCCAACGACGATCTGGACATCCAGGTCGTCTGGCTGGAGGCGCTGCAGGACCTCGGGATCTCCCCCACCTCGCGCCAGCTGGCGGAGTACTGGCAGAAGCACTGCTTCTACGTCTGCTGCGAATACGGCATTTTCATCGACAACCTGGAGCACGGCATTTATCCGCCCCTTTCCGGCGTGTGGAACAACCGGGCCCATCAGAACTCCGAGGGGTGCCCCATCCGCAGCGAGATCTGGGGCTTCATCTCCCCCGGGAATCCCCAACTTGCCATGGAATACGCTTCCCGGGACGGCGTTCTCGACCACGGGCGGATCAGCGTGGAGCTGGAGCAGTTCCTCTCCGCCGCCGCGTCCCTGGCCTTTTTCGAGCGCACGCCCGAGGCGCTTTTCGACCGCTGCTGCGAAGCCGTGCCAAAGGACAATGCGGGGAGACGGCTCTATCTCGAGGTCAAAGAATTGTGCCGCACCCTGGAGGACGAGCACGACCTCTGGCTCGAAATCGTCCGCCGCTTCGGTTCGGCGGATTCGACCGACGGCTTGATCAACAACGCTTTCGCCATCATGGCCCTGCTGCGCGGCGGGGAGGATTTCAAGGAGATGATGCGGCTCTGCGTGCAGTGCGGCTGGGACGTGGACTGTTCCTGCGCCACGGCGGGGGCCCTGTGGGGCGCGCTCCGGGGCAGCGAGGCGCTGCCCTCCGACTGGCGGGACCGCATGGGCAAGACGCTGGTCTGCGCCTGTGACATCCGGCACAAAACCGCCGCGCTCACCGATTTTGCGGCGGAGACCGCCGCCGTCGGTCTCGAAGTGGCCCAAGTGCTCAATCGCGACATCACCGTCACCGGTGCTCCGGCTGTGGCGGTGCGCCCGCAGCCTGCTGCGGGCTATGCCGTGGAGTACGCTTACGGAAACGGCGAGCCCGTGCTGCGGGCCGACCGGCCGACCGAGGTCACGCTTCGCGTCTCCAATCCCTTTCCGGAGGCTTTTGCCGGAACCGTCGCCGTCGCGCTTCCCGACTGCGCGGAGACCGCCGCCGCCGAAAAGGAGATCGCCGTTCCCGCGGGCGGGAACGGCTCCGTCACTTTCTGCATAGGACTGAAAAAGGACCTCTCCATGCAGCCCGAAAAGGTCCTCTGCCGAGTCCTGCTGAAGAAGGCGGGAAGCGTCGTCCATGAAGATCTGTTCGGCATGCACGCTTCGGTCCGGTACCTCGTCTACGGTCCCTACTGGGATATGTGGGACAAGGAGGCATTCGAGATATGTCCTTACCAGAACGAGGAACTCACCTGCAATCCGGGCAATCTGCCCGAGTACGCCTGCGATGCGTTCAACACCCACGTTCGTCCGAATCACGCCTATCTGGACGAGGCGGCGCTCCTCAAGCGCGATCTGCCGGAGGAGCGCCCCTTTTCCGTCGAAAAGAGCACGGGCGGTTTCGCGCGGAGCGACCTCTACGCCCTCAACGGCGCCACCTGCTGCTACGTCGTACGGGAGTTCCAGTCCGATGAAGTGATCGAGGACGTGGGGCTTTCGTTTTCCGCCGACTGCCCCTTCAAGTGCTGGCTGGACGGGAAACTCATCCGCGAGATGACCTGCCACACCAACCGCAATTCCACTTACGGCAGTTCGCCCCGGATCACGCTGACAGGGAAAAAACAGCGCCTCGTCGTGAAACTCGCTTCACGGCTGAGCGATTTTCATTTCGGCATGGGTTTCTCCAAGGGGATCCCCGGCTTCCGCGAGGCGCATTCGCCCTACGTGAGCGCGCTCTCCTTCAAGGTCTTCCGCCCTCAGGCGCAAGGCGGGAAATGACTTCGCGGCAGACCGCGGCATCGGCGGCGCTGAAACAGCAGAAGATGATCTCTTCGGGAAGTTTCTCTTCCCACGCGAGGACGGTTGATACGGCGGTTTCCGCCGCGGCTCTTTTGGGATAGCCGTAGACCCCCGTGCTGATGCACGGAAAAGCGATGGAGCGGCACCCGTTTTCCGCCGCCAGACGCAGGGAATTCGTGTAGCACGATGCGAGAAGCTCCTTTTCGCCGCGGTTTCCCCCGTGCCAGACGGGACCCGGGGTGTGGATGACGAATTTCGCCGGCAGCCGGAAACCGGGCGTGATGCGCGCCTCTCCCGTGGGACAGCCGCCGAAGACGGCGCAGGCTTTCACCAGTTCCGGTCCCGCGGCGGCGTGGATGGCGCCGTCGACGCCTCCGCCGCCCAGCAGCGTGCGGTTGGCCGCGTTGACGATGGCGTCGACGGCAAGGCGCGTGATGTCGCCCGTCATGACTTGAATCATAGCGGTTTCCCTTTCAGTTTTCCGTCAGGCGGAAAAGGATATCCAGCAGCAGGCGGCAGCCGTCGGTGAGACTGGCTTTTTCCAGCTTCTCCTCGCGGGTATGGGCGCCGGCCCCCCGGCAGGCGCTGATGCACACGGCGGGGATCCCCATCGACAGGGGGATATTGGCGTCGGTGGAGCTGACGCCGGGGAGGGGCTCCGCCTGCGAGACCTTGCGGACGGAAGCGTAAATCTTTTCCTTGAACGCGTCGAAGCGCTTTTCGTCGATCTTCCCCGAGCAGGGCCGTTCGCCGATGGTCTCGGCTTCCACAGCGACGCCGGAAGCCCGGAAGGCGGCAAGTGTCTGCTCGAAAAAGACGCGCATCTTTTCCAGACACGTCTCGTCGTCGGAGCGGTATTCGTACAGCATTTCTGCGTTCTGCGCGATGGTGTTGACGCTGGTCCCTCCGGAGATGGTCCCCACGTTGTAGGTGGTCCGGCTGTCGCCGTTCACGGGGACTTTTGCCGTGTAGAGCATGGAGATCAGGGCGGCCAGCACGTGGATGGCGTTGCGGCGGCCGAAGTTGGCGAAGGAGTGGCCTCCTTCGGTGCGCACGGTGACCCGGTACCGGCGTGAGCCCACCGCCCGGGCGACCACCCGGCGGGGCTCCAGCCCGTCGATGGTGATGAACCGCCGGACCCGGCCGCCGAAATCGGACATGATCCTGCGGCAGCCCTTGAGGTTGCCCAGACCCTCCTCGCCCGCGTTGGCGACGAAGAGGAAGCCCTCCGGCCCGCCGGGAAAATTCTCCCTGAAGAAACGGGCCGAGATCATCATGACGGCCAGATTGGCCGTGTCGTCGGTGACGCCGGGAGAATACATGAAAACTTCATCCTCCGAGAACGGCAGAGCTTCCGTATCGGGAAAGACCGTGTCGGTATGGGCCATGACGACCGTGATATCGTTGTCCTTTGTCACGTTGACCCGAGCGAGCACGTTGAGCGCCCCGTCGACGGAGACGTTTTCGAACCCGTTCTTCAGGAACCAGTCGCGGCAGAACGCCGCCCGCCTTTCCTCGTGATTGGAGGGCGCGGGCAGGGCGCAGAGGTCGCGGATGAGCTGCTGCGTCTCCTTTTCGGCGGAACGGATGTATTCGAGCATCTTTTCATCGGGGATCATGGGGAGAGCTTTCCTTTTTTTCGTTTTCGACGGGCAGGGAAGTTATGAGAAAATGTCTGTCGTTGAATTCTTTTCCGCCGGGATGGCTGCCGCCGCGGACGATCCGCCACTCACCGGGCGCGGGGGGCTTTTTCCCGTCGGACTGCGGCAGGGTCTTTTTCATGTAGAACACCGCCGCGCCCAAAGTGCGCTCGGGGACTCTCCCCAGCGTGACGCGGCCCCGTTCCTCCTCGATCCTGCGGCACTCCAGAAACAGGGGGCGCAGGGACTCGTCTTCGGATCTCAGCGCAAGAAAGGCGGTGTCGATGCAGACGTATCCCGCGGCCAGGGCGAGCAGGGCAAGGCCCGTCCGGGCCCGTCCCGCGAAAGGCAGGGCCGCGATGAAGATCAGCCCCAGGACCGGCAGGACCTTCGTTCCTTCCGGCGTCAGGAAGAGAAAGAGGACGAAGACCGCCGCGGCCGCGCAGACCGAGACGGGGAGGACCCGTCGGCGCAGAGCGGGGAACCGGGAACCGAATCTTTCCTTCGCTCCCGCCGCAAGACCGGCCAGGTACCACGCCGCCATCAGCGACCAGGCGCCGTAGAGCGGCAGCAGATAGACCTGGCGCTTGGCGGAGGAGACGCAGAGCATCGCGAAGGGCGCCGCGGCCCAGCAGAAGGGCAGGAGAACTTCCCGGGGCAGTTCTTTTTTGCGCATCAGCCGGACGGCGTGGACCATCGCGGCCAGAAAGACGAGGAGATACGGCTGGAACAGCGCCGGAAATTTCACGAAATAATACCACGCCGACTCCACGTGATCCCCTTGTGACCCGGAAAAACGCCCGATGCCGTTGGTGACGAAAACGGTGTGCAGGGCCCCCTTGCCCTCCCGCAGATAGAGCAGGTACCCCCAGTATCCCAGGGGGATGACCGCGGGGAGCGCTCCCAGTCCCAGCAGGGCGTAGCGGAAGAAAGTGAATTTTTTTTCGAAGAGGATGTCGTCGAGCACGAGCCAGATCCCCAGTCCCGCCCAGGGGAAGGCCAGACCGATGAGTCCCTTGGTCATGACCCCTCCCGCGAGACCCGCGGCGTACAGCAGGAAGAAGAAGGTCTTCTTCCGGAAGTCCCGGCTCTGCGTCATGGCGTAAAAGGCCGTGACCGCCAGCACGACGAAAAGGGCGAGCACGGCATCGACCATGCATTTGCGGGAACTCTCGAAAAACTGCGCTCCCGTGAGGAGCAGAACGCCCGCCGTCAATGAAGATGCGGGGGAGAATTTGAGTTTCCCCGCGAGGAAAAAGAGCAGCAGCGCCGCGCAGAAGGCCGCCGCCGCGCTGGGCAGTTTGGCCGCCGCATCGGTGAAGCCGAAGAGCCGGAAGCACAGGCTCCCCGCCTGATAGTACAGGGGCGGGTACTCGAGGAAAGGCGTCCCGTTGAGCCGGGGAACGACCCAGTCTTTTTCGAGGGTCATTTCGGCGATGATCCCGGCCACGCGGGTCTCGTCGCCGCTGAAGAGTTCCCGGCTCCCCAGACCGCAGAAGAGCAGAAGCGCCGCAAAGGCCGCCAGAAGAAGAAAGCTGTTTTTCCGACTCATTTTTTCACCTGACCCGGATGGGAACGATCAAAAGATCCATGAACCCGGAGGCCGGGGACTGGAAACGCAGGACTTCCCCCGAAACGGACTCCGCCAGTTTCTTCCGGCCGTTCCCGGCCAGCCGCGACCAGCGGGGGGAGGTGATGAAGAGGAAATCCTTTTCGTTTCTCCGGCCGAGTTCCGCGAGAAGGTCCGTCAGCTGTTCCTCCGTCGCAAGCTCGCAGAAGTCGCCGGAAAAAAAGAGCTTCGGCGTCTGCTCCGGCAGGAAGAAGATGTCCGTCGCCATGACTTTGCTCCCGAGGGAGCGGATCGAATCGGTGAACTGTTCCGACTCCTCCGAGACCCGGGAGAGGGCGATAAAACCGCACAGCTGCCAGGCGACGGAGACGGCGGCCAGTCCCGCGAGGAGCGCCTTCCCCCCGGGCAGGAACCGGAAGGATCTGAGCGCAAAGAAGATCGCGAAAGGCATGACGAAGAGGAAATGCCGTGCGCCCCAGAAAAGCCCCACATCGTGCCGGGTCAGCAGGGGCGGTACGAGAAAGGTGTAAACGACCGCAAGCATCATGAGAAAAGCCGCCGCAAATTCGCCCAGAAGCCCCAGGCCAGGGGCAGCGTGGTGACGAATCCCGCGCAGAGGGCCGCCGTGTAGCAGTAGGCGGAGCCGGCGAGGAATTTGTACGCGCCCGCGAGGAAGATCAGTCCCCCCGCGCAGAAAAGGGCGGTCTTCGCCTTCCCGAGCCGGGGCGTCTTGAAGAAGCCCGCGACGATGCAGAGCACGCCGAAGACCGCGAAATACGGCAGGGTCTCGAACCGGAAGAGGTGCTGGAAATAATTCCAGAAGACGCCGAAAAACTCGTTGACAAGGTCGAATCCCTGCCGGTTGTTGAGGTAATAGGTGGCGCCGTGGAGTCCGAGGATGTGGCCGGTGAGCAGATACTGCGTCAGCCACACGGGGAGCGCGCCGAGCACGGATCCCGCGCAGAGTTTTCCCAGCGGACGGCCCTCCTTCCGGAACAGAAGGACCAGTCCCGCCGCGGCGCCGAGGAAGTACATTTCTTCGCGGAGGAAAAGTCCCAGACCCAGCAGGAGCCCGCCCGTGAAGAACTTTCTCTCCCGCAGACGCATGACGGCGAGGAAGCTCACGAG
>Ga0310696_10006107_pt1 | contig 14361 bp, 10 predicted proteins | sample AusTroGonzalo_MG_4_FD_203885 | JGI IMG/M metagenome (GOLD analysis project Ga0310696, IMG submission 203885) | Bovine rumen microbial communities from tropical cattle in Woodstock, Queensland, Australia - Gonzalo_02 (v2) (version 2) | ecosystem: Host-associated > Mammals > Digestive system >...
TAATAGGGATGCTCTATATTATCTTCTTGTCCCAACAGACATAAGCATTTCTAAAATAGTGCTATCCATCGTAGGAATAATAGTTTCTTGTGTTGTATTAAGAAGAAATATAAGACTTTGCCATTTTTTGCTCATTGAGCTGATTATTCATTTTATCATCCTCCTTGTCGCTGTTCCCACATATTTTTGATACACTCCCGTTAATCATGACGCCCCCACACCTTACAAATTTTCATATACGCATTGGCCTTATTAGCGTATTTATCCTGTCTTTGTGTATGATGATGTCTTGTTCATCATTGAAACAACATTCATCTCCACAGTTTTCGGAAGAAGTAACATCTGAAGAGAGGATGGTAGTGATAGCTATTGAAGATTTTATGAAAAACAGAAGACTTGCAAAACAAGATTCTATTTTTGGCGTTAGATATCGAGATAGTGTATATCACGGCATGATTTGGAACGATACTATCCGGCAATGGGAGAAAGGGCCTTTGTATCAAGGAGTGAAATGTGTTAGTATAATTGGGGAAAATGATACACGTTTCCCTCCAGACTGGGAAAAGGCCTTCCCGCATCATTATTATCTTAAAGGAGGAAAACTATTTTTGTGGTATGGTGGGAAAGAGAAAGCCACACAAGAGGTCATAGATATTCTTTATCAATGGAAGATCATTGATCCATCCATTAATTGGATGGAATTTACACAAGATGATGCAAAAAAGGGGGTTTGTTATTTTTTTAAGAGCGATGGTTCGTACAAATACAAAAAGATAATTACTAACAAAGCAGGGATTGAACCGCCAAAAGGATTATAAAGAGTGGGACATTGCTGTCCAATATTAAGAGGGTAACAATGTTCCTAAATCATTATTAAAGAGTATTTTACCATGGCTTGAAACTCAAAACCATCTATCAAAGGCAAAAATGTATAATTCAGAATGGGCGCGTTATTTTCAATTAACCCTAATGCTTCTAAAGAAGAGATTGAACTTTTTGCACATGAACTAATGAATCGTATTTATGGAGCACAGTGATTCTCAATCGTTTTATATAATATCCAGTCTCGGGTACTTAACTACTTTCACGGCTCTTCCCGATATGTTTTTTACATTGCTAAATAGTCAGGATGATGTTAATACTTTTATACAATCATTGATTTGTGGAAATTTAACAAATGTTGAAACACCTGTAGTATTCCACCAGACAGAGGGGCGTGTTATGCGAGACTTTTTAGATATGCGCCTGCTATCTGCCTATTTGATTTCCAGTAGGGTGAAGAATCTATTTGAATTAAATGATGTTACAGGATGGACTGTTTATCCGATTATTCTCTATGATAAGAAGGGGAACGAAATTAATGATTATTATGGCTTTTCTGTGACGGGGAAAGGTGGATATTTGTCAGATGATAAACAATCATATAATGTGAAACAATGGGATGGATCGGATATCTTCATGGTGGAACATAACATAATTGTAATAACAACTCGGGTTATGAGCCTGTTGAAGAAGAATCATGTCTCTGCTCTAGAATTCATTCCTTTGGAGAAATGGTTTAAAGTAGATTTGTCATAGATAAGAGAAGCTTTTTTTTCTGCACCGCCCTTCGTTTTCGTTTTATCTACAGTGGCAAGGAAGAACAGGACGCCGTCACGGGTCTGCAACACTTGGATTATGGCGCCCGGCACTACGACCCCTTCCTTGGCGGCTGGACAACCCCCGATCCGATGGCGGAGAAGTACTACGGGTGGAGTCCGTATGCTTTCTGTGCGGATAATCCAATTTTGTTCTTCGACGTGTTTGGCTCAAACCCTATATATAATCGTTATGGAAAGCTAATGGGGACAGATGATGGGGGCTTACAGGGAGAACCAATCATTATGGATCCTTCCTGTTTTAAACAAGGAATGTCTATCGAAGAGGCTCAAAAGAATAATCTTGTATTAAGCTGTACTGCCTAAACGGTATATAAATCCAGAAGGCTGAGTGCGTGTTGGCCGCAAGGGGTTGAGGGACATTTACAGCGCGGCGAGCACCAGGATTTGGGCGGAGACGACGCGGAGGAACATTGTGAGGGGGTAGACGGTGGAGTAGCTGACGGCGGGGATGTCGTTGGGGGAGCTGCTCGTGACGAAGGAGAGGGCGATGGGGTTGGTCATGCTGCCGGCCAGGGTGCCCATCAGGGCGAAGTAGTTGAACTTGAAGACCAACCGGCCGAGGATGCCCACCACCAGGATGGGGATGACCGTAATCAGGAAACCATACCAGACCCACACCAGGCCGCCGCTCGTGAGCGTGCTCACGAACTCCGGGCCGGCCGACAGGCCGACGGCCGCCAGGAAGAGCGAGATGCCGATCTCGCGGAGCATCAGGCTGGCACTGATGGTCGTGTAGGTGACCAGGTGGAACCGGGCGCCGAAACGGCTCAGCAGGATGGCCACGATGAGCGGGCCGCCGGCCAGGCCGAGTTTCACCGGAAGGGGAATGCCGCTGATGTGGAAAGGAATCATACCCACCACCACGCCGAGCAGGATGCCGAGGAACATCGGGATGATGTTCGGCTCGGCGAGCCGTTTCTGTGAGTTTCCGAGCAGGCCGGCCACCTCGGCGATGGAGCTTTCTGCACCCACGACCGTGACGCGGTCGCCCAGCAGCAGGGCCAGCGAGGGTGAGGCGATCAGGTCGACGCCCGAGCGGTTGATGCGGGTGACGTTGACCTTGAAGTTCTTGCGGAGCTGCAGTTCGCCCAGCTGCTTGCCGTTGATGCTGCTGCGCGTGACGAGGATGCGGCGCGACACGAGCTCTGTGTCGCGGCTCTGCTCGTCCCACGCCTCCTGCGGCATCTCGATCTGCCGGCCGAGGAAGGTGATGACGGCTTCGGTGTCGCGCGGATCGGAGACGAAGAACACCTTGTCTCCCAGCGAAATGACGGTTTGTGCGTCGGCGAGCGTCGGGGTGCCGCCTTCCTTGAGGACGCGCGAGACGACGAAGTTGCGGTTCAGCAGCCGCGCGATCTCCCAGACCCGCTTGCCATCGAGCTGCGGGTTGGTGATTTCGACCGTGATGCGGTCGGGATCGTGGGTCTCGATGACATGCTCCTTGTGCAGGCGTTCGTCTTCCTTCACCGGGTCGACGCGGAACACGCGGCGCAGCACGATCAGCGCCAGGATCAGGCCGATGACACCGAGCGGGTAGGCCACGGCGTAGCCCAGGGCGATCGACGGGTCGTTGGCGCCCACCGTATCGAGGACGGTCTGCTGGGCGGAGCCCAGCGCCGGCGTGTTGGTCACGGCGCCGGCCATCACGCCCGTCAGCGTGATGAGGCTCGTGCCGCTGACCGCTGCGATCAGGCAGGTGGTCAGGATGCCGACCAGGATGACGCCGATGGACAGCGCGTTGAGTTTCAGGCCATTCTGCTTCAGGGAAGAGAAGAAGCCCGGGCCGACCTGCATACCTACGGAATAGATGAACAGGATGAGGCCGAATTCCTTGACGAATCCCAGGACCTGGGGATCGATGCCCATCCGGAAGTGGCCCAGCGCGATGCCGACGAAGAGGATCCAGGTGACGCCGAGCGAGATGCCGCCGATCTTGATCTTGCCCAGCAACGTGCCGAGGGCAATGGTGGCGGCGAGGATGAATATGGTGTGGGCAGTGCTGCTGCCAAACAATAATTCTGAGAACATTTCTTGTCAAATTTGCCGCAAAAATAACGATTATGAAACAACGGTAGAAATTTTTTTCTAGCTTTACGACGTAAAAGCCAAAAGGTCCAACCGTGAAACGTACGAACAACATCTGGTGGTGGCGCTTGCAACTCAGTTAGTCGCAAGGAGCCAGCCATTTGTGTTCATAACATATAATAAGGTCTGTCGAATTGCGACAGACCTTTTTTGTTGGAAAAAACAATTACAAATTATAACAAACTAAAAACATTCAAGCCATGAAACAGAAAAAGTTCCTGCTCCCGGAGAGCGAAATCCCGACCCATTTCTTCAACATGCAGGCCGTGATGCCGAACAAGCCGCTGCCGATTCTCAACCCCGCAACGCACCAGCCGCTGACCGCGGAAGACCTCTATCCGATCTTCTGCGAGGAGTGCGCGAAGCAGGAACTCAACCAGACCGACGAGTGGATTCCCATTCCCGAGCCGATTCGCGAGCAATACGCCGCTTACCGCTGCACGCCGCTCGTGCGCGCTTATGAGCTGGAGCAGGCGCTCGGTACGCCGGCCCACATCTATTTCAAGAACGAGAGTGTGAGCCCGGCGGGCAGCCACAAGCTCAACTCCGCGCTCGCCCAGGCGTATTACGCGAAGGAACAGGGCGTGACGAATATCACGACCGAGACCGGTGCCGGCCAGTGGGGTGGCGCCCTCTCGTACGCGGCGAAGAAGTTCGGCCTGGAGCTGGCCGTCTATATGGTGAAGGTGAGCTACGAGCAGAAGCCTTACCGCCGCTCCATCATGCAGACCTTTGGCGCCGCCATCACTCCGTCGCCGTCGATGTCGACGCGTGCCGGCAAGGACATCCTGACCATCAACCCGAACGACCGCGGCTCGCTGGGCTGCGCCATCTCCGAGGCCATCGAACTGGCCGTCACCACGCCGAACTGCAAGTATACGCTCGGTTCCGTGCTGAACCACGTGTGCCTGCACCAGTCCATCATCGGCCTGGAGGCCGAGAAGCAGATGGCGATGGCGGGTGAATACCCCGACATCGTGATCGCCTGCTTCGGCGGCGGCTCGAACTTCAGCGGCATCGCCTATCCGTTTATGCGTCACAATATCAAGGAGGGCAAGAAGACCCGCTTCATCGCAGCCGAGCCGATGTCCTGCCCGAAGCTCACGCGCGGCAAGTTCGAATATGACTTCGGCGACGAGGCTGGCCTTACGCCGCTGCTGCCGATGTTCACCATCGGCCACGGCTTCAAGCCGGCCAGCATCCATGCCGGCGGCCTCCGCTACCACGGCGCGGGTGTCATCATGTCACAGCTGATGAAGGACGGTTTCATGGAAGCCGTAGACATCGAGCAGCTCGATTCGTTCAATGCCGGCGTGCTCTTCGCACGCACCGAGGGCATCATCCCCGCTCCGGAGTCCTGCCACGCCATCGCCGCCACCATCCAGGAGGCCCTCAAATGCAAGGAAACCGGAGAAGCGAAGACTATTCTCTTCAACCTCTCCGGTCATGGATTTGTAGATATGGGCGCTTACGACCAGTTCTTCTCGGGCGAGATGCAGAACTACCACATCTCCGACGAGGAGCTGGCGAAGTTCATGAAGCCGGTCGACGAGCTGAACAAGACCATCTAACCTACTCGATAAAAACGACCAGTACGAAGCCGCCGCCGGGTGCCATGTGTACCTGCAGCGGCTTCTTCACTTGCAGCTGCAGCTGTTCTTCCACGTAATCGGTGGCATTGCGTTCGACATTGACGCCGTCACGGAAAATCATGGCTTCGTGGGTGCCCTTGAGACCCAACTCGCTCAGGTCGATCTTCAGGTCGCGCGCATCCCAGTTCGTCATGCCGCCGATAAACCAGCGGTTTTCGCAGCGGCGCGCCGTGACAATGTACTTCCCGATCTCGCCCTGCAGCACACGGGTTTCCTCCCACACGGTAGGGATGGCCGTGATGAAGTCGGTGGTCTGCTCCTCTTTCATGTAGGCGGTAGGGTTGTCACACAGCATTTCGAAAGGTGCGTCGAAGACCACGTATTCAGCCACCTGGCGGGCGCGCGTGCCCTGGCTCACCGGGTTGCTGTAGTTGGGTGCGTATTCGCGCTGCAGCGCGTTTCGCATCGCGCCCGGGGTGTAGTCCACCGGGCCGGAGAGCATGCGGATGAAAGGGAAGGTGACATCGTATTCCACGATGTCGTCCTTGGTCCATTTCATCTGCTCGAGGCCCCATACGCCTTCGAAGTTCAGCACGTTGGGCCAGGTGCGGTTCATGCCGGCGGGCTTGTACATCCCGTGGTAGTCGACGATCATCCGGTAGCGGGCCGCCGTCTCGGCGATGCGGTAGAGCTGCTCGGTGACGGGTTGGTCGTCGCGGTTCATAAAGTCGACCTTAAAGCCTTTGACGCCCATTTTCGCGTAGGTCTTGCAGGCCTTCTCGAGGTCCTTGTCGAGCACGTAGCTCACAGCCCAGAGCACCAGGTCCACATTCTTCCCGGCCGCATAGTTGCAGAGTTCCTTGAGGTCGATGTCGGGGTTGATCTTCAGGATGTCGAGCGGGGCCGACCATCCCTCGTCGAGGACGACGTATTCGATGCCGTTGGCCGAAGCGAAGTCGATGTAGTACTTGTAGGTCTGGGTATTGATGCCGGCCTTGAAATCAACGCCGGTGATGTTCCAGTCGTTCCACCAGTCCCAGGCTACCTTGCCGGGCTTGATCCAGGAGATGTCGTCCACGCGGCTGGGGGAGGCGAGCAGGTAGACCAGGTTGTTGACGGGCAGCCCGGCGTCATTGTCGGCGATGGCCAGGACGCGCCAGGGGAAGTTGCGGGGCGCTTTCTTCGAGGCGTTCGCGCCGATGACGGCCAGGTTGTCGGAGTATTGGTCCACGATGACCTGTCCGCGGGTGGGCGTTTCGCGCTCCTTCGCGGGAACCGGAGCGAATTCTCCCAGAAGCGACGTGCCCGGTCCCTTCTTCAGGAACATGCCGGGGTAGGATTCGATGTCCGAATCGGTAATCTCCACGCGCAGGCCCTTGTCGAGGCAGACGAGCAGCGGCGAGAACGCCAGCTCGTCGGTCCGGACCTGGCTCAGCGGCGTTACGGTGTACTGGCTCTCGAACGAGGTGGCGTACGGGTTCCCTTTGACGGCGCCATTTGTGCCGGTGTAGGGAACGTAGGCCGTGTAGTCGCCGCTGAAGTTGAACTCGGCGCGCTCGGCCTTGATGCAGTCGCCTTTCTTGAGCGAGGTGGACCAGAAGCGGTAGGCGGCGCCTTCGCCGTTATAGGCGCGGAAGGTCACGCCCCAGCCGTCGTCGAGCGTGAGGGTCAGCTGGTTGTATTGTTCCTCAATCCGGGCCTGGCGCCAGAAGGGCGCCGTGACGGTATTCTTCACTTTTTCGGTTTTGGCCGACTTGACGCGGGCGCCGGGTCCGATTTCCCGGCCGTTCACGGTCATGGAAAGTGCGGAAGGCGCCAGCACCACCTGTCCGCCGTGGGAGACTTTCCAGGTAATCTGGCCATCGGTTACCACTTCCACGACGGTCTTTCCGTCGGGGGAAGCCAGTTTGTAGGGTTTGGCCTGGGCGATGCCGGCCACCAGGGCGGACATCAGGAAAAAGGTAAGCAGTCGTTTCATAATTCCGGTTGTTGTTCAGACAAATTTACGAAGATTCTTGCTATATTTGTAGTCAGACAAACACTTTTGACTATGAAACTCGACGGAAGACGCGTAAGCACGAATGTGGACGACCGCAGGGGCATGGGCACGGCCGGTACCATCGGCGGCCTGGGACTCGGCGGCCTCATCATTGTTGGACTTTTGACCTGGTTGCTGGGCGGTGACCCGACGACGGTCCTCCAGGAGGCTGGCGGAGCACTGAACGGTCAGCTGGCGGGGGGCTATACCCCGACGGCCGAAGAAGAGGAACTGGCGGTCTTCGCCAAGCAGATCCTCGCCGGTACGGAAGATGTCTGGACCGAGATCTTCCGCCAGAACGGCCTGACCTATACGCCGCCGAAGCTTGTGCTCTTCTCCGGTTCCGTACAGTCTGGATGCGGCGGCGCCACCTCGCAGTCCGGCCCGTTCTACTGCAGCGCGGACCAGTGCGTGTATCTGGACCTGTCGTTCTTTACCTCGATGAAGAAGCAGATCGGTGCCGACGGCGACTTCGCGTACGCATACGTCATCGCCCACGAAGTGGGGCATCACGTCCAGAACCAGCTCGGCACGCTGGGCCAGGCGCACCAGCAGATGGCGCGATACAAAGCCAACAGCAAGGAATACAACCAGATCAGCGTCCGTCTCGAGCTCCAGGCCGACTTCTATGCCGGCGTCTGGGCATACCACGACAACCGGATGTACAACTCGCTGGAGGCCGGCGACGTTGACGAAGGCCTGGCCGTCGCGGCAAAGATCGGAGACGACTACCTGCAGAAGCAGGCTTACGGCTACACCGTTCCCGATTCCTTCAACCACGGCACTTCCGCGCAGCGGTCGAAGTGGCTGAAGAAGGGCATCGCCACCGGCGACCCTTCCCAGGGAGATACTTTCTCGATCGCATATAATTCCCTGTAAACAAATTCCTTCCCGATATGGCCAGTGAAATCCGCAATCTTGACCTGTGGCCCGACGGCGCGCTCAAGATCGAATGGGTGCGTCACCATATGCCGCTGCTGAACGGCCTGGAGGCCGAGTTTATCGCCGAACAACCGTTCGCCGGAAAGAAGGTGGCCCTCTCCGTCCACCTCGAGGCCAAGACGGCCTACCTGTGCAAGGTGCTGGCTGCCGGCGGTGCCGAGATGTATGTGACGGGCAGCAACCCGCTTTCCACGCAGGATGACGTGGCCGCCGCGCTTGTGCACGATGGCCTGAACGTCTTTGCCTGGCATGGGGCGACCCCCGAGGAATACGAGGCACACATCCGCCGCGTGCTTGAGATCGGCCCTAATATCATCATCGATGACGGCGGCGACCTCGTCACGCTGATGCACGCCGAGTACCGGCATCTGCTGCCGGGCGTGATCGGCGGCTGCGAGGAGACCACCACGGGCATCCTGCGCCTGCTGGCGATGAACCGCGCCGGGAAGCTCGAGTTCCCGATGATGCTTGTCAACAACGCCGACTGCAAGCACCTGTTCGACAACCGCTACGGTACGGGCCAGAGCGTGTGGGACGGCATCAACCGGACCACCAACCTCATCGTGGCCGGCAAGACCGTCGTGGTGGCGGGCTACGGCTGGTGCGGCAAAGGCGTGGCGATGCGCGCCAAGGGACTCGGCGCCGAGGTCGTGGTGACGGAAGTCGACCCGATCAAGGCGATGGAGGCCGTGATGGACGGGTTCTCCGTGATGCCGATGGCCGAAGCTGCGCGCGTGGGCGACATCTTCGTGACGGTCACCGGCTGCGCCGGCGTCATCACGCACGATCATTTCCTCGCAATGAAGGACGGCGCCATCTGCTGCAATGCCGGCCATTTCGACGTGGAAGTCGATGTGGCGGGCCTGCGCGATATGGCGGTCAAGGTCTCTCCCGCCCGTAACAACATCCTGTCCTATACGCTCGAGAACGGGAACCGGATCTACGTCATCGCCGAAGGCCGCCTGGTGAACCTGGCAGCTGGTGACGGCCATCCGGCCGAGATTATGGATATGTCGTTCGCCATCCAGGCCCTCAGCGCCCGTTACCTGGTGGAGCACCGCGACCTGCCGCGCGAGAAAGGCGCAATGGTCCACGACGTTCCCCGTTCCATCGACGAGGAAGTCGCCCGCCGCAAACTCGCCTACTGGGGCTGCGCCATCGACACCCTCACCCCCGAGCAGCACAAGTACCTCTTCGGCGACTAATCCCTGACTGTTAATCAGGGGGTCGTAGGTTCAAGTCATACTTTCAGCCATTTCTTGTTTTTCTTATGCGCAGGTTTCTTACGACGTTCATAGCCCTGGTGATGGGCTTTGCCGCTGCCCAGGGGCAGGGTTTCGTTATTTGCCCGGAAGGCTATTTCAATTGGGAAGGGGTAGATGTAATGGCTTTTTATGACTTTTATCCCGAGGGCCATCAGGGCGGTGTCTGTGTCATTATGAATGGGAACCGGGTGGCTACCAACGGAGATCTCCGTTTTGAGGCGACCCCCGGTCAATGGCAGCCGGTTCCCCGGCAACTGTCCCGTGAAGTGGGTGGAGACTATATCCGCGCCACGCTGGCGTATCCGGATTCCTCCCGGCACCTGACCGGCTTCAACCCCATGGTCTACCCGGATGTGGTGGTGGAATACACTGTAACCACGCGCGCCGTGGGCAACCACATTGAGGTGACAGTGGACCTGGACCGTCCCATTCCGGATGCGTTTATCGGCAAAGCCGGTTTCAACCTGGAGTTTTTTCCGGGCAGCCTTTTTGGGAAACCCTGGATCATGGACCACCAGGCCGGAATCTTTCCCCGGCAGCCCAACTCACCCCTGATAGCGTTGGAGCCCAACTACAAGCATACGGGACATTTCCACCAGGAAGGCCGACCCATCATAGATTTTGACCGGCTCATTGCAGAGGGGGAAGGCTACAACCCCATTGTTGCCGACGATATCATCGCCGAACCGTATGCCGTTGGCCGGAAGTTCGTTTCCCGTCCAGACGATCCTTATTCCAGGCTGACCATCGAGACCCTGGGAACCGATCTGAAGCTCTACGACGGCCGGATGAACCACAACAACGGATGGTTTGTCCTTCGGTCCGAAATTCCTGCCGGCGCAACGAAAGAAGCCGTAAAGTGGATCATTACCCCTTCCATTGTCGAAGGATGGAGGTACGCTCCGGTGATCCAGACCTCCCAGGTGGGGTATCACCCTGCGCAGAAGAAAGTAGCCGTCCTGGAGTTGGACGCCAGGGAGGAGGCACAGGGCAGCGCACGGCTGTTCCGGATAGCGGAACAGGGAGAGCAGGAGGTGATGGAACTGGTGCCGGTTGCCTGGGGAAAGTTCCTCCGGTATAATTACACTACGCTGGATTTCAGCGGGGTGTCGAAAGCGGGACTGTATAAGATCCGCTACAGGGACAGCGAATCCACTATCTTCCGGATCGGAGAGGATGTGTATGAAAGAGGCGTGTGGCAGCCGGTCATTGAGTATTTCCTGCCCAACCAGATGTGCCATATGCGCGTCAGTGAAAAGTACAGGGTATGGCATGACGCCTGTCACCTGGACGATGCCCTGATGGCCCTTCCGGAAAACGGGATTGATGGTTATAACCAGGAGCCGGGGCTGTCTCCCTATGCCCCTCTTTCGCATGTGCCCGGAGTGGCCGTGGGTGGCTGGCACGATGCCGGTGACCTGGACCTCCGCATCGAGTCCCAGTCGGGCGAGTCTTACATCCTGGCCATGGCTTACGAGCAGTTCTGTCCACAACTGGATGTTACGTCCATCGATTTTGAAAAGCGAATAACGGAAATCCATCAGGCCGATGGCCGCAACGACATCCTTCAACAGGTAGAAAACGGAGCCCTCTCCGTGGTGGCTGCCTATAAGGCTTTGGGGCGTCCGTACCGGGGCATTATCAGCAGCAACCTCAGGCAATACGTTATTCTGGGAGATGCGGCTGCCATGACGGACGGCATCCCCGGTAATAAAGATGATCGTTGGATCTATACGGAAAACAATCCCGGCCGTGATCTGGCTACGGCTGCCAATATGGCGGGCACTTACCGTGCCCTGAAAGGCTTTAATGATACACTGGCACAGGATTGCCTGGAGATGGCCATCGCATTGTACCGGCAGACGCAAGGAAACAAACTGCGTGCAGCCGTGGAGCTGTTTCTGTCTACCGGAGATAAGGAATACCGGGATTATATCCTGGAGAATCAAGCATCCCTGCTAAACGGAATCGCCACGCAAGGGTGGTTTTCCGCCCGTCTGGCCAAAGCCTGGGAGCAGAGCCGGGACCGCAAGGAGAAAGCCTTCTCCAAAGCTTTCCGTCATGCGTTGGAAGCGTATAAGGCCCAACTCGCCCCCTTAGTGGCGGAAACACCTTACGGCGTGCCGTATCGTCCTTCCATCTGGGGCGCAGGCTGGGATATCCAGCGTTTTGGCTACGAGCACTACTTCCTGGTTTCGGCCTATCCGGATGTGTTCAGCGCTGATCCTGTATTTGACGCACTGCACTTTGTCCTGGGCCGGCACCCGGGCTCCAACACCGCCTCTTTCGCTTCCGGCGTCGGAGCCGTATCGGCCACTACCGCCTACGGGACCACCCGGGCCGACTGGTCGTATGTTCCCGGTGGTGTCATATCCGGAACGGCCATTATCCGTCCGGATCTGCCGGAGTTGTTGGAATTTCCTTACTTGTGGCAGCAAACTGAATATGTACTGGGCGGCGGTTCTTCTCACTACATGTTCCTGGTGCTGGCCACCCAGTCCCTTTTGTCGCAGTATCCTGAGGCAGAGTAAATCAGATTGTGAAGGTCTTCCAGAGGGCGTCGGTAATGTCCTGCTCGTGCGCCTAACCCCACGTCCATTGGTGCGCCGCTATTGAAATAGCTCTTATGCGTGGTGAAAAACGCATCGCTCCGCTCTTCGGGTTTGTGTCCACACAAGTTCGGTGATTTGCAACGGAATTCGTCGATTTTTTCGTAATTTTACCCGTCATACATCGGATTATGGGCTCCCTTTTCTCTGCGGACGGCGGATTGAATCGCGCGGTGACGGCCGCAGGCGATTTTCTCTGGACGTATATCCTGCTGGCTGTCCTCATCGGCTGTGCCTTGTACTTCACCATCCGTTTGCGTGGCGTGCAGTTCCGGATGGTAGGTGAGATGTTCCGGCTTCTGGGAGACTCCACCGGGAAGCACGACGGCAAGAAGCATATCTCCTCGTTCCAGGCCTTCGCTGTTTCCGTGGCTACGCGCGTGGGAACAGGCAACCTGGCTGGCGTCGCCACAGCCATCGCCATCGGCGGCCCCGGCGCCGTGTTCTGGATGTGGCTTATCGCACTACTGGGTTCGGCTTCAGCCTTTGTCGAGTCGACGCTCGCACAACTTTTCAAGCAGCGTGGCAAGCACTCTTTCTTCGGCGGCCCGGCCTACTATATCTTGAAGGGACTCCGGCAACCCTGGCTGGCGGCCCTGTTTGCCATCCTGATTTGCGTGACGTTCGGCCTGTCTTACAACTCCATACAGAGCAACACGATCTGCAACGCCCTGAACGTGGCCTTCGGCTTCAACCCGGCGGTTGTCGGCGTCGTGCTTGCGCTACTGTCGCTGGTGGTCATCTTCGGCGGCATCCACCGCATCGCGAAGGTGAGCAGCATTCTCGTGCCGGTGATGGCCATCGGCTACCTGATCCTGGCCCTATACGTCATCTTCCGCCATATCGACCTCATCCCGCAGGTATTCGGCCTCATCTTCAAGGATGCATTCGGCATCACGCAAATCGCCGGCGGCGGTATCGCCGCCACATTGATGAACGGCATCAAGCGCGGCCTCTTCTCCAACGAGGCCGGCGAAGGCTCGGCGCCCAACGTGGCGGCCACCGCCAGCACGAGCCATCCTGTGAAGCAGGGCCTGATTCAGGCGCTGGGTGTATTCACTGACACGCTGGTCGTCTGCAGCTGCACGGCCTTCATCATTCTGTTCAGCGGCGTGGACGCGCAGGGGGGGGTGAACGGCATCGCGCTGACGCAGGCGGCGCTGGAAGCGGAGGTGGGCCGCTTCGGCACCGTATTCGTAGCCATGGCCATTCTGATGTTCGCCTATTCGAGCATCATCGGCAACTACTATTACGGGGTGGCGAACATTCATTTCCTGACCAAGAAGAAATGGGCGATCACCCTGTACCGGCTGCTGTCGGGTGGCGTGATGGTGGTCTTCGGCGCCCTGGCCAGCCTCGATCTGGTCTGGAGTCTCGGAGACCTCTGTATGGCACTGCTGACAGCCTGTAACTTGTATGCGATTGTCCGACTGGGCAAATATGCTTTCCGGCTGCTGGACGATTACCGCGCGCAAAAGAAAGCAGGCAAGAATCCGGTCTTCCACCGCGACGCGATGCCCGAACTGGACCTTGACTGCTGGGAATAGACAACTGTTTAATTCTAAATATCTAAAACAATGAAAAGAATCACTTTATTCCTGATGATGGCGGCAGTCGCCCTGCTGGCCGTCTCGTGCAAGGAAACGCTGCCCAAGCGTTTCGACTCTTTCGTCAACAAGGTAGAGAAGAATTGTGCTTCCTACTCGGAAGACGACTGGAACAAAGCCAACACGAAGTTCGAGGAACTGGTGAATGAGTTCAACGAGAACAGGAGTTCCTACAGCCAGGAGGAACTGAACCAGATCAATGCCGACATCGCCAAATACGTCGGCCTGGTGACCAGCAGCGGCATCAACAACGCCATCAATGCCGTGAATGGCTTCATCAAACAGATACCCTCCTTCCTGGAAGGCCTGGGAATCTTCCAAAAAGACAGCAACTAACGAAAAAGCATCCGTCAACAAGACGGATGCTTTTTTTGTGCTCCCCTTAAAGTCGAATTATTGAACCTTTGGAGGGACTTCCGAAAGGTGGTTCAGTTCATTGACGATAACGAGAAATGGCTGAACCCCCTTTTTAGCAATCATTCAAAAAACCGAGGGGATAGAGAAGAGTGGCTAAAAGCCCAAGTTAGTCTACCCCGTCACAAGTACCACTAATACTTGCGGT
>Ga0310696_10006108_pt1 | contig 14361 bp, 4 predicted proteins | sample AusTroGonzalo_MG_4_FD_203885 | JGI IMG/M metagenome (GOLD analysis project Ga0310696, IMG submission 203885) | Bovine rumen microbial communities from tropical cattle in Woodstock, Queensland, Australia - Gonzalo_02 (v2) (version 2) | ecosystem: Host-associated > Mammals > Digestive system >...
ATACGACGTTGCCGGCACTACCAGCTCGCCCACCTTTACCAGTTGTACGGCAGGCGTCTTCGCCGCACCGTCGTAGACATAGCTCGACAGCGTCGCCAGCGTAATTGTCGCCGTCGAGAGACTCAGCTGACCGATGGTAAATGTCTTGTCAACGCTTCCGGTGTAGTTGTTCTGGCCGTTGACCACTACATGATAGGTGTCAACATTTGCCCCACCCTCGTTCGTCACGATATAGTCATTACTCGTGATGATTGACACGCCCGACGCGTTATTATCCGTCACTGTGACGGTTGGCTTCTGCACGTTACCGTTATACGTAAAGCTTGTTGCCGACAGTGCCACCATAGCCTCGGTCAGCGTCTTCGGCTTGATGGTAAACGTCTGGCTCTTCACAAACGTATAGCCATTTTTACCCGTCACCGTTACTACTGCCGTACCGGCATTGACATTATTCAGATAGGCACACGTGTAATAGTCGCTCGCCAGCGTCGTTGTACCGTCCTTCACCACTGGCGCCGGTTCCTTGGCCGTACCGTCGTAGGTCTGGTCGGCTATGGCGTCAATCGTAAAGGTCGAAGCGTCGTTAGCCACAATGCTATACGACTTCGAAGCCGTACCCGTATAGTTACCCTGACCCGTGATAGTCACGCTATACGTACCAACTGCCGTACCACCCTCATTCGTCAGCAGATAGTCCTTGGGCTCCGTCGTTGTACCCTCAACCATCACCTTCGTTCCGTCTTTCACCGTTACGGTGGTGGGCTTGTGCAGTGCACCGTCGTAGTTGAATGTCGTGGGGCTGATGGTAATCATGTCGCTATTCACTACCTTGGGGGTAATCGTGAACGTAGCCGTAGCACTTCCGTCACAATTGCCCTTACCCGTCACTGTCACCGTGGCTGTACCGGCATTCACATTACCGCTGTAGGACACGTCGTAGTTGCTGGCAGGAATCACAACGGAACCAACCTTCACCTCGCTCACGCCGGGCTTCTTCTCGTTACCATCGTATACGTAGCTGTCCAGTTGGTTCAGTACCACCACAGCACCCGTCAGGCTTTGCTTGCCGATGGTATAAGTCGGTTTCGGAGTCTTCTCATCTTTGTAGTTGCCGATACCCGTTATCGTAACCTCATAAGTACCTTGTGCCGTTCCACCGTCGTTCACCAACGTATAGTCCGTGTTCAGCACCAAGGTTTTTGCGGTTCCGTCCTTCACCGTCACTGTCGGTTTCTGAGTACTTCCCGTATAGTCGAAACTCGTCGGTGACAACGTGGCCGTAATCGTGCCGTCCGTCAACGACTTCGGCGTGATGGTGAAGTAAACCGTCTGCGTACCGCTATAGTTGCCCTTACCCGTTACAGTCACCGTAGCCGTACCTGCATTGATGTTGTTGCTGTATTCTGCCGTATAGTCGGTGCCAAGTTCCAAAGCAGGAGTTGTCGTACCAGCCTTATATACCGTCAATGCAGGTGTTAAGGCGGTACCAGTATAGGTCTGTTCAGGAATATCTACTACGGTAAATCCCGTAGCACCTGCTCCTACGATACTATACTGCTTCGTCACCTGTCCGCTATAGTTACCTTCATCAGTAGCTGTCAATGTCACCTCATAGTTACCCACGGCACTATGTGGTGGGTTCGACAACGTATAGTCTGTAGACTTGATGATATCCGTTGTTCCGTTCTTATCCTCGATGGTCACATCAGGGATCTGATTGCTACCCGTATAGGTCAGGTTCTGGTTCGCAATCTTGATCATATCGCTGACAAGCGGTTTCTTATCAATCGTATATTGAACCGTCCTCGAATCCTTGTAGTTACCCGTACCTGTTACCGTCACATTCTTCGCACCCTGATTGGTATAGTCTGCATCCGGCCAGCTTAACGTGTAGTCCGTCGTTGATGTTAAAAGGTGTCCATTGGCATATACAGAACGAACGGTAGGCTTCTGCGCAACACCATTATAAACTATGTTATTATAAGACAGGGCCACCTCAGCAGTAGTAATGGACATCGGATAAATCTTATAAGTCAGATTCACCGTACCTGTATAGTTCCGCTTACCTGTTATGGTTACAGAATAGGTCGGATTATTAGTATCGTTGGCGTCAACACCGCCCGCATTGGTAATATCGTAGTCGTCTGCGATGATAGGTGCAGCAGCATCCGTGATTGTCACATTCGGTTTCTGGTTATTACCATTATAGGTAAAGCCCTTCGGATCACTATCCGTAACTGTGAAGTTCGACAACGTCACCATATCGCTGATTAGCGTCTTCGGGTTGATGGTGAATGTCTGGGAACCCGTCGAGCCTGCATAGCCGCCCTTACCCGTCACGGTAACTATAGCAGTACCTGCATTCACATTATTAATATAAGATAAAGTGTAATCTGTATTTATGGTAAGAGGAGTAGTTGATGTTCCGTAATATACTGCAGGCGTCGGCTTATACTCACTACCGTTATACGTCACAGCATCAATAGCAGCAATGGTGAAGTCTCCAGAGTCCTTCTCCTTAATAACAAACGTCTTCTGTACCACACCCGTGTAGTTTCCCTGTCCAGTTACTGTTACCGTAGCAGTACCCACTTTGGTGTTGTTGGTGAGCTCCACTTTGTACTCTTGGGGGGCAGTGTCAGTACCTTTTGTCAATGCAACTCCTTTATCTGTTACTACAACGCCCGGATCCAACGCACTGCCCGTATAGGTCATCACCGAATTAGTCAAAGTCACCATACTGGCGTCTATCTGCTTTGTAACAATTATGTAGTCCGTGCTCTGGGAACCGTCACAGTTGTTCTTACCTGTTACATAAACCGTCTTCGTGCCTACATTCGTGACATCAGGCGTGGTTGAAGTATTATTGTCGTTGTCATAACTTACATCGTAGTCATCCGAAGAGATAACCAGACTTCCAACCTTCACCTGTGGTGTAGGTGTCTGGGCACCCCTGCTATATTCGAAACGTGTTGCAGGCAGCGTGATGACGGCTGTATTCAGACTCAGTTTGTTAATAGTATAGGTTGCCGCCTTGGTGTCTTTATAGTTACCGATACCATTGATAGTGACATTCTGTGTTCCTGCACTAATAGCATCACCATTATAGGTTACGTTGTAGTCAACACCAGCATCCAGCGTTCTACTATCCACTACCACCACGAATGATGGCTTCTGCACATTACCATTATAGGTAAAGCTGGTGTTTGGAGTAACTGTGGCACCTGCCAAAGACTTGGCAACGATATTAAATGTCTTAGTGGCTGAACCACTATAACCACCTTTTAAAGTTACAATGACTGTAGCTTCTCCCACATTAGTATTATTAATATAGGAAAGTGTATAGTGGGTATTGTTTTGCAATGTCACTGTTTGATTTTCCCCATACGTATACGTTATAGTTGGCGTTGGTGTAATGGTTGTTCCCGTATATGTCTGGTCAGCAATATCTGCAATAGTGATAGCTGTTGAACCAGCTGTTTCATTGATTACGTAACTCTTCTTAGCCGAACCAATATAGTTGTCCGCACCCGTGACAATCACATCATAAACTCCTGCTGCAATACCGCCATCGTTTGTCAATGTGTAATCAGTTCCTGATGTTAGCGTCACGCCACTTGTACCCCTTTCTTTATCAACGACCGTCACTGTCGTCGGCTTCTGGGTTACGCCATTTTTGAAAGTAAAACTTGACGGATCAAGTGTGATCTCCACATTCGCTATCGACTTCCTCTCGATAGTAAAGGATTGCGTGGCAAAATTCGTTGTAGTATTACTCTCAGCCAAGTTATTCGAGGTTGTTGACTTTGTAATTCTTACGGTGGCAGTACCTGCATTAGTATTATAACTATATACTGATTGATAGTCTGCCGATGGAATCACATTACCATCAATGACCACTCGAACTACTTCTGGTCTCTTTTCATCTCCATTATAAACATAACTCGTATTAGACAACGTAATGGTTGTGTTACTGTTGCTGAACGAAAGAGCGGTGATGGAGTAATTACCTGAGGTCTTTGAACCAGTATAGTTTCCAATACCCGTTATCGTGGCATTATAAGTAGTTCCCACATTCAGTCCGCCAGCATTAACTAAGGTATAGTCTTTGTTTTCTGTCAGTGTTGTGGTTCCGTCCTTCACCGTTATTGTCGGCTTCTGTGTGCTGGCGTTATAAGTAAAGGAGCTTTGAGATAATTCGATAGTAAGACCACTGACAGACTTTGGAGTGATTTTAAAAGTCGTCTCTGCTACGAAATTATATAAGCCTATTCCTACGACGCTAATCTTCGCTGTACCCACATTGGTATTATTGCTGTATATTACTTTAAAATGAGTATCCTCTGTCAATTGCGTAGATCCATCCTTGACTATCACAGTAGGTTTGATCTCTGCACCTGTATAGGTCGTAGAATAGATATTTGTTCCTGTATACTCTGTACCGCCAACAGAGAAAATGGTAGGACCTGCACTCGATATGGTGTAAATGATTTCCTTACTGCCAGAGTAATTGGTACCATCTTTAGCGGTGAAAGTCATCGTATAAGAACCTATATCCGTAGAGCTACTGTTACTATATGATATGGTATAATGTGTATCTTCTGTCAGATTGCCTACTCCGTCACTCACAGTAAGATTTGGTTTCTGCGTACTTCCATTATAAACGAAAGAAGTACTTCCTGTAAACGTACAATCAGAAATAGGCATCTTAGTGATGGTATAGGTGTTACTGGCTGTACCTGTAAAGTTGCCTTTACCTGTAACTGATATTGTATAGGTATTTGCATTTTCAGAAGAGGATGGGATGCTTACATTATTATAATCAGTATCCAGTACTAAATGTTGTCCTTGTAGATAAACTGCGACGGTATTTGCCAGAGGAGCCTGATTCGTATGATTATATACAAAACTGGTTGGCGTGAACTGAACAGATGCACCACTGATATCACGTGGGGTGATATTATATGATACGGTCTTTGTTCCATTATACTTTCCCTTTCCGGTAATCGTGATGGTTCTAGGGCTGGCTTCAACATTCGTAATACTGGAGAAACTGCTTACCGTATAGTCAGTTCCTACCGTGAGGGGCGTTGACGACACAACAACCTGGTAAACTTCAGGAAGATGAGGCAACCAGTCGAACTGCCACGTCATTGTTCCCGATGTGGTGGTTGTGGTAGTATTAGCCGCGTCTCGAAGTGTCACGGTTGCACTTGCGATAGATGTTCTGTCCGCAAACGTCGGTGTTATCGTCACATTACCGATGGGCATGGTGAATTCATAGGTAAAATCACCTGTCTGCCTGACTTCTACGTCGCCTTGAATCGTTATAGATCCTGTTCGGCGAGGAGCCGATGCACCACCAGCAGGAACATCTGACTGGACCTTCAGCGTAGTCAGATATTTGGAATCGTCTTCTGCAACGGTCAGAATAACCGTTTTACCTGCTACGACGTCGGTAGTAGATGTAATAGCACTACCATCAACTTTTGCAGTGATAGTTGGACCAGATGGATTGTTAATCGTCACCGTATATGCCCACGTGGCAGTCGCCATGAGCATCATCATCATTGTTACAGACAGTCTTTGTATCTTATTCATAGTCTTCATCCTCCTTTATTTGATTATGATTTTCTTACCATTCACTATATAGAGTCCCTTTGTCGGATTCATCACCCTACGTCCACTCAAGTCGTAGAATTGATGATCTGTTCTTGTGTCTCTTACCTCTATCTCATCGATACCAGTTGGGTTGATACCGAGATTAAACATAGGTGCATTATAGGTCGTACCTGAGAGATCCAAATAGCACTTGCCTGCCTCTAAAGTTCCACTCTTACTACGCGCAAACTTGTCATCCACCAATATCCAGATTTTGGTGGTTCCGCCAGTAATTTCATCATCACCACTTAAATTCCATTCAATAGGGGTTCCTACATTGTCAACCTTACATTTGTATTTGGGATCAGAAGTCCAACTAGTCAGTCGCCCGTCACCTGGAGCAATGAGTGGTGGATAGAAACCTGCATAAACTGCGGGACTCGGTTTGAACAGTAGCATAGGCATACCTGCCTTAATAACAGTTCTTTCATCCAACATTACTGCATTATCGTTAATACCGTGAACGGAAAAAGCCCGGAACCCATCTATCACCTCCATGTTATACGTTGGATCATAGAAAGTCCTCCACTGATAATTAGGGGAACTATTCAGCGTCACTTCCTTACGGATTTGGTAATTTACCTTCTTACTTCCTGTATAATTTCCAGTGAAAGTGATATCGATAGTATAGATGTCTGGAGTGGTATAGTCTGTAGCATTGGTATAGATACCGGGTGTCGTCGTATAGGAAGTGGTAAAGTCGGAGCCCTGTGTTAGTCTCGTATTTCCATAATAGACTTTCATGTTGCTTCCGTCTGTATTGTCTATTGAGGGCTGATGTAGACTGCCATCATAGTTATAGTAGTCTTGTGTGAAGGTGACAGAAGCAATTCCACTCAAATCATAGGCCTGGATAGTCAGAGCTCCTGTATTGTAGGTCACGGCATAGTTACTGATTCCCTTTGTAGTGGTAGCAGCACTGGGCGTGATAGTTCCTGTTGTAGTAACCTGAGAGGTCGAAGGAGTCAATGTGATACTGGTCAGAGCATCACCCGTCACAAGACCTACGGTAGTTACTCGACTAAGACCAGTCTCAATGCTGCTTCCATAGGAAATGGTTTGAGAATTAGCTGTTATAGTCAGTGGCTGCTGGGTAATACTAAGCGTCGTGGTACCACTAATACTTCCATTATACTCACCGATACCCGTAATGGTAGGGGTGATGTTATCCACATTGGTTAGTGTATATGCTGTGGTGGTATAATGTCGGTCTTTGGTCAGTTCAGTATCTCCAACCCTCACTTTCATAGTGTGTGCAGTGCCATCATACACCTTACTTTGCGGCAAAGCACTTGTTCCGTCCCAACTGTCCCAATAAACTTTCCCACCATCTATAGAGGTGCAGGCTACAAATGTTGCCGTTATGATAACATTGTTCTCCGGCATATTGAAGGAATAACTTCCTCCAAAATGCGCTGCAAGATATGTCGAGTTGTTGGTAGGAATGGTAATATTATGAATGGGCTTGATACCTGGCGCACGTCGTGGAGCTAATGCAATGTCAAGAGGTGTCACTTCTTCATATACCAAAGAACTCAGATAATATCCAAGGTCAGGAGTTACTGTCATGGTGACCGTTTGGCCAGAGGGGATATCTGTACCGCTGATGACACCGACTGTAACATCCGTCGTACCATACTTAATTTCAGTTATGCTGCCATGGCTGTGATTGATTTCCTCTATCTTATAAGCCTTTACAACAGTAGCCATCAGGAGGCCGATCAGCAAGAAGAAGTATCTCATTATCTTTTTCATCGTCATTTCCTCCTATTATTTAATCATAATTTTCTTACCGTTGATAATATACACGCCTTTGCCAGGTGTCTTTACCTGTCGACCGCTCAGGTCATAGATCTTCTCGTTCCCGTTTTCCAATGATTCATCTTCAACAGAACCAATTCCCGTCGTATCACTTCCTCCTTCAAAGCTGATAATAAGATGGGCAGGAGCAGGAACAAGGCTACTGGGTTTAAAAATATAGCAATGACGGGCTGGTAGCGTTCCACTGGTAGCCCTGACAAAGTTGTTACCCCTCAGCACATATATTTCAGAAGCATTGTTTTCTGTTTTTAGTTGTTCCAACGTCTTTGCCGTCGTTTCACCTTTAAAATTAGCACATGGTTCAGTCGGTGAGCCTGCAGTATGGGCGGTAAAGTAATAGTCATTATTAATCTGGCAATGACTATAATTTGGAGAAGACACCAAAACTGGTTTGTTTGCCGGAATATAGTCTAATTCACTTAACGTTACTTCTCCTGTCGTCCAGTTAACCGCAGTGATGGTGTATGCATGATAATATTCTGGATGATATATTGACAAATCCTCGTTGGCATAATAGGTAAAATAGTTTGTTGCACCGCTTATACTCAGATGTCTATAGATAGCGAAATTCCTATCCTTACTAGTCCCAGCATATCCTCCTGCACCAGTAATGGTCACAGTGGCATTGCCAACAGCTGTATTGTTGCTGTATGAGCCATCGTTTATAGCCACATAGTCTATTCCTGAACGTAGTGTCTGCGTTAGATTCCCTGTCGTAAGCGTCACGCTGCTGACAGCAGGTTTTACAGGCTCATAGGCATAGTCATCATAACTATAAGTATAATATGCTAATGCAACAACTGCATTTGCCAAATCCATTTCATAGGTACGGTTTATATAGTTTGTAGTACTCCATGGGGCAGTATTGTTGTATTTGGTTCCGTCACCACTTTTCAGTCCCTTCGTCACCATAATCATTGCAGTATTGGAGCCTCCGAACATCTCTGTGCCACCAGTGGGAACTGCTGTCTCACAGAAATTAACCGCTTTCAGCAGATTGTTGTTATGGAAAGCATATGGTTTGATTTCCGTTACGGTAGAAGCTACGTCATATACATCGCCAGTCTTCCTGGCAGGATAGTAAATAAGCGATGTGCCTGCATTGTTGAATAACACACCGTTTTCTGCTTTGAAGTGTGATCCTCCTTCTACATTGATAGTAGTCAGGTGGATATTATAAGCAAAGGCACCATTGTCAATTGCTTCCACAGTACTTGGTAATGTATATGACGTTGCATTAAGTCCGGCTGGGAAGCACAATAGACGAGTCTTTCCGTTATTGTAAAGCACATTACCATCAGCATTGAATGACGTGCCGCCAGTGACATTAATCGTAGACAAATTCTGGCAATTACCTAATGCAAGAGTGCCAATGGTTGTTACAGAGCTTGGAATGGTGATGCTGCTAATGCTGCTTCCGAAGAAAGCATAAGGACTGATGCTCGACACATGGTCGGATAGACTCACTGACGAATAACTCATATTCTGCCAAGGAACATCGTCTGCTGATGCATACGTTGAGGCCATCGCATAGGCGTTTCCGTCATCTTTAGCTACAAAGGTCAGTGTCCCATTTTCAGCAGGAAGGTAATACTTTACCTTACTTTCGTTGCCAGTATCGCCACAGAAACCACCAGGTTTGAATTCCGCATTGATGGTGATATTCTGTGCAGGCATAGTAAAGGTATGAGTGGCATTTTCCGGGTAAGTAGTAATAACCGTCTCTCCACTACCCTCTGTCGGCGTATAAGATAGCGACATAGGTACATAACCCTCATTACTTGCTGGCGTGATAGATACCACTTCGCCTTCAACCGCCTTTGTGTTAACGGAAACACTACCATGATCCACAGAAGGATTCGTAATATTGTAATATGGCCCAATAACAGCTTCTCCATTTGATGTTCGACCAACTTTATAATGTCCGCTATCATTGGCGTAAAACGGGATGTTAACTAAACTACTCCAATTCAATCCTGAAGTAAATACGGCATGAGATTCTGCATGGGTTATACCAATTTTGGAATTCACGTTAATTGAGCTTGTCGTAATGGTTTTGCCTGAAGGGATATATATATCACTTCTCGTAGTATATTCACTTCCAATATAATTACCAGAGACATAGACGTAACCTTGTATGGTTAGAGAACCTGTGTTCGCAAGGTAGATGCCTGCACCTGATTTGCCTGAGACGACCTTATTAGAACCTATGTCGATAGCTCCATTTGTGGCATCATTGCCATTCAGTGTCAAAGAGCCCTCGTTTAAAATACCACCACCGTTTCCTGTATTTCTACCGCCCATAATTCTTCCATAACCTTGAATAGTGAGAGTCCCACCGCTTTTAACATGAAAAACATTTCCGTTTTCCTTGAAATTATCTGACAGATCACGATTTATAATATGATTGGCCATAACAATGGTTATATTCTGACCATTACCAATAGTCAGAGGGGTATCAGAAATATAGCCATAATATGACATAGTGAGGGTAATGGTTGTTGGGGTAGTGTTTGCATTTGTGATTTCTTGTTGTAATTCACTCCAATAAGTCCCCATCATTGCTTCACTTCCATTTAAACTGATCTTAATAACACTAGAACCTGCGTCTGCCTCAAAATTGGACACCGTTCCATTACTATTCAATCCTTCAGTGAAGACACCCAGAGTTTCCATTGAAACCCTGATAGGGTAATGGGTATCATTTGTAAGTTGTCCTGTAACTTTAATTACTTTGTTTGTTGGCAAATAAATAGTACTATTATAATTGTATGAGAATCGAGTTTCCCCCTTGATTTCAAGAGTTCCATTTTGATAAATAGCGCCACCATTTATAGACGCTCTATTATATTGAAAATAGACATTGTTTTCATGTTTTAAGGTTCCATCATTATATATTCCACCTCCCTTTTCCGCTTCGTTCTCATTATATTCACGACCAAACGTACATTGACTGAGAACCACTTCGCCGGTAGTTGAATTATAAATAGCCCCACCATTTCCCGTTGCTCTACACTTCCAAATTTGTGCATTTCCTGTGAGGACTAACTTTCCTGTATTGTAGATACCTCCACCATTACCATGATTATATCCTCCATAAATAATACATCCATTAATGGAAAGTTCACCTTCGTTTTTAATTACATAACCTTCTTCTCTGGCAGTACTCGAGTTACGATTAATATAATTAACCCCGTTTTTTACAATAGAAATCTTTTTGCTTGCTGGGATATGCAAATAGCTTTCGGTGCTCAAAGCAGAATAATCTCTATTGTTTTCCAATGTGATGGTAGTAGCTTCTGCAGGGTTATCTGGCGCAATATCTATTTGATACTGTAAATGTGACCAATATGTTCCTATTACAGATTCATTCAAAGTTGTATTTTTATATAGTTTTAGACCACTATTATCAGAAACGAAGAATGATGTCTCGTTAGAAGATAATCCTGTGGTAAACACTCCTGGGGTCTGCATCGTGACTCCAATCCTACCTGCGGATCCTGTTAATGTTCCTGATATATTGATTATCCTTCCGGATGCTAAATAAATGTTTTGTCTGTTATAAGTCTCACTGCGATTATTTATAACTTCTGGATTTTTTGCTAAAGTGAGTGAACCATTATTATAGATACCATCACCATTACCATCACAAGAGTTTAAACAAATCCTGATATATCCATCGATTGTCAGCGAACCGGTATTGTTAATACCTCCTCCGTCTCCAGTGTTATAGCCACCTCTTATGACACCATTACCATTAAGAGTAAGTGTTCCTTGGTTTTTGATGACACAACCGTCTGATGTGGCAGTAGTGCGGTTGCGATTGATGGTATGCCCATTCAAGTCAAGCGTAACAGATTTTTCGCTTGGAACAGTAAGGCAACCATCTGAGGTAGCAGCAGTGTAGTCTTTGTTAAGCACGATTGTACCACCTACCTCCATTCGGTTTTTCAGTGATGACCAATTGCTTAAGAGGGTAGCTTCTGTTCCCCCAGTTCCACCGAAACAGGGCTCGTAGTCTCCATTGTCTGACGTAAATTTCTTATAGCCGGTAGCTGAGTTTAAACCACTTGTAAACACACCTGGCGTTTGCATCATGATACCAATATCACCATCATTTCCTGTTAAACCACCAATAGTGATCGTACTATAATTATTTAGCAGATAAATATTAGAAGGGTTACCACTACCTGTATTGTTTTTAATAACCGGATTACCAGATAGGGTTAAACTTGCTCCTCTATTCAGGATACCACCACCAACAACACTTGAAAGATTATATCCTCCTGTATTATTAATGACACTGCCGCCCGTTATTGTCAAACTTGCCCCCCAGTTATTAAAGATACCATATCCACTATAGTTACATGTATTACCAGAAATCTCTCCACCAGACATCACCATCGTGCCATTATTGAAAACACCAGCACCATCACCAGCAGAATTACCCGTGATTTTTCCACTTTGAAAATTGAATGTACCATTATTGCGGATACCACCGCCACAGTCTTTATTGCCAGGATTTGAAACACCAGCAGTTTGAGAATTATATCCTCCAGTTATATTGCCATCCTTTTCTGTACTGCTATCCAAGATAGTTAGTGTCGCTCCTGATGAAATAATGATAACTGTTCCTTGGTTATTACCATTAATTGTCTGTCTATTGAGATCCAGATTAACCGTCTTGTCCTCAGCAACAGTAAAGCATCCTGTTATATCTGATGTAAGTTTGGCATTACCACCAGTGTTGAAGATGCCTTGCAATGCATCTGCCGTTGAAACTTCAGTCCATTCTTGTCCCCACACTCCTATCGGAATCAACATGAGTACGAGGGTGAAGAAAAGGGTGCGGAGCCCATTGGTGATGGGCCAATTATTGTAACATAAATGCATATTTATAAGTCTTTGTGTCATAATGTTTTACGCTTTTAGTTATATTGAGTACAAAGATACGGATAAAATTCGGAATAACAAGCAAAATCTTGTAGAGAATAATTACACCGTCCCCAAAATTTCACGATTCTTACTTTTTTTTATTGCTTTCACGTACACAGTACGGGCGGTTCCAGGATGTCACTGACCTGTCCCTTGGCATCATTATTTATTCGTTTCTGTGTCATATCTTTATTCATTGGTTATTGTTAGTGCACAAAGATTTGTTAGAATAATATCTAAACTCATCGCAAAGATAGGAAAATAATCGCCAAAACAACTGACAGATTATAAAAATCGACTGCCAAATTATAAATTGTCAGTCGATTTTCCCCTAACCCTCTCAGGTTACGTTGGTTGGGTATGTTATTTTTGGCTGGTTCTCCATTCGCTGGGCGTCATGCCAGTGCGGTCCTTGAAGGCACGGAAGAAGGTTTGCTCGCTGGCAAAGCCCGACTCATAGTAAATGGTGGCTATCTTTTTGTCGGAATCTTCCTGCAACAATCGCTTGGCATATTCGATACGATAGTCGTTGACAAACTGACTGTACGAGCGGCCCGTGCTATTGATACACGACGAAACGATGTTCTGATGGACGCCTAACTCAGAAGCCAGGTCGGACATTTTCAGATCCGAGTTCAGATAAAGGCACTTCTCTTCCATCAGGCGACAGATGCTCTCCATAAGTTCGTTGTTGGAGCACTCGTCGGGCGCTGACTCCGTAGTTTCCTCAGTTGAAGGGGCAACGGCGGTTGCGGCCTTCGCGGGTCGTTGCCGACGATACAGCCAGACAACTACGCCTACTACCACCAATAGCAGGAGAATCAAAAGAATCCATGACCAGTGGCTGTTGTCTTTCTCGGCCGTAGCAACAGTCTTTCCGACGGGGAAGAGCCATACGTCTTTTGAGGGAGTGAAATAGGTGCCTCCCAGATTAATGCCGCCAGCAGTTATCAGATGGCCCTCGGGGGTTAAAACTGGTTGACAGCCATTGGCATCGGGCAACGGATCGGTATAATAAAGCGTCACCGGAGCCGGCCGCCTAGCGTATTCGAAGCTGAGAATATATTTCCTGCCTGTCGAGTCGGCACCCATTATATAGCCAAGTTGCATCTGGCGGTCAACCAAAACGGGGGTGTCGTACTTGATAGGACCATACGGGCCCTTCGTGGGAATGGGGTGCACGGTGGGAAGCAGCGAAAAAAGCGTATCGCGCACTTCCATAATGGCTACCTGACCGTTGGCGTCCTGAACGGGCAGCAAATAGGCAAAGATGCCTTTCTTCATGTCACCGATGAAGAAGTTTTCCCCGTGGGGAGCCATCCCGATAAGATATGGCTGCCAAGTCTCAAGTAGCGGAACGTCGAACGGCTCACCTTTCAAACGGTCTACCGTAGTGCTGTGAATAGGTTTGCCGTAATTATCCCAACAGCCATTAACCACCAAAAGGTCACTGTCGGACGTACAGAGCAGATATGGCATGCTACGGTGTACGCTGACCTGACGGGCAGTGTTGAAGTACATGCCACCGTCATAGGTTTCGATAGCATCGTCGTGATACCAGTTGCCTGCGGCTACGACTTGTCCGTCTGGCATCTCAATGCCAGTGACGTGTACCCTCTTTCTGTCGAGACAGCCAAAACCTTGGAAGGTGTGCGTCGCGGGGTCGTACAGTTCCGCCTCGATAGTCTGCCCCACCCCGAGGTTCTTTTCATAGCCTCCAGCAAGCAACACCTTGCCGTTGCGCAGAACCACACACAGACCGTCGTCGTGGTTGTAGGCCATCTGCATCACATGCCATTGTCCGTCCTTAAAATACTCAGCGGTAGGCGTAGGCACGAAGCTGGCGGTGTGACCGCCGACCACCGTCAGTTCATCGCCAGCATAGAAGGTGGCATGGCTGTAACGGGCGATGTGCAGGTCGGGCAGGCGCTCGGGTACTATTTT
>Ga0310696_10006109_pt1 | contig 14360 bp, 10 predicted proteins | sample AusTroGonzalo_MG_4_FD_203885 | JGI IMG/M metagenome (GOLD analysis project Ga0310696, IMG submission 203885) | Bovine rumen microbial communities from tropical cattle in Woodstock, Queensland, Australia - Gonzalo_02 (v2) (version 2) | ecosystem: Host-associated > Mammals > Digestive system >...
TATTCGTCTTTCCCGTATATCCTATCTTCAACCCCGTACGCGCGATCGGCAAAGAGGAATTCCGCAGAGATGTTCAGGTGCGCATCGAGCCTGTAGAAAAGCGAGACCGAGATATCGCTCTTCTGTTCTTCGTAAATACGCAGGTAAGCCGGAACATCGTTTATATAGGATTTCAGCGGGCGCAGGCGCATCCAGTCGAAATCGACGGCAAGCCCCCAGTTCTTGCTCCAGAGGCGATCGACTGCAAGGCGCGGCATAAACCCATAGGAGTTCCCGCCATAGAAACCCGCAAGAGTGAGCGCAATTTCCATCTGGTCGATGTAATAGAACGAGAGTTCGGCATAGGCGTTCGCACCCAGCACGTTTGAACCGAAACCGCCCGCAGCGACATCAAATGTCGGGAGGATTTCCGCATCGACAAGCACGTCGCCATCGTGAAGCATGTTGAACGTCACCGAATCGCAGGCCGGGAACTGCGACAGCGCATAGGCAAAGTTCCGTGGCGCGACGAGCCCCGTATCGGAAGCGTTCCAATAGGACATTACCGGATTGTGCGTTTCGGAAGGAAGGCTGTCGTATGTCGGCTTGAACTGGAACCAAGGCATAGACGATATGCGGGTAGACGCGTAGTCGACATTCCGCTTCCCGAGGGAAGTCATCTGCGAGACCTTCGATTCCAGCGCCGAAAAGCCGGCCTGTATCCAGCCATTGCGGGAAGAATCCGCGACCGTATGCGGGCGCACGACAATACCGGGTTGCGACCCGATGTGCTTGAGCACACCTTCCCTGATGGCGCGCTTCCACGCGGGGCCACGGTATTCACCACGGAGCGGGTCTGCTACCGCTATGATGGCAAGCTCGTTCGGGGAATCCTCCGCAGGGAGCGCGAGATACGGGCAGAGTTCACCCGAAGCAGAGGTACCCGCAGAAGCGTTGCCCCGCACAGGCACACTCGACATGACGCTCTCGTAAGAGTTGCCCACCGTACTGTCGCAGCCGAGAACCGCAAAAGGTATGCGGTAACCTACCGCATGGCGCAGGAGCGATTCCTGGAGGCGCAAGACCGCAAGGGACGACTCTATGGAAGAAGTATCCGGAGAAAGCGTCTTTAGACGGCGGTGCAAATTGCCCGAGGAATCCACATGGATGGAAAAACGCTGACGCAGGCTCGGGACACCTGTCTCTGAAACGGGAATGGCGAAGCGGTCGTTTTCTGTAGATTTCTCCTCGCCAGAATTCATGACCGCATCCATGTCGGAATCGAGAAGTATTCGCTGGATATCGTCGGGAGAAACACCCTTCGCCCAGAGCGCGCCGATGTATGCGCCCCACGACGTGCCGACAACGGAATCGACGGGAACGGAATACGCCTCTACCGCATAGAGCACTCCCAGATGGAACCAGGGAGAATATTCGCCACCGCCAAGATACAGCACGGACTTCTTCGCAGCAGGCAGGGAAACCGCAGCCACAGCCGAATCCAAAGCAGAAGGGGGCTGCGCCTGCACTTCGGGAGACTGCAGCGCAGAATCCCGTACAGCGGAATCGGGCACAGAAACTACCGTACCGCTTCCCTCCGCAGCAAGCGCATCGATTTCCTGAGCGTGTACCAGCGAAAACGCCGCCAGAACGGCAGCCGGGAAAAGCAAGCGCGGAAGGCTAGCCAAAGCGAACCGTGCTGGAGACATACCTCTCCGCTTCCTCACGGGCTACATAGCCGGACTTCACAAGTTCTACCAAACAATCGTCCATCAAGAGCATGCCTTCCGAGGCCGACGCCGCAATGATGGAAGGCAACTTGAAGAACTCGCCACTACGGATAAGTGTCGACGCATTCTGCGTGTTGAACAGGACTTCCCACGCAGGGATGGCGCCGCTACCTTCGGATGCCCCGGGAAGGAGGCGCTGCACCACCACCGACTTGAGGTAGGCCGCAAGCATGGTGCGGCAAAGGTCGCGTTCTTGCGCCGGGACAGAAGAGAGCAGCGAATCGAAGACTCCTGCGGAATTGCCAGCAGTAACGCAGCACACCACAAGTGCGCCCGCCTCGGCGGCACGCAACATCGGGAGGAGCGAATCGCCCTTGAAATCGCCGAGCCATATAAGGTCGCAGCCACTGCGGAGCGCCTGCGACATACGGGCATCCACCGACCCGACGGAATCCTTGAGCACGAGGCTGTTCCCGACGGTAATCGGGATTTCGGCATCTGCATCGAGGAGGCTCACGCGCAAGACCTTCGATTCACACAGGGCCTTGATATATGCAGAAGCGGTGGTCGTCTTGCCGGAGCACGTAGGGCCCGCAAAAACGACAAGACCGGAACTGAGGCCGAGCAAGCCTGTAACAGATGCAGGAGCGCCGAGGGAATCAAAGGACGGACATTCCGCAATCAGCGGGCGGAACACCGCCGCATTGCCAAGAGCCTCGCGGAAATAACGCACGCGCCACTTGACACCTGCCCAGGGGCCACAAACCATGGAACCATCATCGCCTTCCATTGACCCGAGGAATTCGCTCAATGCACCGAACTCAACAGCGGGAGCATCGGGCACGGCACACACACGGCCCGCAAGGCGGACAGCGGAGGGAGCGCCCTCGGTAACGATGAGTTCGCTTCCGCCAACGCTAACAACATAATCCAAAAGGGATTCTATTTCTGTAGCCATCGAAATTCCTCCTTATGCCGGCCTGTACGCCGCAAAGCGACGGCTGTCGTACGCGCGTTTCCAGGCTTCTGAGCCATCGATATAACCGGATTCCACGCACTTCTGCAAGGAATCGTCAAGCGTCACGCCCTGATCCTTCTGGCTGCTGATAGCGGCCACCAACTGCGAGATATCGCAACGACGAATCATGTTCGCAACGGTAGAAGTGACGCGCATCGCCTCGACCGCAAGCACCAGGCCCTGGTTCTGCACCACGGGTATTAGGTGCTGCACGATGACTCCCTTCAGCTGGTCGGCAAGCGTACATGCGAAGGCGCTGCGGTTCGCCTCGGGTACAGACACCAGAAGTTTCGAAAGCAGCGCGTGGATATTGTTACCACCGGTCACCGCAAAAACGAGCACGCCAGCATTTGCCGCCTGCAACAGCAGGTTCAGCTCTTCCATCGATTCCAGATGGTCAAAGCAAATCACGTCGGCACCATCGCGCATGGCAAGCTCGATGCCGGCAATTCCCGACTTCACATGGAGCCCGACTTCTTTCTGGGCAAGCGCCCCGTTCGGGTTCTTGAGCAGGCGCTCGATGGGCCTTTCAATCGTGTGGATGTAGCAGGGACGGCTTGCCGCAATCATCTCGGCAAAGGTCGTTACCGTCGTAGAGCGACCGCTCGTAGAAGGCCCGGCAACAAGCACGAGACCGCTGGAAAGGTTCGCAAATGACTGGCAGAACTGCGGCAAGAACAAGTTATCGAACGAAACCGATTCGCTCTGGATAATGCGAATGGAAACGCTCGGGTTCACATCGTCCCACGTGACCGAGATGCGGGCGCGGCCCACACCGGGAAGGCCAAACGTCTTGCTGAAATTCCTACCCGCGACGACCTTGTAACCGTCGGCAAAACCTTCGGAAGCTTCGGTAAGCAATTCCGCAACACGCGTCTTGTCGATCGTCTCTTCGGTCGCCGGGAAAATTGCGCCCGACTGGCGCATCATGATCTGGCGGTCAGCAAACAGGTAGATATCCGTCGCGCCAAACTTGCGGGCGAACGCGATAATCTTTTTCAGGTTCATTTTCGGGAGCAGCGTATCGGGCGCCATGACCGAATCGCCTTCACCCGAAACGATAGCAAAACGGGAAGGCAGTTCGCCGCTTTCGGCATCGGAGCCTTCCGCATCGTTTTCCGTCGAGATGCCGATGTTCGAGATGCTCGTGGTTTCCAGGCCAGAAACCTTCTCCACCACCATGTTCGAAGAAGATGACTCGCCGTAGATGTTGTTGCCCTCAATCTGGAGCGCGGGCTCGGAAGCTGGCTCAGGAGCCGGCGCGGCGGGTTTCGCCTGCATGGCAGGCTTTGCCGGAGCGGCCGGAGCGGGGGCGGCCGGAGCACTTGCGGGTGCCGCGGCTGCTGGGGCAGCGGCGGTAGCGGGCTTTGCCGCAGCCGCATTCTTCGCTTCCAAGTTCTTCACGAAGGCAAGCACCTTCTCGTACATCGCCTGCTGCAGGATTCCCGCCTGCACGAGAACCTGGCCGATATCCACCTGGTCATTCGCTTCGGCCCAATGCGCATCGATCTGGTCCTGCGTCACCACCTTGTTGTGGACCAGGACCTTCGCCATATACTGGTTTCTCATAGGAAATCCCTCCGGCTAAACCACCAACTCGCCACCCCGAGGAACACGCCCACATAGCCAATCGCATAGACCGTATTCCAGAACAGATACATATCCGGGAGCGCCACTCCATGCACAACGTAACTCGTCACGTTGTAACGGTAGAGTCCCGGGAAAATCGCATGAATCACGACAGCGGCCTTCTCGAACAGCGCCGTCGAAGCATCGCCCATCTCGCCCATGCGGCTCGCAAAGCGCACCTGCTCCAGAAGCTGGTTGCTCAGGTGGCCCGCAAAATAGACGCCGAGCGTAAACAGCGCCGAAAGTATCGTGCTGCTGAAACTGCTGAACAGGAGCGCCACCGCAATCACCACCGCCATCTCGCAGAAGATGAGGTAAATCGCAGTAAGCAGGTTCGCCGTCGGGGCAGCATCGATGACAAACAGCATCACGTAGAAAATGCCCGTGAGAATCGCGAGGTGCACCGCCACCACCGCCAAGAGCCCGAAGTACTTGCCCACGATAAACGTGACGCGACTGATGGGTTTGGAAAGCAGGGTGAGCACGGTACGCCGCTGGATTTCCTTCTGCACGAGGCTGATACCCACGAAAATCGAAATCAGGAGGCCCGAAAGGCTCATCACCGAAAGCGTGGTGGACTTGATAACGTAGGCACGGTCGAACACCGACCACTCGCCAAGTACGATGCTGAAAAGCGTGAGCGCGATCGCGAGGAACACGATGTTGTAGAGGATCTTGTCACGGATCGATTCGCGGAATGTATTGTGCGCAATAATTGCAATATGCTTAAGCGTCTGCACGGGCAATCTCCTCCGTCAAAATATCTTCCAGGCTCGGGCGCTTGTGGTCCATCTTCTCGACCGCAATTCCCTTGTCCAGGCAGAATCGCAGCAGTACATCGCGGGCGTGGTCGTCTTCGCACACGAATTCCATCGGGTGCCCTGCCAGCGAAACGCCCTTCGGCAGGTCACTCTCGAGAATCGCCGCACGGGTACGCACGTGGTATTCCACCCCGCACGATTCCGTAATCTCGTCCACCGTCCCTTCGCGCACGATCTTGCCATCGACAATCATCGCGACCTTGTGGCTTATGCTTTCCACGTCGCTGAGCAAGTGGCTCGAATAGAAAATCGTCACGCCATCGCGGTTGAGTTCCATGATGGCCTCGCGCACGTCGCGCCTACCCATCGGGTCGAGCCCGCTCATGGGTTCATCGAGAATCAAGAGCTTCGGCTTGCCAAGAATCGCCTGGGCGATTCCCACGCGTTGCATCATGCCCTTGGAGTACGAACGCAGGCGGCGGTCGATCCAGTCCTTGTTCGCATGCAGCAGGTCGAGCGCCCAACCGATGCGCTTGTCGAGTTCCGCTCCGTCAAGCCCGACGAGCTTCCCGTAAAAGCGCAGGAGTTCGCGGCCCGTCAGGTAATCGTAAAAGTACGGCTGCTCCGGAGAATAGCCGACAAACCGGCGGCTTTTCACGTCGCGCGGGCTGATGCCGTTCACCAGCACCGTTCCCGAATCAAAATTCAGCAGGCCCGTCAACACCTTGATAGTCGTCGACTTTCCGGCACCGTTCGGCCCGATAAAACCATAGACCTGCCCCGGCTCCACGCTGAAACTCACGTCCTTGAGCGCAAGCTTCGGCTTCATCAAGAACCCGCTACGGTAGGTCTTGTGCAAATGCTCAATCTTTATCATAGAATCGCCCATACGCTATTCACCTATTTTTCTTCACTTTTCTCAGCCGCATCACCGGCGGCACCCGAACTGCGGGCGGCAATTTCTTCGGCTTCTTCAATCTCTTCACGGCGCCTGTCGGCACGGCGTTTCTTGTTCACGAAGAAATAGATGACAGCACCAATCATGTAAATCGCAATGCCCGAATAGCTGACGGGATTAAGAGAGTAACCCTCGAGTCCGGGGAAAGTATTGTAGATCAGGTTGTGCCCGAAACCGGAAAGGCCAAGGACAATAAGCACGAGGCCCAATACGCGGAACACGAAAGTCATTATCACGAGCTTGTTCATACAGCCTCCTGTAAACACTTTAAACCACCGAGCAGGATGCACGGTTCATGTCTTGAAAAATACACATTTATACAGGAAAAGGGTAAGCGCGTAGGCCGGACAACCCTACTTTTTGACGGCTATAGCGTTCACAAGGCCCGCAGGCAGGCGCACCTGCACCATGTACACGCCAGATTTGAGGCCAGAAGCATCCAGACAGGCCCCATTCCGCGGGAGATTCACCTCGTGGCCGCGCAGGTCGAAAACGCGAACATCCGTAATGCGGGCTCCGGACTGCTCTGGGGCATCGACACGCAGCTCGTCGCCGGCGAACTTCACGGCAACGCGGGGAGCCACAGCCACATTCGAGGATTCTCTCCGCCGGAGCGGTTCGCCGATATCCACGCCACGTTCTTCCACAAAGCGCGAGATGAGCCGGATATACGCCGTCTGGTAACCGAGGCTCGGTTCCGTGAGTTCCCAGGAATCAAGCGGCCAGCCGTTGTTGAAGTTCCGGTACATCTTTTCGGAAGGCTCGCCCACGGGAACCTTTACCGCATAGCACAGTTCATTGTTCGCCTTGCTACCGCAACCCTTCGCGCTGTTGTCGGCATCGTACTCCTTGCAGCACGACGCCCACATGTAGCGGGCATTCGCACCGCCCACCAGGTAACCGGGCGCAGGCGCTCCTTCCTTAAACCATCCATGATAGAACGAAGTCACGCTCTTGCCCGCGCCATAGCTTTCCATGTTCGAGAGGTACACCATGCCGAACGGGTTCACGCCATGCAGGTAGTGCAGGTACTCCTCTGCGGCATTGTGCCAGGCCGTCGCATCCGCGCCCGCAGAAGACTGCCCCGACATCGAGAGTTCCGCCATCTTGTCGAAGAAGAGCCCGCACGTGGACTTCGCAGAATTCGAACCCCAGTTGTAGTCGCGGATGTAGGCGCGGTAGCCATCCTTTTCCAAACTGCCGCCGAAATTCGCGTTGGTCCCGAACGCATCGACCACCTTCTGCTGCACGAGCGACTTGACATCGGCAGAGGCATCCTTGTATTTTAGATAAAGTAAATACAGCATGTGATGCGGATTGCGGTACTGGTCCATCGCCCAGCTGCCATACTGGCGCATCAGCGGGAGACTGTCGGGAGTCGTCTCGAAACGCTTGAGGTAATTCGCATCGCCGGTGAGTTCGTACATCGCAAAATCAGCCGCCACCTTCACCACGAAGCGCGCGCCCGTCGTGTAGCTCGTATCGATTTCCTGCTGGCCCGCCGCCAAGTCCTTGGTGCCGTATTCCGCCTTGTTGTTGTAGAACATGGAATCCGGATGGGCCTCCGCCCACTTGAAGGCCTTCAGGGCGGCATCCTTCAGCATTTTCGCATAAGCATCATTCTTGCGCTTGGCCGCGACGACGGAACCCAATGCGAAGGCCTTCGCCGCAGAATATGCGGACATCGCGTTGGGAGCTCCATAGTAGCTGCGACCTTTCGCGGCGGAAGGCGGAGAAGCGTGATCCTCGTCGACCACCGAAAGCACCGAGCCGTCCGAATTCTGCATGCGGAGCATATGGTCCAGGCCCCACTTCACCTCGTCGAGAATGTCGGGGATGCCGTTCCCCGATTCGGGAATGTTGTAGTCGTCCGTAAATGCACGCGGCCTGTCGAGGTAGGCACGCAGAAGCATCTCGACGTAATTGCCGTTCCATACCGTATACTTGTTGAAGTCTCCCGCATCGAACCAGCCGCCGCTCAGGTCGCGTTCCGTCGCCGCGTTCGTAGAGTCAGTAAACAGGCGCGCCGCCTTGTCCTGTTCGTGGTTCATGCCGTCGGCCCATTCCTCGCCCGCATAGGCGGCCTCATGTGCGATACCCAAACGCTGGTAATACATCATGCGCATGGCCGCCTTCAAGATATCGTTGTACACGTCATCCCGAATGCGGAAGTAGAAAGACTGTTTTAAATTATCAGACTTGTCACGGATGTAGTATGTACCCGGTGTCGTGACGCTTGAAAAATCGAACCACCAGATTTTATCGCCGGACGCCGTATCTACCGCACCTTCCTGGAAGGCGACCGGGGCACCCGAAAAAACTACCTTTGCACTCGCGCTATCCACCACTTCCATGGTCTCGCCCGGAGCGTACGAAAGCGAGGCATCGGAGCCTACCTCCGGAGAACGCAGCACCGCGACCTTCTTCGCGTCGGGGCGGTAACCGAACTGGTCAACAGTGATGAAAACATCCTGGGCGATTGCCGGGGACACAGCAAAAAGGGCCAGCAAGAGCAGCCCCCGAATAGAAAAATGTTTCATGCACGACATCTTATGCCGTAAAAATATATTCGCGACGGACATATTGACCCATCGCGAATACTTCAAATTGGAATGCGTGATATACCGCAATTTTTCAAATGCGGCGACGCTTTGTAAAAGCGAGCAGAAGCAGGCGTAAAGCGACGTGGCGTACTAAGCGTACGCGAGGAGCTTTGCAACGCACTTATGCGAAGCTTTTTAGCCTTTCACGTGGATGGCAGAAGCAAATTCTTTCAAGAGAGCAGGGTCTTCGACCTTTTCCCACAGCGTTCCGGTCACGATGATGTTCGCGCCTGCTGCCACGCGGATGGCGGCTGTCTGCGGGTCCTTGATTCCACCGCCGGTAATGATCGTCATTTCGGTCGCACGGCGGGTGTAGGCGATATGCTCGACGGGTACGGGTTCTTCGGCGCCGCTGCCCGCTTCCAGGTACACGTAGCGCATGCCCATGAGTTCTGCCGCGATGGAGTTCACCATGCTGAGCTTGGGCTTGTTCGCGGGCACGGGCATGGTACCGCTGATGTATTCCACCGTCGTACGCTTGCCGCTGTTGATCAGCTGGTAGGCCGTCGGGATGGCTTCCATGTTGAGTGCACGCACAAGCGCGCCACCGCGAACCTGTTCATCGATCAAGTAGTTCGGGTTACGGCCACTCACGAGGGTCATGAACAGCATCGCGTCGAAACCGGGCACCACCTGCGAAGCGCCACCCGGGAAAAGCACCACGGGCAAATCGACCGCAGCCTTGAGCGCGGCCACCTGCTTGGGGAGAGTAAAATTGCCCAGGTAAGAGCCACCAACCAGCAATAGGTCGGCACCGTTCTCGGCGGCCATGGCGCCAGCCTTCACGAAGGCGGCCTCGTCCGAGGTATCCGGGTCCAGCAGCACGGCAAAGAGGGCGCCGCGCTTTTCGATGCCTTCATTCAAACGGAGTTCAGTCTTCCCTGGTTTCATAACAATTCCTTTCTGCATGATGTGCAGGTCTCTAAAAAGTATAAAAAAGAAGGCGGGACAGCGCCCGTCTTCTTCTCCTCCTACCCCTTTTTCTCCTCCTTGAGGTCTCCTCCTACCAATTTTGTGATTTTGAGCACTAATTCTTGACGCAGCGGACAGGGGAATTCTTTTCGCCCCACATCTCATTATCGTACTCTACAATGACAAAATCACCATAACGATCAGAACCGTTCATGTCCATACTGCCATTCAAGTTCCACATATTTCCATATTCCGGAGACAGTTCATACGTGGAATCGATAGACCAATCATGACTCGGCTCCGCCATAAACACGTCTTCTCTTTTGTATACCGGCGTTGCATAAGACGGGTAGATGACATAGAGTGAACGAAGCCTCCTTTTTCCCTCTTTTACATATATATGGTGTTGTAAATTGTCCACATCATCCCAAGTAAGCATAAGCTGCATGCCGAACCCTATAGCCCCATCCGTATATTCGGTCTGCAGCAAGTAACGGGACTTACTCACATTAAAAGCCTTGCGGTTATTGTACGCTTCCGTTATGTACGTGGTCAGGCCATTCCAATCATCCATCGTCGCAACATGCCAGCCTTCAGGGCAGACGCCCTGGTGATTCACGGAGTCCATAAGTTCCATCGCCTTATGGAAATTATATCTTGCATAAATACTGGATTCAACCGTTTCCTCTTCGCATATTGCAGTTATTTCCGCATCGTTGCCGCAAAGCGAGTCTATCTTTGCCGTATCGCCATTATGCTCATCCTCCGTCTCTGTCACACAAGTTTCCATTTCAGCACGGTAGTAACCCATGCAATCTTCCATTTTCCACAGGATAGACGTATCGAGAGCCATTGCCTCGCGCCATGTATAAAGGCGGCCATAAATTTCACACAGGCGTTCATCATTATCGAGGCAATGTGAATTTCCATAAGCATATTTCAGGTTCTCCGCCATCCAGGTCTGCGGCTTTCCATCGATATTGTAGGTCACCGTCTTATACGTTCTGCCGTCACGTGCATCCGTCATCGTCCCGGTTTCCGGGGACACTTCGCCAGCCTTGATATACTCAAGTCTCCATCCCCCCGAACGGCAGGTCAAGACAAAATAGGGCCTACGATCAAAGGAAAGTTCCAAAGTGTCTCCTTCGCGCGCCTCCGTACAGCGATCCTCGCCTATAAGCTTCATATACACATCTGCCAGGAGCCTCATATAGGTTTGCTTTTGGTAATAGAAGGACTTCACTTCTTCACCCAAAGCCAAGGAATCCAGAATGTCATGCTTCATGCTGGAATACAAGTCATTTGCCCCAATAGCATTAGCGAGTCTTTTCTCCATTCGTTCCTTCGCCGCCGAATCCAGATTATCCAAAGTCCCATCCAGTTCAAGGACTTTCATGGCGGAATCGAGAGTATACCACTCGATAAGAGACCATTCGTTCACAAACATCGTCGAGACGGCTGCTTCTGCCATGACATAATCCGGATTTTCCAGGATTTCCTTGCTTTCGAATCCACTGTACTGGTCCGCAATGCCGAACGCATCCAATGTCGCTCTCTCCGCCTCCATATCCAGGCTCTCGTGATCAGCACCCTTCTCTGCCAAATAACGCCAGAGCGAAGTCTTAAGCGCCGTCAACAGATTCAGATTGATATCCTTCGTCTTGCGGATATCGGCAATAGCCATCACGTCACCACCATAACCACTGATGCTCTTCCCGAAGACACGAACCAACACATACGGGCTTTTGAGAGTTACGTTCTTGAACTTGAACTTATCGCCATCACGCTGTAGCGTGTCTGAATACGAGGTGCCCGTCTCGACGAAGGTGACCGAATCCAGTTCGTAAAGCCATGCGACCGAACGCGACGCATACCCTTCCATGGCAAAAGCACCTTCCTGCAGGGTGTCGCCCTCTTGCGGTTTCAGGACAATGCTACGCGCTGCCGCCACGACCGTTATGTTCTCGTAGGCGATAATCCCCGTCTCTTCGGCGGAACCGCCCGCAACGGGCTTGTCGTCACTGCACGCCACAAGCGCACTTGCGAGGATTGCCGCAAACATCATGGCGAGCGGCTTCGTCATTTTGCAGATAAACTTGCTGTTCATTTTCAAGTAGTTCATGGTCTCCTCCTTCCCTATTTCTTAATTCCGTTCTTGTTTGTCATCGGGAAGAACTGGATGTTCAGGCGGTACACTTCGTCCGTCGTGTCTTCCCTGGTGGCGATTTCAATGACCTTCTTGCGGAAGGCGGCAATTTCTGCGACAATCTCGTCGTAGGCGCCCTGCGTAATCCCGAGCGTCACACCGGAGAAATGGCGTTCGTCCTGCGGCACGCCCTCGATGGCCCCGAGCGCTATTTCGCCCATCTGGCGATGCAGCCCGCGCACGGCGATAGGCGTCACCTCCATCGGGCCCGTCGTCACGGACTTCTGAGTTTGTCTGTAATTTCCTAATTCGTCTTTCTGGAGCAGGTCTGCCTTGACCAGAAAGTTGAGCGACTCGCTCACCTCGGCGGCGCTAACCTTGGGGCGGCAGGCGTGAGCAAGCGTGAGCGGCTTTGCACCCGGCATGGCGGGAGCGAGTTCGCGGATAACCGGATTTTTCCAGTCCCCGAAAAAGCGGAAAGAATCCCCCTCCAGGATCTTTGCCTTGTGAGCATCTGCAATAGCGAGCATTTTACTAAACGCGACCTTCTTCTCGGTATCTGTCTTGGCATGGTCGAACTTGACCATCTCACGGAAATAGTCAAGACAATGGTCCGAAAGGTTCATGGCAGCGGCCACGCGCTCCACCGCGGCATCGCTCAGATTGAAGCGTCCCTCGCCCACATATTTAAGATAGACCGGCGACGAGAACCCAGCCGAAGCCGCGAACTCCTGCCAGGTAAACGAGGATCTCGCCTTCCTGTCGGCGTAGTAATCCGCGATGTACTGGCGGTAACTCGTGTATTCGAGAATACTTTTCATATTTCCTCCTACAACGACAAATATAAACACAAAATTTTAAAAAGTCAATAGTTTTACAATATATTTTTTCATTATTTTTGAAAATTTAACACATTTTTGCTTTTTGTCACAAGAATTAAGCAATTTTCGCAATATAAAATTGGATTTTGGGGCGAACTTTGCTATATATATGGCATGGAATTTTTCACCAAGGTAGAACTGCCCAAGGCCGGATTCAAGATCGACTACACAAGTAAACTGGCGTTTTTCGGGTCGTGCTTTGCGGACAATATTGCCGCGCAGTTCGCCGCACGCAAGTTCCGCGTGCTTTCGAACCCGTTCGGGACGGTATATAACCCGCTTTCCATCGAGCGGCAACTGAAACTCATCGCTGGCGGGAAGACGTTTGGTGAAGAAGATGTTTTTCAGGACGCACGTGCGTGCCCGAATGCAAGCGAGAATCAAGATGCCCGCGGGACCTGGCACAGCTGGGACGCACACAGTTCGCTCTCTGCCGCAAGCCGCGAGGAATGCATCGCAAAGCTGAATGCCGCCAGTTCGCAGGCGCGCGAATTTCTGCAGCAGGCCGATACGATTTTTATCACGCTCGGGTCGGCATTTGTCTATTCATTGAACGGGCAGATTGTCGCGAACTGCCACCGGCAAGACCCGCACCTCTTTGAACGCCGGATGATTACCGTCAATGAATCCGCGGAAGCCATCCGCGGGATTGTCGGATGCCTGCGCAAGATTGCAAGCAAGGAGCAACGCATCGTCTTTACGGTATCGCCACTGCGACACATGGGCGACGGTGCGCACGGCAACAACCTTTCGAAATCCACACTGCTGCTCGCCGTAGAAAAAACGCTTTCCGGCATGCAAGCATCCGCGAATCCAGCAGAATACTTCCCGAGCTACGAGATCGTGATGGACGAACTACGCGATTACCGCTTCTACGAAAGCGACATGGTTCATTTGTCCAAAACCGCCGAGGAATACATCTTCGAAAAGATGCTCGACACGTATTGCGACGGGACCACCCGCGAAAACATCCGGGCCGTCGAAAAGTTCATGAAGATGGCGAACCACCGCATCGCCGACGCCTCTATCGCAAACGAATTTTTACAAAAACTCCGGGGTGAAGCCGCCGCGCTAGAAGCGCACATTCCCGGTCTTGACCTGGGTCAAGAGCAAAAACTGCCCTAATTTCAAAAAATTCGAGGGGTCTTGTCAATCTGTCAATGCAATATTAAGCAACGAAAGAGCGTTTTCTCCTTTTCCTGATTATTTTACCTGCAAAGGGTGTATAATACAAAAGGAGTGAACAATGAGAAAACAAACCCTCGCTGGGGTCGTGTTTAGCGCGGCCCTTTTGGGTGCAGGTATCACGAGTACCTTCGCCGCAGACGAAACCCTCAGATCGCTGGCCGAAAAGAATGACATCTACATCGGTGCCATCTTGAACTCGCAATGGTTCAGCGGCGGGCTTCCCAGTAACTACGAACAAATTCACAAGACGCAGTTCAATATCGTCGTTGCCGAAAACGAGATGAAGTTCGACGCCACCGAACCGAGCGAAGGCCGGTTCAACTACAACAATGGCGACAAAATGGTCAAGTATGCCAAGGCAAACGGCATGCGCGTCCGCGGCCACGCACTCGCCTGGCACAGCCAAGTCCCGAACTGGGTGAACAACTACAAAAACGACAAGCAGAAACTGCTCAAGGTGCTCAAGAACCACATCGAAAACGTTGTCGGGCACTGGAAAGGCCAGATTGACGAATGGGACGTGGTGAACGAGGCCATCAGCAACAACGAGCCCCA
>Ga0310696_10006110_pt1 | contig 14360 bp, 14 predicted proteins | sample AusTroGonzalo_MG_4_FD_203885 | JGI IMG/M metagenome (GOLD analysis project Ga0310696, IMG submission 203885) | Bovine rumen microbial communities from tropical cattle in Woodstock, Queensland, Australia - Gonzalo_02 (v2) (version 2) | ecosystem: Host-associated > Mammals > Digestive system >...
AAAATAGCGACGGCGATGGCGATTCAGGAAAACGGGACAGACTCGCTGGATTACTTCGCGATGCTCCGCGGCTGGGAGCTCTGTAGAAGCGAAAACTGAATTATCATTTCAATGCAAAAGAAAATGTGCTTTTCTTTTGCATTGTTCTTCTTTTTTCGTAATTTTGTGGCCTGAAACTGAAACAAGCTATGGAATATATTGTATCGGCACGAAAATACCGCCCTATGTCGTTTGACACAGTGGTGGGCCAGTCGGCGCTGACCACCACGCTGAAGAACGCGGTGAAGAGCGGCAAGCTGGCACATGCCTACCTGTTCTGCGGCCCGCGAGGCGTGGGAAAGACCACCTGCGCACGCATCTTCGCCAAGGCCATCAACTGCCAGAACCCCACGGCTGAGGGCGAGGCCTGCGGCGAGTGCGAGAGCTGCCAGTCGTTCAACGAGCAGCGATCGCTGAATATCTTCGAGCTCGACGCCGCCTCGAACAACTCGGTGGAGCACATCAAGACGCTGATGGAGCAGACGCGCATACCGCCGCAGGTGGGCAAGTACAAGGTCTTTATCATCGACGAGGTGCACATGCTGTCGACGGCAGCCTTCAACGCCTTCCTGAAGACGCTGGAAGAGCCGCCCGCACACGTCATCTTCATCCTCGCCACGACGGAGAAGCACAAGATTCTGCCCACCATCCTGAGCCGTTGTCAGATATACGACTTCGAGCGCATGACGGTGCAGAACACTATCAACCACCTGAAGGAGGTGGCCGAGAAGGAGGGCATCGGCTATGAGGAGGAGGCGCTGGCCGTCATCGCCGAGAAGGCCGACGGCGGTATGCGCGACGCGCTGAGCATCTTCGACCAGGCGGCTTCGTTCTGTCAGGGCAACATCACCTACAAGAAGGTGATTGAGGATCTGAACGTGTTGGACGCGGAGTATTACTTCCGCATCGTCGACCTCTCTATAAATAATAATGTGTCGGAGCTGATGGTATTGCTCAACGACATCATCGGCAAGGGATTCGACGGCGGTCTGCTCATTCAGGGCCTGGCGAAGCATGTGCGCAACGTGCTGATGGCGAAAGACCCGCAGACGCTGCCCCTGCTGGAGGTGAGCGAGCAGCAGAGCGTGCGCTACCAGGAGCAGGCGAAGAAGGCCGACACACGTTTTCTCTATCAGGCCCTGCGGCTGATGAACCAGTGCGACATGGGCTACAGGGCATCGTCGAACAAACGGCTGCTGGTGGAGCTGACGCTCATCGAGATAGCGCAGATTACACAGCCCGACGACGGCGCCAGCAGTGGGCGCAAGCCCAGAAGACTGAAAAACCTGTTTAAGAATTTGATGGCTGCGCCTCGGCCATCGACACAGCCCGAAATGAAGCCGGCCCCGCAGGTAGCCGCGGCTGTGGGAGTGATTAGAGGAGAGAGGAAAGAGGAGAGAGAAGAGAAGAAAGAGGAGAGAGGAGAGAAAAAAGAGAAACTAAGCTTGTCGGGCATTACCTCTTCCTGGAAAAATCTGCGCTCGCAGGGGCAACCCAGCAAGATGCAGATTCTGCCTGGAACAATAGAGGAGAGTGGAGAGAAGAAAGAGGAAAGAAAACCCTTCACGCAGGACGAGCTTGAGTTGCAGTGGATGTCGATGTGCAACCGTATGCCGCAGCGTCTCAGCGGTATCGGTGCCAGGATGAAGAACATGAACCCCATGATCGTCACTCCTCCTTCTGAAGGGAAGATTCCAGCCGTTGAGGTGGTGGTGCCCAACGAGATCATCAAGACGGAGATGGACGCTATCAAGGGCAGCATCCTCAAGACCTTGCAGATATACCTGCACAACAGCGACATCACCCTGTCGCTGCGTGTGGCTGAGAAGCAGGAGCAGGAGAAGGTGCTGACGCGCGGCCAACAGCTCGAGGTGATGGGCCAGCAGAATAAATCGGTGGTGAATCTGTGCAAAGCCCTGGACTTGATACTGGCTTAGAGAACTGATAATTGAGAGTTGAGAATTAGGGAATGACTAAGAAAGAATTCATACAGAAAGCGAAGAAGGTGGGCAAGACCATCCTTCATGTGAACAAGTATCTGGTGGTGCTGGCCATTGGCGTGCTGGTGGTGGGCTTCCTCGGCGAAAACAGCGTCGTAGGCCACATGCGCAGCAAGAACCGCATGAGCGAGCTGAAGGCCGAGATCAAGCAGCACGAGGCGCTGACGAAAGCCAACCTGGAGCGTATCTACCAGCTGCAGACGGACATGAAAGCCGTAGAGCATGTGGCCCGCGAGCAGCACTTTATGAAAATGGACGATGAGGATGTCTTCGTGCTGAGCGATGATGACCCCACACCACAGACTCTGACCGGCAATGAAACAGTTGAATAGTCTGCAGAATGCCATCTTTGTGAGCGGTGCCGTGCTGATGGTGGCAGGTGCCGCCTTGTGGATGATGTTCAAGAGCCTGGCGCCCTGGATCTTCGCCGTTGGTGCGCTGGCGTTTGTGGCTATGCAGGTGCAGCAGCGCTACGAGGGCGACAACTTCACCATCCAGCGTCTGCGCCGCATCATGCTGATGAGCGATGTGTTGCTGATTCTCACTGCCGCCCTGATGTTTGCCGACGACGGCAACCCCTTCGGCCTCGACCATCTGACGTGGCTCAACTACATCCACAACAACTGGATGGTGCTGCTGTTGCTGGCGGCTGTCATTCAGCTCTATACTGTGTTCAGAATAGACTCCGAATTGAAAAAAGAGGCAAAAAAACGCTAAAAGGGGGCGTAATTGCTTAAATTGCGCAAATTTTTTTTCGTACTTCAAACTATCGTTGTATTTTTGTAGGCCAAAGTTAAAAAACGAACATGTCTACAAACAAAATCTTGTATGCTGCCCTTGTTGTGGTCACGATGATCACAGCATGTGCAGAGCAAAATTCCGAAACGTACAACATACAAGGCACCTCGTCGGTGTCGGTGCTGGACGGTAGCAAGCTCTACCTGAAAGTGCTGACGGGCGGTGAGCTGAAGAATATTGATTCGTGCGAGGTGATACATGGCGACTTTGGCTTTACAGGACAGTTTGACTCCACACGTCTTGCTATGCTCAGCATCCGCGACGGCGGTATGCCGATAGTGATTGAGAGGGGCGACATCAAGGTGTCTATCGACAAGACGGGCAACAAGGTAAGCGGTACGCCGCTGAACGAGAAGCTCTACGACTACATCGACAAGCACATACAGTTGGAGAACCTTCGTCAGGAGCTGGGCCACAAAGAGGCGCAGATGATTTTCGAAGGCATCGACGAGCGGACGATATCGAAGAAGCTCATGGCTGAGGAAGACCTGCTGCTGGTGAGGAAAGACAGTTTGGAAACCGCCTTCATCCTGGGGAATATGGACAATGTGCTTGGTCCCTGCGCGTTCCAGATGCTCACCATCAACTATCCCTATCCACAGCTCACGCCGCAGATTGAGGAAATCATGGCTAAGGCTTCAGATCAGTTCAAGAACGATCCCTATGTAAAGGAATACTACTCGAAGGCCAAGGAGATTATGGCACGCCTGAGGGGAGAGATACAGGACGAACCCGTAGCGACAGCAGAGCCAAGCGCCGAATAAATCATGAAAACCATTATTCAAGGAGGAACAATAGTCAATGAAGGCAAAGCCTTTGTTGGCTCTATTGTTATTGAGGGAGAGAGACTATTAGAGGTGAGAGGTGAGAGGTGTGAGGTGGGAGAAATGACTGAGCCTACAGAGGGTAATCTCTCACCTCTCACCTCCCACCTCTCACCTCTAAGAATAATCGATGCTACCGGCTGCTACGTCCTGCCAGGTGTGATAGATTCACACGTGCATTTCCGTGAGCCAGGCCTGACGGAGAAGGCCGACATCGAGAGCGAGTCGAGAGCTGCTGCGGCAGGAGGCGTGACCACCTTCTTCGATATGCCCAACACCAATCCGCAGACCACTACGCTGGAGGCGCTGGAGCAGAAGTTCGAGCTGGCAAGCCGCAAGAGTCACGTGAACTACAGTTTCTTCTTCGGAGCCACCAACGACAATACCGCCCTCTTCCCTCAGCTCGACATTCACCGCATACCAGGCATCAAGCTCTTCATGGGCAGCTCGACGGGAAACATGCTGGTTGACCGCGACGAGGCGCTGCAGCGCATCTTCGGCGAGACGCCGCTGCCGCTGATGGCACATTGCGAGGACACCGCTATCATCAATCAGAACATGCTGTCCTTCAAGGAGCGCTTCGGCGACGACCCTCCCGTGTGGGCTCATCAGCTCATCCGCAGTGAGGAGGCCTGTCTGGCTTCTACGCTGAAGGCCATCGAACTGGCTGTCAGATATCAGGCGCGCCTGCATGTCGCCCACGTCAGCACGAGGGAAGAATTGGAACTCTTGCCCCAGCTCGAGTCTTCCCTCCCTTTGGGAGGGGTAGGGGGTAGGCTGATCACTGCCGAGGCTACTGTCGGACATCTGCTGTTCTCTACCGTCGACTATCAGCGGCTGGGCACGCGTATCAAGGTGAATCCCGCCATCAAGAGCGCTATCGACCAGGAGGCGTTGCGGCAAGGCCTGACCGACGGACGCATCAGCACCATAGGCACCGACCACGCTCCGCATCTGCTGTCGCAGAAAGAGGGAGGCTGTGCACGTGCTGCCAGCGGTATGCCGTCCATCCAGTTTGCTTTGCCTGCTATGCTCTCGCTCGTCGACGAGGGCGTGCTCACCATCGAAAGGCTGGTGGAGCTGATGGCGCACAATCCTGCCCGCATCTTCGAGGTGCGCAACAGGGGTTTCTTGCGACCAGGCTATCAGGCCGACATCACTATCGTGAGGCCTCATGCTCCTTGGACGGTGAGCCAGGATATGATCGAGAGCAAATGCAAGTGGAGTCCCTTCGAGGGCCAGCAGTTCCAGTGGCGCGTGGAGAAGACACTTTGCAACGGGCATCTTGTCTACGAAAACGAAACGCTTCGCCACAAAAACGAAGACGAAAAATTCGGCCAGGCGGTCACATTCAGATAATTCTCAAATTTCAGAATCCCGATGTCGTATCTTCAGTTGTTTATACTTCTCTCGCCTGACACCTATATTTATATAGGGTGGGGGGCGTTGGCACTTCTTTCACTCATCGTGGGACTGGTTTGCTGGCGCACGCATCGCCGCTGGTTGCGCTGGACGCTGATTATCCCCCTGCTGTTGTGCTGGCACGTGTTCCTCTGGGGCACTTACGTGGGATTCAGGAAAGTGGAGGTCGTACATTTCGACTATGCGAGTCGCGATCTGCCCGAGGCCTTCGACGGCTATCGTATTGTGCAGTTCAGCGATACACACGTCGGCACCTACACAGGCAACCGTCGCTGTATCCTCCAGGCAGTTGTCGACAGCATCAATGCCCAGCAGCCTGACTTGGTGGTCTTTACAGGCGACATGCAGAACAAGGAGGCTTCAGAGATTATTGCCTGTCAGGACATCCTGAAGGAAATCAAGGCACACGACGGTGTGATCTCCGTCTTGGGCAATCACGACTATCCCATCTATATCGACACCACAGCCATCGACGAGTACGAGCGGTACCTTTGCCTGGGACGCACCGTCGAGGCGCAGCGGGATATGGGATGGACGGTGCTGATGAACGGTCATGTGAACATCGTCCGCGATTCGGCCCATATCGTCATCGCTGGAATGGAAAATGACGGTGAGGGTGACCGCTCGCCGCAGAAGGGTGACATCAACAAGACCTTGCGAGGTGTCAGCAGGGATGAGTTTGTAGTGATGCTCGAACATGATCCTTATTCTTGGCGCAACAGGATCCTGCCGCATAGTCATGCCCAGCTCACGCTAAGTGGTCATACCCACGCTGGACAGATATCGTTGCTGGGATTGTCGCCAGCTGTTTTTAAGTTCAAGGAATATGGCGGCCTGTATAAGGAGGGCAACCGTGCCCTCTATGTGTCGAAGGGCGTGGGCGGTGTTGTTCCCATTCGTTTCGGTGCTACGGGGGAGATTGTAGTCGTAACTTTAAAACGGGAACGATAACGGGAACGTTAACGATAACGAAAACGTTAACGATAACGAAAACGAAAAAGAAACGAAAACCATGAGTCTATGAAATATATCTACTACATTTATCAACTGTTCATCGCCCTGCCGTTGGGGCTGATAGCCACACTCATCACCGCTATCGTCACCGCTGTGGGCTGCTCTATCGGCAAAGGTCATTTCTGGGGCTACTACCCAGGACATATTTGGGGACGCGTCATCCTCTGGCTGCTGTTGCTGCCTGTCAAGGTGGAGGGACGCAACCAGATTGAGAAAAAGCAGTCCTATGTCTTCGTGGCCAACCATCAGGGAGCCTTTGACATTTTCCTTATCTATGGCTACCTGGGCCGTAACTTCAAGTGGATGATGAAGCAGTCGCTGCGTAAGCTTCCCTTCGTGGGCTGGGCTTGTGCGAAGTCGAAGCAGATATTTGTAGACAAGAGCGGCGCCTCGCGTATCAAGAAGACATACGAGGATGCCCGCCGCACCTTGCAGGGAGGCACCAGCGTCACTGTCTTCCCTGAGGGAGCCCGCACTTTTACTGGCGAGATGGGCCCCTTCAAGAAAGGTGCCTTCGCGCTGGCCGACGAGCTGCAGCTGCCTGTGGTGCCCATCACCATCAACGGCTCCTTCCACGTGATGCCTCGCACTCGCGACGGGCATTTCGTGCATTGGCATCGTCTGCGTCTCACCATTCATCAGCCCATATATCCCGTAGGACAAGGCCCTGAGAATGTGCAGGCCACGATGGCGCAGGCCTATCAGTCAGTGGCATCAAGCTTGGATGCTGAGTAGTTCTTACCAGGGGATTTTAGCCGCTGAACACCAGTCAGCCACTCTTGTCGATAGTTTTTTTGAAAAAAAACGGGAAAAAGTTTTGTCGGTTTAGAAAAAAGTGTTACCTTTGCACCCGCAATCGAGAGAGATGCCTTCCGAGTTGCGGAAGAAACTGCGGAAATAGCTCAGTTGGTAGAGCACGACCTTGCCAAGGTCGGGGTCGCGGGTCCGAGTCCCGTTTTCCGCTCCACATGTTGAACTAAAGAGCGAGCAGCAGGGTAGGCCCTATGTTCGATAAAATGCCCAGGTGGCGGAATTGGTAGACGCGCACGTTTCAGGTGCGTGTGCCGCGAGGCGTGCAGGTTCGAGTCCTGTTCTGGGCACTCTTTTCTTCCTTGTGAAGATAAATGTTGGAGAGGTGGCGGAATTGGTAGACGCGCTACTTTGAGGGGGTAGTGTCAATTGCGACGTGGGAGTTCGAGTCTCCTCCTCTTCACATTTCTACCACTTTTTTTTTGGCAGTTGCGGAAATAGCTCAGTTGGTAGAGCACGACCTTGCCAAGGTCGGGGTCGCGGGTCCGAGTCCCGTTTTCCGCTCTTTTTTGGTTGCCAAGGCATGTTAAAAAACATCAACTAATTTTTTGACAATGAATCTCTATTTAAGGTATTTCAATAAGGAGACGCTCGTTAAGAGTGTCGATGATGCTATTTCTTTCCTTGCCAATATTGATGAAATAGGTATGACGCCCGAACTGGAGCAGGATATACGTGAGTATGCTGCCAGCGATGTCTATTATCCAAAGCGCTATAAGGTTCGTGCACGCGTGTACTTTATTATTATAAAGACCGAGGCTGCTAATATGCAGGACTTCAAGGAAAAAAAGGCCCTTCGTGGACATGAAGATGGTGATATGCCGCAGCAGAAAGAGCGTTCTTCCGTGCAGCAGACGCTGATGAAGCTGAATGAGGAACGTCCTGGATGGTATGAGGGCACACTCAACTTCAAGAGGGTGCTGATGACGCCGGGCACCGGAAAGTTCCAGTATCGTGATACGGTCTTCGTGGCACAGGTGAAGGCAATCTCTCCCCAGGACTGCTACAATCGTATCGTCGAGCATCTGCGTTCCCGCGTGGATGAGCGCAGCCAGTTCCCCTCACCAAAGGGAAAGAACTTCAAGTACTGCTATCTGGGAGCTGCAAAAGCATAACGATTATTGGTTAACGGTTATTGCTATGAACAAGGTGATGCTGATAGGTAATGTGGGCAAGGAGCCTGAGGTACGCTATGTGGACCAGGGACAGCCTGTGGCTCGCCTGACGCTGGCCACCACCGAACGTGGCTATACGCTGCAGAACGGTACACAGGTGCCTGATCGTACCGAGTGGCACAATGTCATCATGTGGCGCAAGCTGGCCGAGATTGTGGAGCAGTATGTGCACAAGGGTGACAAACTCTACATCGAGGGACGCATCCACTATGCCTCCTACGACGACAAGCAGGGCAAGCGGCAGTATTACACCGAGATCTGGGCTGATAATATGGAGATGCTCACACCCAAGCCTCTGCAGCCAACCGCTAATAGCTAATTGCTAACAGCCAATAGCTAATAATGGACTATCTTCAACAATTGTTCAGCGAGGTACAATGGCTCACCCCTTCGATGGGAGCTATTGTCGCCATTGTGCTGGCTTTCATCCTCCTTTTTGTCTCTGGCTTTGCATCGGGTTCTGAAATAGCTTTCTTCTCGCTGTCGCCGAGCGACCTCAACGAGCTTGACGAAGAGAAGAACGACGTCGATGCCAAGATACAGCGGCTGCGCAAGGATTCTGAGCGCACGCTGGCCACCATCCTCATCACCAACAACCTGGTAAACGTGACCATCATCATGCTGTGCAACTATTTCTTTGCACATGTGGTTAGTTTCGGCAGGGCTGTCTGGTTGCAGTTCATCGTGGTCACGGTGCTCCTCACCTTCCTGTTGCTACTTTTCGGAGAGATTATCCCTAAGGTCTATAGCGGTCAGCATGCACTCAAGGTGTGTCGACGCTTTGCACCTGCCATCACGGTGCTCAGCCGTTTGTTCCGTCCTTTGTCTGCCATCCTCATTCGTTCTGGCGTGTTGGCTGGCAAGGTGGTGCAGAAAGAGAACCACGTGCTCAGCGTGGATGATCTGGAGCAGGCTCTGGAGCTGACCGACGAAGCCGACCTGAAGGAGGAGAAGAACATGCTGGAGGGTATTGTCCGTTTCGGCGACGAGACGGCGAAGGAGGTGATGACCTCGCGTCAGGACGTTGTCAGCCTCGATTTCCGCTCCACCTTCCCCGATGTTATCAGCTGCATCGTCGAGAACAACTATTCCCGCATCCCTGTCTGTCAGGGAAGTCTCGACAAGGTTCGCGGTATCCTCTATATCAAGGACCTGCTGCCGCACCTCTCAAAGCCAGCTTCCTTCCGCTGGCAGTCGCTCATCCGTCCGCCCTATTTCGTGCCTGAGACGAAGAAAATCGACGACCTGCTGCGCGACTTCCAGGAGCACAAGGTGCATATCGCCATCGTGGTCGATGAGTTCGGAGGCACCAGCGGCCTCATTACCTTAGAGGATATTCTGGAGGAAATTGTCGGCGAGATCAACGATGAATACGATGAGGAGGAGAAGAACTTTGTGCGCCTCAATGCCAATACCTATGTCTTCGAGGGTAAGACGCTGCTAACCGATTTCTGCCGCGATCTCAATCTCGACGATGACCTCTTTGACGAAGTGCAAGGCGATGCCGACACGCTCGCCGGCCTGCTGTTGGAGCTGAAGGGCGACTTCCCCAAGCAGCATGAGCGCATAGAGTACAACCAGTTTAAGTTCGAGATTGTCGAGATTGACGGCCACCGCATCTCCAAAATCAAGGTTGTTGTAGGAAATGCCGCTACTTGAGATTCGCCAGCTTTCGCCGCGCACCCGCTTAGGCCTTTGGCGTATGGATGAGCCGATGGAAGGTACGCCCCGCCAGCGTGAGCGCCTAGCTGAGCAGCTTCTGCTAGATGCGATGATGGATGGAGATACTTCCTTCACCATCGGCCACGAACCCAGCGGTAAGCCCTTTCTCACCTCGTACCTCTCACCTCGCACCTCTCACCTCTCACCTCAAACCTCTCACCTAGCATCTTACACCTCAAACCTCTCCATTTCCCACACTCGTGGCTATGTCGTTCTGTTGCTTTCCGACGACAGTGGGGTAGGGGTAGACATCGAATATCGTTCCAATCGTGTGGAGCGCATTGCATCGCGCTTCATCCGTCCTGACGAGCAAGTGGGAACCACCAATGAGAAACTGTTGCTCTGGTCGGCTAAAGAGACCGTCTACAAACTCTTTTCAGAAGACCGTCTCGCTTTTTATGACATGCGTGTCCTCTCCATTGGTGAGGGCGTCATGCAGATAGAAAACATGAAAAGAAATGAGGTCGTAGCCGTCAGTTATGAGTTCACTCCCGACTACGTCCTCACCTATGCTATACGTCCTATGCTAGAATAGAACGTGAGTTTCTGTCTATGATAACAGCTTCTTTACCTGCTCATAAACGTTCTGGCCAGTGAAACCGAGTTTCTCGTCGAGCACCTTGTAAGGAGCAGAGAAACCGAAGCTCTCGAGACCCCAGACGCAGCCGTCGGCACCTACAAGACCTTCGAGGTTGACAGGTAGACCAGCGGTAAGACCGAACTTCTTCTTGCCAGCGGGTAGCACACTCTGCTGGTACTCCTTGCTTTGCGAGCGGAAGAGGCCCTCGGAGGGCACGCTGACCACGCGCGTCTTGATGCCGTCGGCTGCGAGCAGCTTTGCACCTGCCTCCAGCGTGCTAACCTCAGAACCAGAAGCCAGCAGGATGACATCGTAGTTCTCGTCACTTCCTGCGACCACATAGGCACCCTTGGTGGCCTGCGTGTAATCGTTGCCTTCGGGCAGCATCTCGATGTTTTGACGCGAGAAGATGAGAGCAGTCGGGGTGTCGACGTTCTCCATAGCCATACGCCAGCAGACGGTGGTCTCTTCGGCATCGGCAGGACGAACAACGAGAACGGAGTTCTTGCCGTGATGGTTCTTCAGCTTCTCCATCAAACGAATCTGTGCCTCCTGCTCAACTGGCTCGTGGGTAGGGCCGTCCTCACCAACGCGGAAGGCATCGTGGGTCCAGATAAACTTCACAGGCAGTTCCATCAGGGCTGCCATACGGACGGCGGGCTTCATATAGTCGGAGAATACGAAGAAGGTACCACAAGCGGGAATGACGCCACCGTGCAGAGCCATACCGATGCAGCAGCAAGCCATCGTGAGCTCAGCCACACCAGCCTCGAAGAAGGCACCAGAGAAGTCACCCTTCACGAGGTCCTTGGTCTTCTTCAGGAAGCCGTTGGTGTTGTCAGAGTTCGAAAGGTCGGCAGAAGCACAGATCATGTTGGGTACCTGCTCAGCCAGCTGACCGAGGACGGCGGCCGATGCGCTGCGGGTAGCCGAGCCAGCCTTCTGCTCCACCTTGCTCCAGTCGATGACGGGAGCCTTGCCGCTGAACCACTCCTCAAGCTGCTTGGCCTGTACGGGATGACCCTTGGCCCACTCAGCCTTCTCGGCGTAGCGCTCAGCCACAATCTTCTTCAGTTCCTCACGACGCTTGGCATAGAGTTCCTGCACCTCGGGGAAAATGACAAAGGGATTCTCAGGATCAGCGCCAAGATTCTTCATGGTCTGCACGAAGTTGTCGCCACCGAGGGGAGCACCGTGTGTAGCGCAGTTACTTTCATAACTGGAGCCGTCAGCCTTGCGGGCACCCTTGCCCATGATGCAGTGGCCGATGATCAGTGAAGGACGCTCCTTCTCAGCCTGGGCCTTCTTGATGGCCTCGCGGATCTGGTCGACGTCGTTACCGTCAATCTTCTGCACGTACCAACCCCAAGCCTCGTATTTCTTGGCTGTGTCCTCACAGGTCACCACCTCGGTACGTGTGGAGAGCTGGATGTCGTTGGCATCGTAGAACATAATGAGGTTGTCGAGGCCCAGATTACCAGCGATACGGCCAGCGCCCTGAGAAATCTCCTCCTGCACACCACCGTCAGAGATGTAGGCGTAGATAGTCTGGTTCATTACGTTGCCCAGACGAGCCTTCAGGAACTTAGCGGCGATGGCAGCACCTACAGCGAAAGTGTGACCCTGTCCGAGGGGACCGGAGGTGTTCTCGATGCCACGCTCAATCTCACGCTCGGGGTGACCGGGAGTCACTGAGCCCCACTGGCGCAGGTTCTTCAGGTCTTCCAGCTCGTACTTGCCGATGAGGCAGAGCTGGGAATAGAGCATCGGAGCCATGTGGCCCGGATCAAGGAAGAAACGGTCGCGGCCTTCCCATGCGGGATTCTCAGGATCGTAGACGAGGAACTCGCTATAGAGAGTGTTAATAAAATCAGCGCCGCCCATAGCTCCACCAGGGTGTCCGCTTTTTGCTTTTTCAACCATTGCTGCAGCCAGGATTCGAATGTTGTCGGCTGCTCGATTCATCACTTTGTTGTCGTTCATAAAACTACTGAATTTGTAAAAAAAATGGGTTAATGTTTCACTATTTATTGTACTACTATATCAGGTATTTCCTTTATGTCGCCCTGTCCGTTGAGGGTTAGTGTGTATGTCTGCTCAGGCTGGTTCTCCTGGTAAACGACGACGGTACAGTCGACAGAGCTGACACCCTCAGGACCGTAGAAAACGACACTGGCCTTATAGGTGCCACGCGGAGAAGTCTGCCACACGGCATTTTCGCCTATGTTGTCTGGACTGTTATTGTTTGGCTGCCAGTCAACGTCGAGTTCGCCGCCTGTATCGGGGTCGCGCATTTGTCCTTCGCGTCCACCCAGATAGCTGATCTCGAAGCCGTTGGGTTCAATGATGTGCAGGTCGAGATCGACGCTTGGGTCGTCCCACATCAGCGTAATCTTCAGTGCACCGCTGGCTCCAATCTGTTGTCCGCGGTTTGTCATGTTCTGTTTCTTCATGGGGATGACGAGGTCGTCGTCCTCAAATTTTGACAGATCATAGTCTTCTATCTCCACACGCTCGTAGCCCGACTTGGTGGCTCTGAGGATGGTGATTTGAGCATCGCTGTCGGTATAGGTGAAGGCACACTCGCCGTTCTCATCAGTGATGAGTGACACCTCTGAATCATCAGACGTCTTGATTTTAATCTTGACACCTTCGATAGGCTCCTCAGTGTCTTCATCAACCACCACAATCTTGGCATCCATCTCTTCCGGCTCAGCCGGCTTTTTCGGCTGCAGCAGTAGAAGGGCAATAATCAGTCCGGCAAAGATGGAAAATAGAATAAAATTTAAGACTTTCATGGTATGATGCTATTTTTCGATTTGAACTTTGAAGTAGACGATGGCGGCAATCTGGATAATGGCCAGGATGGGCACGATAATCTTGAATGACATGTGTTTCGTCTTGTGACGGAAGAAAATCATGCCGCAGAGTCCGCCGAATGCTCCGTAGAGGAAACAGAAGAAGAACAGCACGGCTTCGGGTACGCGGCTACGCTGATAGTGTGCCAGGTGCTTGTCCCAGGCAAAGAGCAAAAAGGTAAGGATGCATGGCGTTGCCAGCAAGTATAGCATGTTCTCTGAGATGAACTTGATGGTTTGGTGATCCATAGCTTAGAAAAAGTTTTTGTTGATGATTTTTGTTAATTCTTCAGTGCCGGGTTTCAGGGCGAAAATGACCAGAGCGGCAAGGGCTGCTAAGATAAGCAGGAACACGAGGAAACCGATGATGCTACCGCCGCTCTTTGGCGCATTCTCCTGCAGTACGTATTCAAGCTCGCCCTCTTCGAGCGTAAACTCAATAGGCTCTATCTGGCGCTGGTCTTCAGTGGTAATAGTTGCCTGTAAGGGCTGGTCGATGGTGAAAGTCTCCATCATAAATTGCGCAGCACCTTGCTCATCGAGCTGGCCTTCTAGCAACTTCTCGCCCTGCTGCAGACGGAACTGTGCGTTCTTCATGGGTTGGTCCTGTGCGTCGAGCACTGTGATAGTAGCTATGACGGGTTCTTTCTCAGGCTCTTCTTCAACTACCGGCTCTTCTTCGACAACCGGTTCTTCGATGACAGGCGGCGTTTTGAAGTCGAAGGTGATGATGGTGGTCGTGTTGCCACTGAGTGGCTCGCTGCGCTCCTCGTCGCGAAGCGTGGCCTTGCAGCTGATTCCGCTCTTATATGAGAGGTCTGGGAGGATGGCTTCGCCGTTGGTAAGTTGCACGTCGTAATGCTGTCCGTCGTAGTCGATGCCTACCGTCTCACTGTCGAGAGGCTCGCCGTCAATAGTTGCGTGTACAGTGACACTTGCCTTCGTAGTAACGTCGAACTCCAGCTCTGTGTCCTTATCCTCAGTCGTGAAGTTGAATTGGCGCTGTGTGGCATCGTCGATGATGGTGATGTTCAAACCAGCGTATTCCTTGTAGCTGCGGATGCCCTGCTCGTCGGTGACATCAGGCTTCTGCATCTTCGGTGTGACGATAGAGAATG
>Ga0310696_10006111_pt1 | contig 14359 bp, 9 predicted proteins | sample AusTroGonzalo_MG_4_FD_203885 | JGI IMG/M metagenome (GOLD analysis project Ga0310696, IMG submission 203885) | Bovine rumen microbial communities from tropical cattle in Woodstock, Queensland, Australia - Gonzalo_02 (v2) (version 2) | ecosystem: Host-associated > Mammals > Digestive system >...
CCCAGCAGCTGCAGGGGATGCTGCGCGAAGTGTTCGCCGGCAACGTGATGGGGCCCGCCGCCCCGTTGGTCTCCCGCATCCAGAACTACTATTTGCAGGATTTCTGGATTAAAATGTCCCGCGACAACACGTTGACAACCAAGAAACAGCAACTTCGAGAGGTGATTCGTCAATTCAAACAACACCCGCAGTTCAAGCAAGTCCGCTGTGTGGTGAACGTCGATGCGTAAGGTTACATTCCCCTTTTGTTTCACCAACGGTTCCACTGCTATTCCACTACTATTCCTCTACTGTACCTCTACTGTACCTCAGAGTTACCTCTACGCTACCATAGGGATGGTATAGAGTTGGTATAGACTTGGTATAGGGTTGGATTAATTATGGTTTAGAAATGTTGCGTTTCTGGAATAATTGAAACAGAAAAGGTTACACTAATATATTATCCCATTTTCTGCCCTTTTTTCGCCGCAAAGATACAAAAAAAATGAAACTGCGGACATTCTTGCGAAATCTTTCCAAAAAAGAGTCGCTAAAAACCGGTTTTCGGCGGGCGTTTTGATAGAGAAACAGAGCTGATATGTTCAAAAATAATCTTATAACATGTTGAATATTAATAAATTACACCCCCCCTGTTGAAAGTGTAAAAAAATGAATAAACAGATGGATTCAATAAAAAAATTAGTATTTTCGCAGTGTCTAATCATTCATCATCATCAAATCCAATTATCATGAAAAAGTCAACATACACAAGCAGTTTATGGTCGAGAATGACCATGATGGCGATGCTGCTGACCCTTGGGTTCGGTACGGCATTCGCCCAAGGTCTTTGGCCGGATTATGATTTCAGAGCCGTCAACCCGGATGGCGACACCCTTTATTATCGAATCACCTCATCCACAGCGCCTTACACGGTGGCGGTGACGAGGTGCCACGATTCGGTGTATCACACTTTACCATGGCCCCAATATGCTTACGAAGTCGGGCAACCCGGCTTCCTTTATCCCGTTTATGATTATGACTCCTTGATAACGGTTCCTTCCACGGTTATTTACGAAGGAGAAACCTACACCGTGACGGCTATTGACAAGGAGGCCTTTTACATGCAAAAAAGCATGCATACGGTGATACTTCCCACCACCGTGGAGACGGTTGATTCGGGTGCGTTTTGCGGGTCTTCTTTGCAAAATATTGTCATGCCCAATGTGAAACATATCAATTACTACGCATTTGAAAATACCCGTTCTTTGTCGCATGCGGATTTGCCATCCTGTTTAACCTATTTGGGTGATATGGCGTTTCTCGGGAGTGCTCTCACTGAAGTGGATATCCCCGCTGGGGTGGCCGTGCTGCCGTACATGGCATTCTGGAATTGTCCTTTGACCAAAATCACATTACACGAAGGTCTGCAGGTGATAAAACAAATGGCGTTTTCACCAGAACAGATCGATTCATTGGTCTTTCCCGGAAGTTTGCGTGAAATAGCTGCATTGAATGCGGGGTTCGTCTATACTGATGATACGAATTATTGCCGATATGTGGAATTTCTGGGTGGAACAGACCCATTGGAGCTTGGCGACAACTGTTTCCTCGGTTTTACCCATTTAGAGACACTCATTCTGTCCGATAATATCACCCGAATTGGTGAGCATTGTTTTGAATTGGCCGGAATGCAACAAGTCGTCATCCCTTCGCTGATCGACACTATCCCGGATCGATGTTTCTCAGGTTGTTCTAACTTGAGGAATGTAGTACTCCCTTCGCAACTGACTACGATTGACAAGTTCGCTTTTAACTCAACTCCCATGCTGACACATATCACTATTCCGGCATCTGTGACTTTCATTGGCAGGGGGGCATTCCAGTCAGGGTCTGGACAAGGTCTGCAGGTGTTGGACATCTATTGTGAAGTTCCGCCTACTCTTGAAGGAAGTTCTCCCTATTTTGCCTTCGACAAGCAGGACACCGTCTACGTTCATGTACCCTGCGGAATGACTACCGCCTACCAGAACGCCCCGGGTTGGAATAGCTACGATAATTTCATCTACGAAGAGTGTGTCGGTGTTGAGGAACGCGAACTCGCCGAGTTCAAAATCTACCCAAACCCTGCTGACGAGGTGTTGTATGTGGAACTGTCTGGAGCGGGGGTTCAATCCGTGGTCCTGTATGACCTGCAGGGACGGGCGATAACGGGCGTATGCGATACGCCTCAACAGGGCATCACCGCAATCAACGTGCGCAACGTGCCCGCGGGCGTGTATATCCTGCGTGTAACAGACGCAAACGGACGCGAACACCATCAGAAGGTCGTGGTGAAATAACGGTTGCGTGCTAAAAAATTGTATTTTTGCCAACATATAAACAACCTTTGACAATGAGATGAAACGGTTCCTGATGTTGGTGATTCTGTTGGCGGCGATGGCCTTCGGGCGGGCGCAATGCCTGGATTTTACCGATTTGACGGCGCCGGAGGCGATCTGCAAGTACGGTGTTTATGAAAGTCCTGGATTGTACACAGGTTTGATCACGGAACGCCATTCTGTCATTACCCAACAAGGTGCCGACCCATATACCAACTATCAGTTGCCGATCTTGCCGCCAGGCGAGAGCGCCGTGGTGAAATTGGGCAATGATCAAGGAAATAAGGAGGGTGAGTTGATCGACTATCAATTTGTTGTGGATCCAGACAACCCGATTCTGACCATCAAATATGCCGTTGTGATGAAGAATTTCGGTAATCTTTCATCAGGATGTCCTATGTTCAGTATCTATCTGTTAAAAACTAACCCGGAATTAGGATATGGGGACATAACCATCTATCCATGCGGAGTTTACTATTTTTCCACAAGTTTATGGATGGAAGAAAATTATCAGGTTTCAGGTCCGGTAACATGGCTGCCGTGGACAGCCATGAGCATTGATCTCTCCCAGTATGCCGGCCAGCAGGTCAAAGCGAGGTTTATCACTTACGACGGGAAATACAACTATGGAGAGTTTGGTTATGCCTACTTTACTGCTTCTTGCATGAGCAATCAGCTATCCATAGTGGATTGCGACGGACAGAGTGTCACCTTGGCCGCTCCGGATGGATATGCCAACTACCAATGGAGCAATGGCTCCACTACGTCAACAAGCACTTATTCTTTGCAAGACAACACTAATGTCTACTGCCATGTCTCTTCCTCTCCTGGCATCAATTGTGAATATACTTACGACATACCATCCATAGAGAATTTAAACTTGACGACAGGCAACACTTGGGAGGATGTCATTTGTCAAGGCGACAGTTACGACGCGCACGGTTTTCACTTGCCGCCACAGGAAGAGGCGGGCTATTTTACCTTCACTAACCTCAGTTTCGATACCGCGGATTGTAATTCGGGGGTGCTGAACACTCTGCATCTCTCTGTACAATCCCGACATATCCACTTCTATGGTACGGCATGCGAAGGTGGGGATTATAACCAACATGGTTTCCATTACACCAATCTTCCAGTGGGAAGTTTTGTGGATAGTCTCCCCAATGACGATGCGTCCGGTTGCTATCCTGCCTACAAATATCTGCATTTGACGGTCAGCCCCTCGTTGGCGCAGTCGGGCGAGTTGTTCGGGGATACGTATGTGTGTGATGGTCAGCTGAATACTTATCAGTTGAATTATTCCGGTTACATTAACCACTACGAGTGGCATATTCCTGAAGGGGTGTCCAATTATTCCGGTGATTATGGACAGTCGGTCAATCTGTATTTTACACCGGAGGCATCCAATCCGGCTGTTATTTCTGTGACGGGGACTGACGGTTGCGGGAGCCATACCTTGACGAAGACGGTTTGGCATTCCCCGTCCTATTATCTCAGTTATGAAGATACGGCCTGCACGGGAAATACCTATTCGGGATATGGAATTCAGACCCCTTTGATAGACAATGCCGGCCTGTATTACCTTTCGCAGCATAACACTACGTTGAACGGGTGTGACAGTGATGTGACGGTGCGATTGTGGGTGGGAGCTACGCCTGAACTCTCCACATTGGCCCAGCCTGCGGTGATTTGCGAGGGCGAGGGAACCACCATACATGCGTTAGGGGAAAATGCCGGATTTTTTGTCATACAAGATGAAAATGCTGTCAAGCCCGGGGATATTTTATGCACAGACAATACCATTGAGAAGCCCGAAAACTGGCCGTGCGGAAAGGTTGCCAAAGGTGTTGTCTTCTATGTGGATTCCTCGGGACAACATGGTTGGGCGGTTCATCCCGACATTGCAGACTATCATGTGTACTCTATTCATGTGGTTAATAACCAAAGTGTTCTTCCTATATATCAAACAGCAAGATCCGCTTTGCTGGATATTAATGGTTACTCAAACACATACAGTATTTATAACAATGATCAAACGGGTTGGATATGGAGTGTGATTAATTTTACAGGGGGGTGGTATATTCCCGCTCTTGGCCAATTGCGAATTCTCTTTGAAGAAGGGGCCGCTGTTAATTATTCCCTGCAGTTGATAGGTGGAACTGTTCTTTTCCCTTCGGGTCCTGGATTAAATTCAACATCATCAATGTACTGGTCATCATCAGGTACTAATCCAACCGGTAGTACATGGGATTCGTCATGCCGTACATGGTTTATCAGTAGTTCAGGAACTGTTAACAATCATTACACATACCAGAGTCTTTATAGTGTCCCAAGTATCCGTGGTATTATAAATTTTTAGCCCTGCTCCTATGAAATACGTCCGTCATCTGTCGTTCTGGGTCTTGCAGCTGCTTGTGCTCTCCGTTTTCGGACAACAAGAGTACAAGGTCGGTGACCTGTTCACTGCGCCAGATGGGAGCATGGGGGTCGTGTATTATCTGTTTCCCGACAGAAGTGGTGGTTGGGTAGTGGCGCTGAATGACGCTGCCGGCAGTTTCAAATGGCAAGATTCTGCAGGAGTGAACATCCCTTTTAGTAGCTTTGCGGTTATGAATCCTGATGCCATCATGAATTACCAGCAAGACACTGCGGGATATCAAAACACGCAGTTTTTGAGAGATTATGGCGCAGGTATTGCGGATGCCGTGGATTTTGACCACGGCTGGTACGTTCCCGCGGCGAAACAGCTAACGGTGCTTTTTTCACAACTTCCCTTCGTTGAACCCGTTTTGCAGCAGTATGGAACGATTCTGGAACCGAATTATTATTGGAGTAGCGATATTCATACTACTGGTGCTGCTTATGCATTGAATGTGGTCAACTCTTTAGGTATTATGTCTTCAAGACTACAGAGTGCATTGCATCCTGTGCGTGCAGTGCGCACTTTCCGTAGGGAAGGTGTTGATTACGATACAACCTTGACCTACCTGTGGAATACAGGCAGTACACAGCCGTTTATCACACCATCGCCACCTTCTACCACTACCTATACCGTGACCGCCACCACCGATATGGGTTGCAGCAATACCGCCGCGCAGACCATTTTCGTGGCCCAGAATTCGCCGCAGGAGTTCTACGACGAGGTTTGCCAAGGGGAACCATACGAAGCCAACGGTTTTTCCGTCACGGCGGAGGAAACGGCCGTTCCGGGACTGCTCACCTACACACGCACGGTGATAGCCGACGGATGCTCCTCTGTTGTTACCCTGTATCTTACCGTGATGGCCGTACCTTTCACCGAAATGAGTGTGGATGCCTGCCAAACCTACGTCTGGAATGGTATGACTTATTATGAAAATGGAGACTATGAGCAGCATTTTGTCAGCGCAAGCGGCTGTGACAGTACAGTAGTGCTTCATCTCACTCTTCATCAACCCGACACAACGTATCTGACGGTGTCGGAATGCGGGTCTTATACAATGAATGGGGTAACCTATAATTTTTCAGGAGAATATGTTCGACATCTTTATAATGCAAGCGGTTGCGACAGTGTCGTGATCTTGGATTTGACCATTCTGCCGTCACAGCATATTACAGTGGATACTGTGCTGTACGACGGATTGACTTGGGGGGATTCGCTCTGGACCAACTCGGGAACCTATCAGTTGACTTATACTAACCAATACGGATGCGACAGTGTTATTACGATCCATCTGACTGTCATCCAGCGAGATTCGGTTTATGTGGACAGCACGGTTTGCGGCAGTGAGCTGCCTTTGACGTGGAACGGGGTTACTTTTACGGAAGCGGGCACACAAATCGTGACACTGCATCCTGTTGAGCATCATGACAGTGTGGTGGTAATGACCCTGCATGTCAATCCCGTGCAACACCTCCATTTCGACTCCACGGTATGCGATGTTTTTGTCTGGAACGGTGAAAACTACCCCGTGTCGGGTGATTATACATTCTCTTTTACTGATCAGAATGGTTGTGACAGTATCGTCACGTATCACCTTACGGTCCATACAATGCATCAGGTACAGTTCACCGATGTGGCGTGCGACTCCTACACTTGGAATGATCAAACCTACACGCAGTCAGGGGTTTACACCCAGACGTTTCATAACCAGCAGGGATGCGACAGTACGGTGACTTTGACGCTCACCATCCATCCTTCGCATACCACCTCTTTCGACACCACCGTTTGCAACTCTTTTGTTTGGAACGGCACAACTTACACCCAAACAGGGGATTACGTACAACAGCTGACCAATGTGTTCGGGTGCGACAGCCTCGTCACCGCCCACCTGACCGTCCATCGCAGCGACACGGTGAGGGTCGATACGGTGGTGTGTCCGTACGACTTGCCCATTGTGGTGCGCGGTTTCACCTTTGCGGGGGAGGGGACGCAAACGGGCTCGTTTACCAATGTGCATGGCTGCGACAGTGTGGTGACGGTGCATGTGGTTTTGTCCGATATCTCTACGCAGGAACTCAATGTCACGGCTTGCGAGTTTTACAACTGGAGAGGCGTCACCTATACGGAATCAGGGGTTTACGAGAAGCAGCTGACCAATGTGAACGGCTGTTGGTACACCAGCAGGCTGCACCTGACGATTCACCACGGGGACACCACCTACCTGGACACCACCTGTTGCTCGAACCAATTGCCTGTTTACTGGAACGGGCGGGTGTTCTACGGGGAGGGCACGCAGAGCAGAACCCTGCAAAACCGCTACAACTGCGACAGTCTGGTGGTGATGACGGTCCACGTCAGCAGCATCAACTTTGTGCCTCTGGACACCACGGTCTGCGGGCAGCTCGAGTGGTACGGAAGCGTCTATACGCAGAGCGGCAACTACACGCACACCCTGCAAAACGCGCATGGCTGTGACAGCATCCTTTTCCTGCAGGCTACCGTTGTCCCGCCGCCGCAGGTTCACTACGACACCACGGTCTGCTCGGACGACATGCCCGTGGTTTGGCGCGGAATGGAGTTTGAACACGCTGACACGCTGGTGTTCACGTATGTTTCGTCGCTGGGCTGCGACAGTACCGTGACGATGACCCTGCAGGTGGCCGATCCCGACACGGTGGTGCTGTCGGTGACCGCCTGCGACGAATATGAGTGGGACGGGGAGGTTTATGACGAAAGCGACACGATCACGAAATACTTCACCAACCGCTTCGGCTGCGACAGTGTGGTGACGGTTTACCTGACGGTGAACCATTCCACCGCTGGCGACACCACGGCCACTGCCTGCGATAGCTATTTATGGCACGGCGTAAACTGTACGCAATCGGGGGATTACACCACCTATTTGGCCAATGCCGCGGGTTGCGACAGTGTGGTGACGCTTCACCTGACCATGAACCATTCCACCGCTTGGGACACCACAGCAGTTGCCTGCGAGAGTTTCACTTGGGAAGGAATCACCTATACCGTCAGCGGAGATTATACGTTCTATAGGACCAATGCGCTTGGTTGCGACAGTGTGGTGACACTGCACCTTACAATAAACCAGCCCGCCGTTTGGAATACCACGGTGGCAGCCTGCGAGAGTTTTGCCTGGGAAGGGGAAACGTACACGCAATCAGGGGATTATACGTCCTATAAAACCAATGCCGCAGGCTGCGACAGTGTGGTAACGCTGCATCTCACCATCAACCAGCCTACCACTGGCGACACCACCGCTGTTGCCTGCGAGAATTTCACCTGGGAAGGGGAAACGTACACTGTCAGCGGGGATTATACGTCCTATTTAACCAATGCGCTTGGCTGCGACAGCCTCGTCACCCTGCACCTAACCATAAACCAGCCTACCGCTTGGGACACCACGACGGTTGCCTGCGAGAGTTTTACCTGGGAAGGTGAAACATACACGCAATCAGGTGATTATACGTCCTATAAAACCAATGCGCTTGGCTGCGACAGTGTGGTGACGCTGCATCTTACGGTGAACCATCCTACTTCGTGGGACACCACTGCGGCTGCCTGCGAGAACTTCACCTGGGAAGGGGAAACGTATACGCAATCGGGGGATTATACGTCCTATAAAACCAATGCGCATAGTTGCGACAGTGTGGTGACGTTACACCTAACGGTGAACCAGCCCACTTCGTGGGACACCACGGTGGCTGCCTGCGAGAACTTCACCTGGGAAGGGGAAACCTATACGCAATCAGGCAATTATACGTCCTATTTGACCAATGCGCTTGGCTGCGACAGTGTGGTAACTCTGCACCTAACCATAAACCAGCCCACCGCTTGGGACACTTCGGCAGTTGCCTGCGATAATTTTACTTGGGAAGGCGAAACCTACACAGGAAGCGGTAACTATACGTCCTATAAAACCAATGCGTCCGGCTGCGATAGTGTGGTGACGCTGCATCTTACCATAAACCAGCCCACCGCTTGGGACACTTCGGTAGTGGTTTGCGAAATCTTTACGTGGGAAGGGGAAACGTACGCGCAATCGGGGAATTATACGTCCTATAAAACCAATGCAGCTGGTTGCGATAGTGTGGTGACGCTGCACCTGACGGTGAATCTGCCCACCGCTTGGGATACCACGGTGGCTGCCTGCGAAAATTTTTTATGGAAGGGTGTGACATACACGGAATCGGGCAATTATACCACCCATGAAACCAGTGCGCATGGTTGCGATAGTATGGTGACGCTGCACCTGACGGTGAATCATCCCACTTCGTGGGACACGTCAGTGGTGGCTTGCGAGAACTTCACCTGGGAAGGGGAAACCTATACGCAATCGGGGAATTATACGTCCTATCGGACCAATGCGCATGGTTGTGATAGTGTGGTGACGCTGCACCTTACGGTGAACCAACCCACTGCTTGGGATACTTCGGCTGTTGCCTGCGATAATTATACGTGGGAAGACGAAACGTACACGCAATCAGGGGTTTATTCTTTCCATAAAACCAATGCGGCAGGTTGCGACAGTGTGGTGACGTTGCACCTGACGGTAAACAAACCCACTGCTTGGGACACTTCGGTAGTTGCCTGCGATGATTATACGTGGGAAGGCGAAACCTATACGCAATCAGGGGATTATACTACCTATAAGACGAATGCAGCGGGTTGCGACAGCCTCGTCACCCTCCACCTCACCGTCATCGACACTGCTTTGAGCATTCTCTCCCTGACGGAGGACTTCTGCGAAAGCATGTCGGCGGAGCTCGTGGCGGTCACGGAAATGACGGACTACCTATGGAGTACGGGCGAGCAGATGCCGAACATCACGGTGACGCAGCCGGGCTATTACAGCGTGACGGCCATGCAGGGCGATTGTCGCGCCACCGCCCACTACACCGTCTCGGTCTGCGACTTCCAGTTCGTGCTGCCCAACGCCATCTCCCCCTCGAAAAGCGACGGCCTGAACGATGAACTTACCCTTCCGGAACGGATGCAGAATATGTTCAACACCTTCGAGATCAGCATCTTCGACCGCTGGGGAGAGCTGGTGTTCTACTCCACCGACAAAGGGTTCAGCTGGCGCGGCGAAATCGACGGCCGCATCTCCGTCAACACGGTGTATAATTACATCATCCGTTGCACGGATATGAAGGGAAAACCCTATCGGTTCACGGGAAGCATCACCGTGTTGTAGAGACAAAAAAAGCGCGCCGTTTCCGACGCACTTTTTTGTTTTTAGTACTTGTAGAAACCTTCACCGGTCTTGCGGCCAAGCAGTCCGGCGCGTACCATCTTGCGCAACAGCGGGTGAGGACGATACTTCGGGTCGCCGAACTCTTTGTAGAGCACCTCCATGATGGCCAAGTTCACGTCGTTGCCGATGAGGTCGGCCAATGCGAGCGGACCCATGGGATGGTTGGCACCCAACATCATGCACTTGTCGATGTCTTCGGCGCTTGCGATGCCGTCGGCCAAAATGCCCACAGCCTCGTTGATCATCGGGATGAGGATGCGGTTCACCACGAAACCGGGAGCCTCGTTCACCGGAACGGGAGTCTTGCCAATCTCAGTGGTCAGATCCACGATGCATTTAGCCGTTTCGTCAGAGGTGAGCTGACCCTTGATGACCTCCACCAATGCCATTCTGTCGGCGGGGTTAAAGAAGTGACAACCAATGAATTGCGTAGGGCGGCTCGTGCAAGCAGCAATCTCCGTGATGGACAAAGAAGAGGAGTTGGTGGCGAAAATCGTCTCCGGTTTGCAAATCTTGTCCAGTTCCATGAAGACATCCTTCTTGAGCTGCATCTCTTCCACAGCGGCCTCGATCACGAGGTCGGCGTCTGCGAAGGTGGCGTAGTCCGTGGTGGTGGTGATGTTGCCCAGGATAGCGTTCATGGCATCCTCGGTGATTTTGCCCTTCTCCACGAGTTTGGCGTATGATTTGGAAATGGAACCCATTGCCTTGTCGAGGCTGGCTTGGGTTCTGCTCTTCATGACCACGGGCATCTTGGCGGCGAAAGCCTTCACAATACCTTTGGCCATAGTACCTGTACCGATAACACAAATTTTCATAACAATGTATTTTTTAGGATTAAAAATGATTATTCGTTGGTGAAATGGGCGTCCTGCTTGGTGAGGAACGCGGTCATGCCCTCTTTCTGGTCTTTAGTGGCGAAGCATTTGCCAAACATACGGCTCTCGAAAGCAATAGCCTCGTCAGCAGGAAGATCGTATTCTTCATTAATGCACTCTTTGGCGTATCTCACGGCGATAGGCGCGTTTTTCACGATTCTGTGGGCAAGTCGCATCGCCTCTTTCATCAGATCTTGGGGCTCGTAAACGGCATTGACAAGTCCGATGCGCAGCGCTTCGTCAGCCTTGATGGCGCGGGCGGAGAAGATCAGCTCCTTGGCCATGCCCATACCGACGATTTTGGTGAGGCGGTAGGTGCCGGAGAAACCGGGGATGATGCCCAAACCCACTTCAGGCTGACCGAATTTCGCGGTGTTGGCCGCCAGTCGGATGTCGCAAGCCAGCGCTAACTCGCAGCCGCCGCCGAGTGCGAAACCGTTCACTGCCGCGATGACGGGAATCGGCAGCGTTTCGATCATGCGGAACACTTTCGCACCGCGGGCACCGAAACGTTCGCCCTCCTCCGCGTTGAGTGACTGCATCTCGGAGATGTCAGCACCCGCCACAAACGACTTCTCACCTTCGCCGGTGATGATCAGCACGCGGATGTGGCTGTCGAGGGTGGAGAGGAAATCGTCCATCTCTTTCAAGAGATTGGAATTTAATGCGTTAAGCGACTTAGGCGCGGAAATGGTCAGTGTGCAAACCGACTCGGAGTTCTCTATTTTCAGGTATTGGTATTCCTTCATATTTTTGATTTTTTCGTGGGGCAAAGATACAAAAAAAAGTGCCGTTTGGCACTCTTTTTTTAACGTTTTTTCTTACCTGTGTTGACAGTCCCGACCTCCTCATTCTTTTTCTTCATCTCATCTTTCTTTTTGGTCGTCATCGTCTTCTTGTATTTATATTCCAAGTTGTAGAGTTTCTGCAGTGTTTGAGGCGTCAACATGGTCTTGAACTTCTTGTAGTAGCTGTACTCCAAGTCAAGCAGCTTCTTGCGCAGGTCGAATTTCTGGTCTTGCAGATAGGTGAGTTGCTTGTCGCTCAACTTTTCAATCATCTCCTTGTTGGTTCCCGGAGCGCCGAGCTTGATGCCTTGCTTTTCCAGATTTTTGCGGTAATTGTCCATAATGGCCTTTTCGTCTTTCAGGTATTGCTCGTAGGACTTCCAGAAATTTGCGCTTGTCTTCTCGCTGACAGTCAAATGTTCCTTCATATAGGTGAGACGATCCAGGGTCTTCTGTTTCGGGCTCTTTTCCTGTGCGAAGAGGTTGCTCGATGCACAAAAAACGGCGATAATCATTAAAATCCAAAGTCTTTTCATAATATCCACATTTTAGGTTAATATTGCAAATATTCGTAATAATCCATCATGGCCAGCTCTTCGCTGTAGTAATCGGTGGCAACAGATTCCAGGGCCTCTTCTTCGGTGACCTGCTGGGTTTGCGTGATGGCTGTGCCCTCGTCAGGGGTGTTGTAGGTGAAGAACAGTCCGACCGCCACGACTAACAAAGCGACGGCTGCCACGGCTGACATGATAAAACGTTTGCGTCTAACTTGTTCAGACTGAATCTTCTGCATAACCCTGCCGGGCAGCTCCTCGAAATAGTTCTCAGGAATCTGATAACGTTCTGTCTTTTCTATATTGTCTAAATCAAACATAACTAAATGAAAATTACAACATAATGACTTTGGATATTCTAAAAGGTTAAACGCTCTGAAATATTTTTTTTGATTTTTTCAGCGGCGAAATGGTAAGAGGCCTTCAATGCGCTTTCCGAGGTGTCGAAAATTTTCGACATCTCCGCATAGGGCGTCTCGTCGTAATAGCGCATGGTGAACACGGCGCGCTGTTTCGGCGGGAGTTTGACGATCTCCTCCTGCAGGAACTGCTCGATCTGACTTGCTGTGACCGTGCTGGTGTCTGCTTGACTGACCAGCAGGAAGTCCGTGTAAGTGTCATCGTCCAGGTTCAGAAGCCGTTTCTTCTTTTCGATATAGGTGAGCGCTTCGTTTACGCAAATTCTTGTAATCCAAGTTTTTAAGCTGGATTCACTTCTGAATTTGTCGAGATTTTTCCAGATTTTGATGCACACGTTCTGGGTCACATCATCCGCGTCCTCATGAATCGTGGTGATTCTGCGGGCGCTGTAGTAGATGTGCTTCTGATACTTCTTCAGCAGCATCTCGAAAGCCTTCTCCTTGGTCTTCTCGTTGCTGAAAAGCGACAGGATGAATTCGTCTGTGATTTCAGGCATTCTATTGATTATTGGTTACTTGCGACTGATTGCTTTCTTGCAGGCCTCCACAATGTGCTCCTTGTCAAGTCCGAAATGCGCCATCAGTTCTTCGGGGGTACCGCTCTCGCCGAAATGGTCGTTCACGCCGATGGTCTCCACGGGTGCGGGCAGGTTGCGGCTCAAACATTGGCAGACGGCATCGCCGAGACCTCCGTTCAGGAAATGTTCCTCAGCGGTGACGACACAACCGGTCTTGCGAACGCTGTTCAGGATGGCTTCCTCATCTAACGGCTTGATAGTGGCCATGTTGATGACTTCGGCATGGATGCCCTGCTCGTTGAGCATCTCGGCAGCTTCGAGGGCGGGGAAGACTAAATGGCCGGTGGCGATGATGGTGACGTCAGCACCTTCGCGCATTACGTCGGCTTTCCCGATGACAAACGGCTTGTTCTCTTCGGTGAAGTTGGGCACTGCCGGACGACCGAAACGCAGATAGACGGGGCCGTTGTATTCCGCTGCCGCGATGGTAGCCATCTTGGTCTGGTTGTAGTCGCAGGGATTGAGTACCACCATGTTAGGCAGCATACGCATCAACCCGAGGTCTTCCATCATCTGGTGGGTGGCACCGTCCTCACCCACAGTGATGCCGGAGTGAGAGGCACCGATCTTGACGTTCAGGTTGGAGTAGGCCACTGTCATGCGGATCTGGTCGTATACGCGGCCCGAGATGAAGCCTGCGAATGCGCTGGCGAACGGAATCTTGCCGCTCAGTGCCAAACCTGCGGAAATGCCAATCATGTTGGCCTCTGCAATACCGCATTGGATAAAACGGTCAGGATATGCGGCCTTGAAGTCGCCCATTTTCACGCTTCCCGTGACATCAGCGGTCAATGCGAAGATTTTTTCGTTATTCTGCGCGGCTTCCATCAGCCCGGCGCCAAACCCGGAACGGGTGTCTTTCATTGTGTAATTCTCCATTTTCCTATTGTCAAAAAATTTCCGGCAAAAATACGAAATTTGCCAAAAGAGAGTTATCTTTGCACCAAATTTTGCGGATATTTTTAATGAGAAAAAAACGACTCCTTTTACTGCCGCTGCTCCTCGCTCTTTGGACCGCTCAAATGTGCGCCCAAAGCGATGGTGCGTGGCGTGTGAAACACCGGACGGTTGACTCGCTCACACTCCGGCTG
>Ga0310696_10006113_pt1 | contig 14356 bp, 6 predicted proteins | sample AusTroGonzalo_MG_4_FD_203885 | JGI IMG/M metagenome (GOLD analysis project Ga0310696, IMG submission 203885) | Bovine rumen microbial communities from tropical cattle in Woodstock, Queensland, Australia - Gonzalo_02 (v2) (version 2) | ecosystem: Host-associated > Mammals > Digestive system >...
CAGAACAATGAAATTCTGACGCAGAAGGTGGGGATATTTTTCATAAAATTGTGTAATTTTGCCGCCCGACAGTCCGGACTGACGGAAGAGATGCTGAATTGGCTGAATGTGCTGAAGAATATGCCCGATATGGATGAAAGCGATTACGAAAAGCAGCCTGCTTTCTTTCAGGAGCTGCTGGACGAATGTAGAATCTCAAAATTGACAGCTATGGAAAAAGACAATTATCAGAAGAGCGTTTTGGAGTACGAGGACGTGAAACGCGCAGTAGAGTATGCCAGGGAGACAGCTGCTAAGGTGTTCTTCGAGAAAGGGGTGGAGAAAGGACGTGAAGAAGGGATGCAACAGGGGATGGAAAAAGGCAGAGAAGAAGGCAGAGAAGAAGGCAGAGAAGAAGGCAGAGAAGAAGGCAGAGAAGAAGCACTTCTCCAGACCGCCAAGAACCTTCTCTCAAAAGGTATGTCAGCCGATGATGTGTCAGAGGTTACTGGTTTGAACATTGATTGTGTTCATGAAATATTGAGCCGCTAATTCTGAAAAGGCCTGGTAGGGCAGACCGTTATCTCTATCACGCAAAAAGAGGAAGCACCCGAAAGCGCTTCCTCTTTTTCTTCTATTAAGTTTGAATAAACCTTATTGGTTCTTCTGGGCGAAGTCGTAGCCAGCTTTGAGGCAGGCGAGGTTCGTGTTCACCACGGCGTCACCCTTGCGGGCGAAGATGGTGCGGACAGCATCCTCGATTTCGGCGTATTCCATCTTGAGGAAAGGTGCTGCGGCGCCGAGGATGACCATATTGGCGGAGCGGGCACTGCCCAAATCCTTCGCAATCTGGTCGGCATTGATGACCACCTTGTTGGGCAGCTTGTCGAATTCTGCTTTCAGTGCGGCTTCGTCCGGATAGTTCGGGATGTTGATGAAGGGCTGGTCGTTGGTGATGACCCAGCCGTCCTTCGCCAGCCACGGGAGGTAACGCAGCGACTCCATCGGCTCGACGGCGATGATGAGGTCGGCCTTGCCCATCGGGATGAGGTCGGAGGCGATTTCATAGTCGGCCAGACGGAAGTGCGACTGCACGTCGCCGCCACGCTGGCTCATTCCGTGCACCTCGGCCTGCTTGAGGTACAAACCTTTCTTTACGGCTGCAACGCCGATGGTGGAGGCGATGGAGAGGATCCCCTGTCCGCCGACACCTGCTAAAATGATATCTATTTTCATTGTTGGTTCTGTTTTGGGTGATTGATATTATTTTTTTGCCTGTGCCTTCATTCTGCGGCTCAGGGTCTGGATGCACTCGCGGGTGGGCACGATGACGGACACGCCGTTGTAGGCCAGCTCTTCCTTGATGACTTGGACGTTGGCGTCGTGATTCTTCGCGAGCGGGGTGATGATGCGGATGTGTTCTTCCGCCACACCGAGGCCCTTGCAGATGTTGCCGATACGGCCGAGCGCGTGGCTGTCCTGACCGCCGGTCATGCCGGTGGTGCTGTTATCGAGGATGAGCACGGTGATCGGGGTGTTCTCGTAGATGGCATCCAGCAGGGAGGTCATGCCGCTGTGGGTGAAGGTGGAGTCACCGATGACGGCCACACAGGGGCTCATGCCAGCGTCGGCGGCACCCTTGGCCATGGTGATGGAAGCACCCATGTCAACGGTGGTGTAGATGGCCTTGTAGGGAGGAAGGGCACCGAGAGTGTAGCAGCCGATGTCGGCGAACACTTTGCCGGGGCCGTGTTCCTTCATCGCCTCGTTCAGTGCGAGGTAGGTGTCGATGTGGGGGCAGCCGTTGCAGAGCGCGGGCGGACGGGGCGCGACGATCTCCGGAACGGGTGTGCCGTAGCTGTCGGGCATTCCGAGGGCCTTGGCCACAAGGTTCGGGTTGAGCTCGCCGTCGCGGGGCAGGGTGCCGTCCATACGGCCCTTGATGTTGCCCGTGCGGTTCAGCAGGCCGCGGAGGTGGTCCTCAATCAGAGGATAGCCTTCCTCCACCACGAGGACGCTCTCGCACTCGTCCACTATCTTGGCCACGAGCTTCGTGGGGATGGGGTATTGCGAAATCTTCAGGACGGGGTAGGGGCAGGTGGTGCCGACGAAGTTCTCCATCAGGTAGTTGTACCCGATACCAGAGGCGATGATGCCCATCTTCTTGTCGGTGCCTTCTTTATAGAAATTGTATTTGGAGTTTTCGGCTTCGGTTTCAAAGTCGGCCTGTTTGGCTAAGAGGGCGCGGTAATGGACGCGGGCGTTGGCGGGCAGGAGCACGAACTGCTTCGGGTTGGAGCAGACGTTGAGCTCGTTCTGCGGGCGGGCGGCGCGGCGTTCGACACCGGCACGGGAGTGTGCCAGACGGGTGGTGACACGCAGCAGTACGGGGGTGTGGAATTTCTCGGAAAGTTCGAAAGCGTCGTAAGCCATGTCGTAGGCTTCCTGCTGGTTCGACGGTTCCATGGTGGGAATGAGGGCGAACTTGGCGTAGTAGCGCGAATCCTGCTCGTCCTGAGAGGAGTGCATCGACGGGTCGTCGGCGACCAGCACCACCAGACCGCCGTTGGCGCCGGTGATGGAGGAGTTCATGAACGGGTCGGCGGCCACGTTGAGCCCGACGTGCTTCATGCACACGAGGGCGCGTTTGCCGGCGTACGACATACCGATGGCGGACTCCATGGCGGTCTTCTCGTTGCCGGCCCAGATGCTGTGGATGTGGCCCTCAGCCGCCTGCTTGGAGTTCTGGATGTACTCGGTGATTTCCGTGGACGGGGTGCCCGGATAGGCGTAAACCCCGGACAAGCCAGCGTCAAGGGCGCCTTGCGCGATGGCTTCGTCTCCCAATAATAGTATTTTAGCCATAAATATTTGATTTAAGATATTTTGATTATGTTGTTATCGTGAGGATTCGCGTTTGCGATTTGCGGGCGCAAAGGTACGGAAAAAATCATAAAGTTCATCAAGTTTATCAAGCAGAAAGTTCAACATTAGGATAGAGGCGTTTCCTGAGACGTCTCAGAAAATTTTTCGTCGCCAACAGGCGTTCCGTTTGCAAAGAATGTTGTATTTTTGCCGCGCAATTTTCAGGCGGGTGTGGCGTAATTGGTAGCCGCGCCAGACTTAGGATCTGGTTCCGAAAGGAGTAGGAGTTCGAGTCTCCTCATCCGCACAAAATTTCCTTTTAATTTTAATTTGTCACCCGTTTTTACATTCCATATCGGACACACCAGAGGCGAATGGAAGTGTGCGTGCTATCGCTACTCCAATCCACCTACGGTATCCTCACGGCGAGAGGTTGTATGTACGATTTTAAAAGGTAGGTGTACCAATAAAACTGGTCGAACTCGTTTTTTTCGTCTTCTTCGGCGCTTTCAGCGACTCGTGGCCGAAGGAGTAGGTGATGCCGACCATCGCATTGATGCCGAATGCTTTGTAGTCGTAGAAGCGGGCGTAGTGCTGGTGCGCGATATTGTTGATGTTGGCGAAGGCCGCGAAATGGTCGTTGATGAGGTACTCGAAGCCAATGCCGAAGTCAAGGATGGGCTTCATGTTCTGGACGGTGTATTTCCCGAAGAAGTCATCGTAGGCCAGCGTCTTGCTGCCGAAGGCGAGGTCGAAGTTGAGGTCGAAGACGAAGCGTTCTTTCAAAATGTACTTGCCGTTGAAGGTGAGTTCCAGCTGCGGCTTGTGGTACGGGGCAGCCTTAGTCTTGGTGAGGGCGTACAGCCAGTAGTTGGCCTCGAAGTTCAAATGCAAGTTCTTGATGACCTCGTAGTTGATGTTCAAACAAAGGTTCAAAACATTGCCGTTGTGGTACTCCACCTCAAACTGGTTGCGGAGGAATGCCGTCGTGTCGATACGGTAGAAGGCGAGATTGCGGGCGTAACTGTAGTGCACCGACAGGTTGTAGTTCAGTTTTTTCACCAAGTTGCCCTTGATGCCACCATATATATTAATGTAGTTGATGGTGGTCTTGAACGTGTCGAGTTGCGGCTTGAGGAAGGGGTTCTCATAGAGCATCTCTTTGAGGGAATTGTGGTGCGCGTTGCCGTTCACACCTGCATAAACATCAAGGATGGACGGCACGATGCCGAGCTGCAGTTCCGCGATGGGATAAACCGTCCCTTTGGTCACACCGTTGTTGTAGTCCACCACACCGCCGATACCGGCAATGAGGTGGTACTCCTTGATGGTGAAGTGCGCTGTGGCTTCCGGCACGAACAGCACGGAGTTCATGCCTTTCTGCTGGAACAGCTTTTCGTTGAAATAATCCAGATTGAGGTCCAGACGGTAGCACTGGCTTCCCGAAATTTTGGCCCAACGTGAGTCGTATGCAATGAAGGAGTTGAGACCGAGGTGGTGTTCCATGTCCTTCCACTGGCCGCGGTGCAGGAAGTCGTACGAGACACGCACATCCTGTTTCAACTTCTTGTCCTCCAGAACATAGTTGGAGGCAAGGCCAACCATCGCTTTGGCGTGGTGGAATTGGGTTCTCCGGCGATTAGGATCTGAAATGTCTGGATATTTCGATAGGAGCTGTTGATATTCTTCCGCAGTTAAACATTCATTAAAGCCTGGCCATTCGTTGTAGCGATAACCGTAGTAATTAGCATATTCGTGGTTGTAGCCGGCGGCGGTGTAAAGTGTCTGGTTACGGAAGAACTTTTTGAAGTTGAGGTGCACACGGGTGTCCGACATCGGGCCGTTGGGGTACTGCTTCATTTCCTTGCCGATTTGCGGTGCCCAATAGGAGTAGTGGTGCACATTGGCGCCGAGTGAGTACTTCTGGTTCTGGAGGTTATGGAATGACAGCTCGGCGAGCGGGGTCAGAGGGTAGCCGAAGCCCACCTTGATAAAGTTGCGGTACATCTTCTCCAAGGCATCGGGCGAGACCTTGCTGTAGGAGATGGTGCCGGGTTGGAAGGTGGCGTCCATACGCTGCGGCGTGATGTAGTAGTCGAACTTCACCTTCTCGGTGGTCGAGTCGGTCATGTCGGGCTGCTGGTTGAGCTTGCTGAAGCTCATCAGGCGGGGCGTGTATTCCAGACGGAAGCGCGCTGTGTCAACGGGCTGTGCGTTGAGCGAACAGACGGCTAACAGAATGATTATGACGGAAATGTATCTTTTCATTTTCAAATGGTTTTAAAGGTTAATCTTCATCAACGGGGCGGAGGCTGTTGCCGTCATTTCCGTCGTTATTGTTGTCGTATCCTTTCTTCGGGGTGTCGTTGGCGGGTGGCGCCGGATTTTCGATGGCGTCAATTTTTGCGATACGTTCGCGGGCCGCTTGACGGAGGTCTTCGCCGTCGTAATTATCGACGATGCTCTGGTAGGTGGCGCGTGCCTGGAAGTAGTTCTCCTTGGCGAAATAGAAGTCACCGTAAAGGATGAAGGTGGAAGCGAGCCAGTAGCCGGAGGTATAGCCGGCCTCAAGAATATCACCGATCTCTTTCTCACATTCGTTGAGGTTGCCCTGCGTGAACTCGGAAAGGGCGCAGTAGTAGGCGGCTTCAGCGGAGATGTCGCTGGTGCTCTTCTTGGCCAACGGTGCCAAGTATTTCTTGGCAGCGGTATAGTTGCGCAGGAAGTAGGCGGCCTCGCCCGCTATCAGCTGGGCATCTTCCTTGTATTCGGGGTCGGCGCTGGGGGAAGCGATATAGCCCTTGGCCCCGTCGAATGCCTCCTGATAGTTGCCGAGCTCGAAGGCGCAGCGCATGATGCCGTTGTAAGCGTAGGAGCTGTTGTTCTCGTTGGTGGAGCAGTCACGCAGCTCGTTGAAGTAGGTGAGGGCGCGTTGGAACTCGCCCTTGTTGAACAGGATGGAGGCCGCTTTGCGGAGTGCGGTTTCGTTGTGTGCCGTGCGGTAGTTCTGGAGCAGGTTCTCGTAGTCGCGGAGGGCTTCGTCGAAACTGTTGCGCCCGTAAGCACATTCGGCGCGATAGAAAAGTGCGTCGGCGATGAAGTAACCTTCGGGGAAATTCTTGATGTAGTCGTTGAAGCCGTTGGTCGCCATCTCGCAGTTGCCCTTGATGTACTTCGACTCCGCCGCACGATAGGTGATGGAATCCTGACGTTCCGGCGAAATGCTGATGTTGCCCCTCGACTTGATGTAGTCGAAGAATTCGCCTGTCCGGCCCTGTTCGGTGTAGATGCTTTCAAGGTTCGCCAAAGCGTCCTTCGCCTCCTGTGAGCCGGGATACTGTTCAATGACTTTCTTGAAGGTGGCGATGGACTTGTCGGTCTCCTGCGAGTTCAGATAGGCCTGCGCCAGCTTGTTGTGGGCTTCGCGCACGTATGCGCTCTTCGGGTATTTGCGGATGAACTCCTGATAGGCGTTGATGGCCTTGCTGTATTGGTTCTGTGAATGATAGGTGTTGGCTAATTCGTATTCCACCTTGTCGATATAGCTGGACTTTCCGTAAAGTTGGGTGAATTTCTCCAGAATCTGCACCTTTTTGGTCGTGTTGTTGAGATAACCGTAGCAGCGTCCGAGTTGGTACAGGGCGTAGTCGGCGTTGAGGGATTTCAGCTTCTCGCACTTTTCGTAATTGGTGACGGCGTTCTGGAGTTTGCGCTGCATGAAGTAGCAGTCGCCGAGGCGGGCGAGCGCGTCGGCGCGGTACTCATCCTGCTCGATGTCGGTGGCGAGGTACTTCTCGAAAGCCTGCTGTGCCTCTTTGTACGACTCGGTTTTCATAGCGGCGTAACCGTAGGAGTAGAGGGACGGCGTGTAGTTCGCGTCGCTGGTGGCGCCGGTGCTCTTATGGTAAATCTGGAAGGCGTTGTAAGCCTTCGGATAGTCTTCGGCACGGTAGAGCGCCTCGGCTTTCCAGTAAAGGTTGGAAAGGTGGAGTTTCGCGTCCATCGGATACTTCAGCGACTTCTCCAGCATCTTGCCAGCGTTCTTGTACTCCTTGTTGTTGATGAGCTGGAGCGCATGGAAGTGCGTGCAACGCTGGTACGAGCGCATGATTTCGGGACTCTTGCTGTCGAGCCGTTCAATGGATTTGATGGCTTCGGGATAATTCTTGGAGGAGGCGTAAATTCTTGCCAAATAGGTGGTTGCCTCTTCACTGCGGGAGGAGTGGGGATAGCGTTTCACATAATCCTCAAGGGCGGAGATGGCGTTGTTGAACGGTGCGCTGGCCGTCTCGTACTGAAGCTTGGCGTAGTTGTAGTAGGCATCCTCTTGGATGTCGGCGCTGAAGTCCATTTTCGAGGCTTCGAGGAAGCTCTGGGCGGCGAGGCGCGGCTCTCCCGTCTTGACCTGGCAGTCGCCGATGATGTAGTAGGCGCTCTGGGCCACTGCGTCGTTCTCCTTCGTCGCTTTCGACAGGTAATCGACGGCGGCCTTGTACTGCTGCTTGCGGTACTTCGTGAACCCGATGGCGTAGCAGTCGCTGGCGGGGAGTTCGACGCGGGCACCGCTCTTGGCCTTCTCGTTCAACGTTAGAAAGTCCTCAAAGTAGCGGTCGGCTTGTTCGTAATTTCCTAAGTTATAGTGCGAAAGGGCGATAATGCGATTCAGTTCGGCTTTTTCGGTGGATTGCGACAGCAGGGCGGGGGCGGTCTCCACTACGGTTTCATAATCCTTGTCCAAAAAATGGATCTGGGCGATATAGAAGGGGACGGTGGCGGAAAATTCCTTCACGCCTTCTAATGACTTGAAGTCCTCGAGGGCGGCGATGTACTGTCCCTCCTCGTAGGCGATGTGGGCGCGGTAATATACGGCTTTCTGCTGGTAGGGGCCGTCGTACTCGCTGGCCTTGCGAAAGAGGTACTTGGCGTCATCTTTGTCGCCCTTCACGAGGTTGGCGTAGCCTTTTTTGAAGTAATATTCCGCGAGGTCGTTGCTCTTGACGGTGCGCTCGTCAATCTCGTCGAAATTGTCGAGGGCGCGTTTGTAGTCTTTTTTGAAAAAATAGTAGCGGGCAAGGTAGAACCGTGCATCCGGCACGCAGCTGTGGATGGGGTACTTGCGGATGAAATCCTTGAGCAGGAAGGCCGCATTCCCGTTGTTCAGCTTGGCGGCGCAAACCCCTTGGTAAAAATAGGAGTTTGTTTTCAGGTCATATTGCTGGTCAGTGGCGTTCTCATAGACGAACTGGAAATACTCCTGTGCCGCCCCGTACTGCCCTTTCTGGAAAAGTTCGGTCGCCATTTTGTACTCATAGTTCGGAGAATCGTATGCCACAGGCCGTTGTCCGAAAGTAAAAGTTGCGCACCCTAAAAGCATGAGAATGAGGATGCTGCTATACACTAATCGCTTCATAATCAAATAAATTCTTGTATATATTATTATAGCAAAATTATAAAAGACCAATGAGATAACGGCTGAAATCTCAATAAATTATCAACATCTTGACTTTTATATCTATGGATGGGAAATGGAAAAAATGTAGGGATGAAAAAATGTAGGGATGTCACAATGTGGCATCCCTACAGGGTAATGTTCAAAATTTATGGTGATACTATTCCACCACTTCCACTTCCATGCCGTCGGAGAGTTTGGTGTAGCCGGCGGTGACGACGAGGTCGCCGTCCTGAACGCCGGAGATGACTTCGTAGCGGTTGCCCATACGGCGGCCCAGCTCGATCTTGTTGTAGCTGACCTTGCCGTCTTTATACACATAGACGTAGCGGTCGCCGGAGCCTTGCTGCTTCACGATGGCATTGTCGGGAACCACCACGTTCTTGTTTACGCCGTAGTTCATGGTGACGCGGGCGTACATGCCGGGGCGCACCTTGCCGTTGGCGTTGGGCAGGCTCACTTCCACGGGGAAGGTGTGGGTCTGCGCGTTGATGGTGGGATAGACGAGCGTGACGCTGCCGGTGAATTCCTCGTCGCCGTAAACGTCGAGTTTCACGTTGGCTTTCATCCCTTTCTTCAAGATGGGGAAGTGTGCCTCTGATACGTTGATGAGCATCTTTACGGGGGAGATTTGCTGGATCTGAAGGATGGGGTTGCCGGCGTAGATGTCACCGCTGTCGTAGTTGCGCAGGGTGACGATACCGTTCAATGGACTTGTTAACTGTGTGTTTGTGAGGAGGTTGTTGTAGGATGTGCGTGCCACGTCTAACTGTGCTTTCTGGGCGTCCCAGTCGGCTTTGGAAACCCCGCCCGACTTGTAAAGTGCGTCAATACGGCTGAAGGTAAGTTCAAGGTTGTCGAGCTGGGTTTTCGACTGCTCCAGACTGGAGGCATCCATCTGCACCAGCTTCTGCCCTTTGGAGACACGGTCGCCCACCTCCACGTAGATGGCCTCAATACGGCCGGCGATGGTCGGGGCGATGTTGTTGACGGCTTCCGCCTGCACGATGGCCGTGTACTCGTAAAGTTGTTCCACATCTTCGGCATAGACGCTTTCCACACGCACCTGCTGCTTCTTGCCAACTGCCGGGCCCGTTGCGGTCGCATCATCTTTTTTGTTGCATGAAATCATCACCGCCGCACTCACGGCAAACATCAAAACGTATTTCCCTATTTTATTCATTATATGATTATGTTGTTTTTGTTTTTCATTTATCCCCCGCGCTTACGCACGGGGCTATGTTTTCTTGCCCTTTCAGGGCGGCTCAATGTATAAACTCTTAACTCTTAACTCTTAACTTTTAACTTTTAACTTTTAACTTTTAACTTTTAACTTGACGAGATTATTTCTCCGCACCAGTGACGGCTTCGAGTTCCGATTTTGCGGAGAGGAAATTATAGATGGACTGATGGTATAGAAGACGGGATTGGGTGAGGGAGAGTTCAGCGGAATTGAGGTCGAGCCATGTGGCCATTCCGACGTCAAATTGCTTTTGTACAATGTTATAGGCGGCTTCAGCTTGTGCCATTGTCTCCTTGTTGGAGGCCATGTCGGCGATGGCGTTGCGCATGTTCAGGAGGCTGTTGTTGACGCTCACACGGAGGTTGTTTTCGACGTATTTTTTCTGTTCCTCAAGGTTGGTGATGGAGATTTTACTTTGCTTAATTTTATAAGAAGTTCCAACCCATGAAAGGATGGGGACGTTAAGAGAAAGTCCAACCACGGCGTAGGGGAACCAGGTAAAGTTGAAGTCGTTGCTCATGGCCGAATATTGGGCGTTGCCGCTGAAGGCGAGAGTGGGGCAGGCCGATGCCTTGACGAGTTTCAGGCTGGTGTTTAGCTGCTCCTGCGAAAGTTCGAGCTGGCGCAGGTCGCTGTTGGCGGCAAGGGAGATGGATTGTGCGTCTGCGATGACGTAGTTGTTCATTTCTTCCTCGAAATCAGAAAGTTGTCCGTCAAAGATGATGGGTTCGTTCACATCCACGCCGATGAGCACCTTCAGCATCATGGAGGCGAGGTGGATGGAGCTTTCGGCGGCGGTGAGCTGCGGCTTCTGGTTCTTCACCTGCACGTCGGCGCGGAGCTTGTCGAAGTCGGAAGCAAGCCCCTGCTCGTACTTGTCGTTGATGTTCTTGGCGGTGAATTCCGCATTCGCGTAAGTGACCTGTAACACGCGGTAGGAATCCTGTGCGAAAAGCAGCCCGTAGTAGGCTTTTTTGATCTCATTGATGAGGGAGATGCGGGAGGAGCGGGCGTTTTCGATGGCCGCTTCCACGTCAAGTTGCGACAGTTTGAGGTTGTACCAAGAGGGAGCGGCCACGAGCGGGAGGCTGAGGTTGAGACCTGCGGAAACATTATTGTTCGTACCTACCTCAATTTCGGTGGCTTGTCCGCCCATTGACATCACCATCGTCTGCTTTTTGACGGTACGTTGGTAGCTTCCTGTGCCGGTGAGGGTGGGGAAGAGGGCGGCAATCTGCTCGCTCTTGTAATATTTCTTGGCCTCGATGGTGCGGTCTGCAATTTTTATGGTGGGATTTTCGGAAAGGGCAATCTCGATGGCCTTTTGCAAATTTACGTGTACAGAATCTTGTGCAAATGAAGGAAAGTGAAAGGTTATTGTTGCTGCAAATATCAGTATAGCAATAAGTTTGATTTTTTTCATATCCATTAGCTTGCGGTTCGGGCCAGTTAAAAACAAAAAAATGCGGGTAGTGGATTTCCACCCTTGCAAACGTTTTTTTAACGCAGAAGTCGCCTTTTTGTTTTATCGGAAAAATCTTTTTTTACTGAAACATCCTTTTGTTTTGTTGAAAGCGTTATTTAACAGTTTGATTTCAAATAATTTGAAATAAGAAAAAAAGGACGGTGACGGGGCAACATTTTTTTGTGTATTGTGTAAAAAAACAACGGCAAAATGCGAAAAAATCCGTATTTTTGCGCCTCTTTTTATAATATGAACCCAAAAGTTGATGCCAATCATATAGTTCGCTGAACTTTAAATCAACTCAAAACTTCGAGTATGAAAAAAATCGTAAGTAACAGCCTATTCCTCAGTATCTTACTTTTTTTAATTTGTCAGAATACACTTGCGCAGGAGACCAATAACCTGTGTCTTCATGCGGCTCCGTTTTGCACGGAGGAGAATCCATATGGCATATCCTTTCCTGCAGGTACGGATGCGACTGCGACTCCTGACCTCCCGAGTTCACAGCGCGGTTGCCTTAGCTATACGCCAGCTCCTGCTTGGTATGTGATGCAGATTGACAGCCCCGGCGATATGCTGATTTATATGCAGCACAGCGGCGGGCGTGACATTGACTTTGCCTGTTGGGGCCCGTTCACCGGCTATGCGAACCAGAACGAACTTGTGCAGGCCGTATGTACTTCCGAGTTGACGGGTACGGGCTCCACCCACCGTCCGAACAACGGCTATCACGACCCCAACAACCCCGCAACGTGGGGCGGCTATCCCAATGGAAACCTTATCGACTGTAGCTATAGTGCTGCCTCTACCGAGTGGTGCTTCATTCCCAACGCCCAGCACGGGCAATGGTATGTGTTCTTGATCTGCAACTATTCACGTGCCGCAGGAACTATCTCTTTTGAAGTACAGGGCGCCACTGCCCAGTCGGCCACCACCAACTGCGATATCTTGGCCAACGTGAGTAACAACGGCCCCCTCTGTGAAGGGGAGTCACTGCAGCTGACATGCAGTGTCAACAGCACCAACGGTTACCAGTGGACGAATCCTAACGGGGTGATGTTCTCTACACAACAAAACCCTGTCATCACGCCGGTGACCGTTTATGATGCCGGACAATATTCGGTGAGATACACCTCCAACGGCGAAGTACACACTTCCAGCACGATTGTGGAGGTCTATCCGCGCCCCAATGCCTCCATCACCCCGGAACCGGCGGCAGCTTCAATATGCAACGGTGGCAATGTTACGCTAAATGGTGTTTCCGATTGTGACACCTGCCAGTTCATCTGGAGCACCGGTGCCACCACCACTTCCATCAATGTGATGCCGAGCGTTTCAACAAGCTACGGTCTCACGGTCACTAACGGCTATTGCCAGGCAGTGGCGTCTCAGATTGTCACCGTGGGGTCTGTGCCCACCGCGGCCGTCACGCCAGCCGTCATCACGCTGTGCGAGGCCATCGGCTCCGTGGACCTCGAGGCCATCTCCACCCGCTGCGGCTTCGGCTGCAACTACGCATGGAGCAACGGGGACAACACTTCGGTGACTACGGTAAGTGAAGCCGGCACCTACACGGTGACTGTGACGAACAGCTACGGCTGTACCGCCGAAGCTTCTTCCGTGGTGCGACTGGAGGCGAGCTCCAATATCTCCGACTGTAATGTGTTCTATGTTTCTTCCGGTGGAGACCCTTCATCGCAGGGCTTGAGCCCCACATCCCCCACCACCATACAGCATGCCATTGAACTGGCATCATGTACGAACGCCATCATCCGTATGGAACGGGGAACCTACAACATTGACCAGCCTATAAAGCTGGCAAGCAACCTGACCATTGAGGGTGGTTTCTTCGATGAATTCAGACAGAAGAGTTCAACCCCCGGAGCCACCACCATCCACCGTACGGCCAACCACCCCGAGGGAACATCCCTCGCCCCGCGTCTCGTGGCCATTGAGGCCAACAGCCTCAACAATTTCAGATTGCAGGATCTTACGGTAGAAACAGCGAACGCCGTCGACCTTCCTGGCCTCAACTCCAGTAGTAACAATTACGATGATAACGAGTGTACGAACGGCGTGGAGCCGGGCGAACTGTTCGCCAGCGTTTATCCCACAACCACTCCAGGTACAGCCACCTTCAGCCAGCAGCCTCTGCCCGGAAACCGCCCGTACAGCCGCCACGCTGCCATCTATTTGGCTAGCGAGCTGAACAATGAGGCGACCACCATCACCGCCATCGGCTATGATGTGCAGTCCAGCGGTTATCTGGATGTGCCGCTGGATGGTCATCCGCGTAGCGTGAAAGTGTATATGAAGCACGTTGATCTGACCACATTCACCGGCCTGAGTGCCGCTGACCGCCGGTGGAACAATTTGATGAGCGGTGCGGAACCCGTGTTTGACGGCACTCTGTGCGTAAAACCGGGGCGTGTGACCATTCCTGTCCACTTTGACTACAATGGAACCGGCAACCTTCTGGTCCTGATAGACGGGATGGGTTGTAAACAGGACGGAGGTACAGATGGCGGATGTCCGGCCCCCACACTGGGAGGTCCGGCCAGCACAGGTTATTGTGCATACAACTCGTCCGCGAACCCGATGGCAGCCACAGGAGCTTTGACCCCGACCACCAACCGTTCCAACACCTATTTCTACACCTGTAATGACCGGACAGTGGAAGGCAACGTGGTGGCCACGGTGGGCAACGGTGCGGCAGCAGAGACCTTCCCGCTTCCCGGCCAGAACGGCCATCACCGTATGGCGGCCCTCTATACCGATACGGAGATTGGCACCGGCCCGAAGATGCTTTCAGGCCTTGCCTTCGATGTCTCCAGCATCACGCCGTCTGCCTCCGGAAGCCGTGTCAGGACCATCCGTGTCTTCCTGAAAAACACGAATGCGACGGCTCTCGCTGACGGCCAGGTGTGGAACAGCTATCTTGCGAATTCCTCGCTCGTCTTTTCCGGCACGCTGTGTGTGGATGAGATAGGATGGATGGACATCCCCATCAATTTCGCCTACGAAGGGGGGAACCTGATGGTGATGGTGGAAGGCGAAGGCTGCGACACGATGGGCGGCTGCCCGATCGGGACGTATTGCTCCCCCGCTGCCAATATGTGCGTATCAGTCACCAATAATGATCCGATCTATTTTTCTGTCAATACCTTATCTTTGCAGTCTAACCGTCCTAACATCCGTTTCTATTCGGATGTGGAGGAGGATGGGGCTTTCTATGTTACGGAGTCCAACTACGGAATATCCACCTACGCCATCCATATCTCGAACTGCCAGATGTACGACCTCGTGCGCTGCCGTTTCTTCTCGGGCAATGCGACCAACGGCAAGAACGGAGTGG
>Ga0310696_10006114_pt1 | contig 14352 bp, 12 predicted proteins | sample AusTroGonzalo_MG_4_FD_203885 | JGI IMG/M metagenome (GOLD analysis project Ga0310696, IMG submission 203885) | Bovine rumen microbial communities from tropical cattle in Woodstock, Queensland, Australia - Gonzalo_02 (v2) (version 2) | ecosystem: Host-associated > Mammals > Digestive system >...
TTGGTGCCATCGGCAGGATAATACTTCCGCTGGTGACGCATCTTGTGATAAGTTTCTACAAGATGGAATCCTTCGTAAATATGAAACATTTCTTTTTGGTTTTTAATTTTTGCGGGTGCAAAGGTACAAAAAAGAGGTGAGAGGTGATAGGCGAGAAGGGAGAAAATGTTGCACTATTGTCTCATAAATATACAAATAAGTCCCTACGGCTCTTGGTCGCAGGGACTATTGTAATATGGAGTTTACAAATTTGCTACCTTTTTCCCACGTTCAACTGCATACCCACTTGCAGGCTGAAGTTCATGGGCTTGTCCTTGAAGTAGTTTCGCACAGGGCTGTTGTTGTCGATGTAGTACTTGAAGCCCGGCTCGGCAAAGAGGGCCACATGCGGCGTCAGGTCGTAAGCCAGTCCCACAGCACCATTGAGCGACCACTGCAGGCGGTCTTTGTCAATATCGTACTGGCTGCCGTTGACACCCATGCGGGCACTGACGTTCCAGTCCACCTGACCACCAGCCGAGGCATAGACGCCAAGGTGGCCTATCTGCCACAGACGATACTGCAGACCGAGCGGCAGACCGACGTAATGCAACTGCTGTTGCTGCTCCACCTCGTTGCCCTTCATCACTTTCGTGAACTCCGACTTCAGACGGGTATAGACCAGGCCGCTGCTGAGCGACAGGCGGTCGGAAAGCGGATAACGCAGCTGGAGACCGATGGTGAACGGGCGCTCGTGGTGCTCACGCTCCTCGAAGTTGGCCAGCCAGATGTGCTCTTCGCTCCTGGTACCCATCATGTCGTTCATCGCAAAATACTTCTCGGCCATGTTGGGGCTCATCATCACGCGGTCGGTATTATAGCGGTTGTCAAGGCCGTTGCCAGCATACAGGGCCGCTGTCAGCCGCCGGCTGTCATGCGTCGTAACGTCTATTGTCACAAACGGATTCTCAGGCTGCGCTATCGGCTCTGGAGTTTCTGGGGGTTCCGGATTTTCCGGAGTATCTGGAACTTCCGGAATGTCTGGAATATCCGGAGTTTCTGGAATATCCGGAGTTTCCAGCGCCTCCGGCATCTTCGGCATCAATGTTTGTGAGCTCTTCGCAGGCATCAAGGCTTCAGCCACCCTCTCGTCTCTCACCTCTTGCTTCTCACTTCTCACCTCTTGCTTCTCACCCCTAGCTTCTAGCTTCTCCCCTCTCACCTCTTCGCGCTCACCTCTAAAATACACCATCGTGCCACCAGCCAACAGGAGGACTACTGCTGCCGCAGCTGCCCAACGATGCCACAACGGAGCAGGACGCCGCTGGGCAACAGGAGCATCGAGGCCTGCCTCAATGCCTGCCCACAGATCGTCGGGAACGGCCTCTTGGTGGTCGCTCAGACGGTTTCTGAGTTGTTCTGTCCATTCTTCTTGTTTCATCATCTCTCCTGTTGCTTTAAGTAGTTCTTAATCATCCCAGCCAACTTGTTCTTGGCTCTGTTGTATTGCGAAGCCGAGGTATTCTCGCCGATGCCCAACCGTTGGGCTATCTCCCTGTGGCTCAACTGCTCGAAGACGAAGAGGTTCAGCACCAGACGGTAGCCCGTGGGCAGCTGTGCTATCAGGTGGGTGAGTACATCAGGTGGCACCCTTTCCACCTCTGGTCCTTCATCGACACTGTCGTCAGGCACATCGCTGACGAAGGTCAGTCGTTGTCGGCTCTTCAGGTGGTCGATGGACTGATTGGCTACAATCCTGCTGATCCACGCCTTAAGCGAGCCCTCACCATGGAAGCTGAAGCTGCCGATGGTGGTAAACACCTTGATGAAGCTGTCCTGCACCACGTCGTGCACATCGTCGCGGTCGGCGATATAGCGCATAGCGGTGGCCATAGCGTAGCCGGCATAGCGGTCGTAGAGACGGCGCATCGCCCCTCTGTCTCCGGCCTTGACGGCTTCAACAAGCTGCCCTTCGGTCTCTATCATCACGATGGACTACTTTATTCTTTTGGTGCTGACAAAGGTTAATTTCCTTACTGGGCTTGGTTCCAGCGTCTTATGCTCTCCGTTCTCGTAGTCTATATCCACATGGTCCACTACCAATATGCAGCTGGCTTCAGAATCGCCTATAGAGAAAATGGTCTCGTCTTGCTTCAAACCAAGCGTAATCTTAGCCTTCCTATCGTCTTGCGTGACAACACGGAACGACAGGTCTCCATACTTCTGATTTTGATTGGCATTGTAATAACTATTCGTCATAGTATTGCCTACCATTGACACATCCACTACGAGAAGGATGGACCCTGTGACCTTGCATCCTGTCAGTATGTTGTTGAGCAAAGCCTGATAGGGAAACGTTGAGAAATACATATTCATCATAGATGGAGTGAAAATGGTTTCGTAGGTACCCTCTACCGGCACGTCATCGATAGACCATACGCCATAGAACTTAATTCCTACGGGGTCGTTGATTATGTTATAAACATCTTCCTCGTCCTTGCTACAAGCCGCGAACAGCAGTCCCATCAAGCAAAATATAAATAAACGCTTCATTTTCATATCGTTTCCGTACATTATTTATTCATATAACTGCGCAAGTGTGGGAATCTTGCATCATCATTTCGCTTTTTTCTTGCTAAAGAGTTAAGAAGCGTTAATCCCAACACTCTATCTCGTCTTCTATCTCGGGCAACTGACTGCGATGAAAGACAGGTTCTTTAATACCCTGCCGTTTCTGCTGGCGGTAGTCGTCGAGCAGACGGAAAGCATAGCGGCCCAGCAGCACGATGGCCACAAGGTTGCAGGCGGTGAGGAACGCCATGAAGAAATCGACGATGTTCCACACCAACTCGAAGCTGGCCAGAGCGCCAAAGATGACCATCAGACCTGCCGAACAGATGCGATAGACGGTCAGCGAACTATGAACTATGAACTGTGAACTATGAACTGTGATAAAGCGGATATTCGCCTCACCATAGTAATAGTTGCCGATGATGCTGGAGAAGGCAAAGAGGAAGATGGCGACGGCGATGAACATGGGGCCTATGTTGCCAACCTCCTGCTGCAGAGCCGACTGCGTCAGGGCGATGCCATTGAGTTCGGGCACCTGATAAAGGCCGCTGATAAGGATGATGAACGCTGTACACGAGCACACCAGCAGTGTGTCGGTGAAAACGCCAAGCGCCTGAATCAAGCCCTGCTTCACAGGGTGCGTCGTTGTAGCCGTTGCAGCCACATTAGGGGCACTACCCTCGCCTGCCTCATTGCTGAAGAGTCCGCGTTTGATGCCGTTCATCATGGCAGCACCCACTCCACCGCCAACGACTTGTCCAAAGCCAAAAGCATTCTGCACAATGACCTTCAGCACATGAGGAATCTGCCCGATATTCATAATGATAATCACCACAGCCAGCACCATATAGCCTACCGCCATTACGGGCACCAGTATGGAGCTGACATGGGCAATGCGCTGAATGCCGCCAAAGACTATGAACAGCGCCATTGCCGCCAAGGCTATGCCCACCCACACGGGCGACCAGCCAAAGGCCTCCTGCATGGCGCCACAGATGGTGTTAGCCTGAATGGAGTTGTTGGAGAGACCAAACTGACAGGTGATAAGAATGGCAAACAGGATAGCCATCCAACGTTGCTTCAGACCTTTTTGTATATAGTAGGCAGGACCACCAATGAACGAATCCTTGTGCTTCTGCTTATACAGCTGCGCCAGCGTGGACTCCACGAAAGCCGTTGCAGAACCGACGAGGGCAATGAGCCACATCCAGAACACGGCACCCGGACCGCCAATGGCGATGGCTGTGGCCACACCAGCCAGATTGCCCGTTCCCACACGAGTGGCAACACTGACGGCAAAAGCCTGAAACGAGGAGATGTGGCGCTTCTTGTTCTTGCGGCTCTCGTCTCCCCTCACCTGTTCCTCCACAGTATCTACCGCCGACTCCGTGAGCAGCCGCAGCATTTCGCCCACCATGCGGAACTGTACGAAGCGCGTGCGCCAGGTAAACCAAAAGCCACAACCCACAAGAGCCACAATCAGCACGTAGCTCCATATCACATCATTGACAGCGGTAATCCATTCGTTCATGGTTGCAAGGGGGCTTTCTACTCCGACATATTCTTAATATAAGGAAGGTTTGGAAGATTCCGGAAACCATAGAACCGACAGGCATTCTCGCCAAGGAAGAGGCTCTTCTCGACATCGCTGAGTTCCTTGCTCTTCTCCACGAAATCGTAGGACATACGGTAGGTAATGGCGGTGATGGTACGAGGATAGTCGGAGCCCCACATCAGACGGTCCATACCCACCCAGTCGGCAGCTTCGCGGATGCGGCGGACAGCTGTAGGATAAGGATAGAACTCGGGATGGTAGAGCCATGTGATGCCGCCCGACTCAATCATCACGTTCTCACCGCGGCGGGCCAGCATAACCTGTGAACGGAACGACGGGGTGTTGGCCATACCGAAATGGCCGATGGCGACCTTCAGGCGCGGGCACTCCTCGATGACCTCGCCCATCTGGGCAATCTGATGCTCATCATCGGCCAGACACATAGAGAGGATGAGACCACGCTCTTCCATCAGCTTGAACACAGGCATCAGCGTCTGCAACGGCTCTTCTATGCGATGGCCAGGAAAAGCGATACCTTTCAGACCGGCATTGATAACAGCCTCAGCCTCAGCTACGTTCCACGCCATTCCCATACAGAAGAAGCGATCGGGATAGGTGCGCTGCACCTCGGTCAGGTAGTCGTTCTGACAACCATCGATAATCTCCTGTACCACAACGGCGGCACCCACCTGGGCGTAGTCCATATTGGAAAGGAAGACCTCGGCGGTGTTGCGGCCATCAATGATAAAGGGCGGTATCATCTGTACCTCCTCATCGAAAAAGATACTACGGCCATTCTTCAGCGAGAGAATGCGTTGTCCGTTTACCCATGTGTCCTGCTTCAGCCACAGATGGCTGTGTGCATCAATAATCAGTCTGCTCATATCGTGATGAATCATGAATTTGGGGACAAAGGTAGAAAAAAATAATTGATAATTGATAATTGACAATTATTAAATTCATAATTATTTTGTAATTTTGCAGGCGAAATCAGAAAGATGAGCGGAATAGTTGGACGTTTTGCACCATCGCCGACGGGGCGTATGCATCTGGGCAATGTGTTCAGTGCGCTGTTGTCGTGGCTGTCGGCAAAGAGTCAGGACGGCCAGTGGCTGCTGCGTATCGAGGATATTGACCGAGGACGTTCGCGACAGGCGTATGCCGACCTGTTGATGGACGACCTGCAGTGGTTGGGACTATCGTGGGACGGAGAGCCTGTCTATCAAAGCCAGCGTTCCGACATCTACGAACACTATTTCCAGCAGCTTCGAGGACAGGGACTCACCTACCCCTGTTACTGCACACGAGCCGACCTGCTGGCTACCCAGGCACCGCATGAAAGCGACGGACGGGTAGTGTATGCTGGCACATGTCGTCATAAGACACCACAACCTGGTGTGCCTGCTGCCACACGACTGATGGTGCCTGACGAGGACATTACCTTTACCGATGGGCACTATGGCACGCATAGTGTGAACCTGGCGGAGCAGGTGGGTGACTTCATCATACGACGTAAGGACGGAGCTTGGGCCTATCAGCTGGTGGTGGTCATCGACGATGCCCTGATGGGAGTGACAGAGGTAGTGCGTGGCTGCGACCTGCTGCTATCATCGCCACAACAGATCTGGCTGGCGCAACTGCTGGGTTTTGAGCCTCCGCAGTTTGTTCACCTGCCGCTGCTGTGCAACAAAGAGGGACAACGCCTGTCAAAGCGTGACCAGAGTATGGATATGGCAGCACTGCGGAATCGCCACACAGCTCCGGAGATTATTGGACAGTTGGCTTTCCATGCTGGTCTTCTGTCAGCGCCTGAGGCAGTCACACCACAAGAGCTGCTAACGCTGTTCTCGTGGGACAAGGTACCCACACAACCTATTATTATATAGCAATGAACGAGACGAAGAAGGGCTTTATTCAGCTGCACCTCAGCGTACTGTTGGCAGGCTTCACCGGCTTGTTCGGCAAACTGATAACACTAAACGAGGTCGATATTGTGTGGTACCGCATGCTCTTCACCAGCGCCATTCTGCTGGTATTCACGGGCTTACCGCGCGTTGGCTGGCGCAAGTTCCTGGAGCTCTGTGGCTGCGGAGCCTTGTTAGGTCTGCACTGGATGCTCTTCTACGGCAGCATCAAGGCCTCGAATGTCTCCATCGGTGTCATCTGTTTCTCGCTGATAGGCTTCTTCACGGCATTGTTTGAGCCCATGATCATGAAGCGAAGGTTCTCGTGGCTGGAGCTGTTCTTCTCGCTGGTGACCGTGGCGGGTGTGCTCTGCATCTTCTCGCTCGATGCCCGTTACCGCTATGGCATTGCCATCGGCGTGGTGTCGTCGGCAGTCTGTGCCCTCTATGCCATCTGTAACAAGAAGGTCAGCGTGGGTGTGCGTAGCCGTACGGTGTTGATGTACCAGATGTCGGGCGGACTGGTGGCTATGACGGCCATTATTCCCCTCTACTTGATGGTCTTTCCCAGCCAACAGCCGGTAGTGGTCGTTCCCGATGGCACAAACCTGTGGTTTATGCTCTGTCACGCGCTGTTCTGTACCGTCGGCATGTACCTGTTGCAGATTCAGGCACTGAAACGGCTGTCGGCCTTCACGGTCAATCTGACGTATAATCTGGAGCCCTGCTACACCATCATCCTGGCTTTCCTGATCTTCGGCGAGGGACGCGAGCTGAACTTCTCATTTTACATTGGAATCGGGCTGATTGTGCTGAGTGTAGCCTTGCAGTCGATGAAAGCGTGGAAAAAATGAAAGGATTTGAAACAAAAAGTAAACGACGTGTCGCGCAAAGTGCGTACCTTTGCGGCCAAAATAACTAAAACTGATCTTATGAGCATTAAAAACTATTTTATTTCTGCAGCCATTTGCCTTACCTCATTACAGGCCAACGCACAAGTGTCAACGAACCCCAACAAGTTCCTGGGAAATATCACCACCTATGGTAACGTTGATGCCGGAGGTGGCGTTCCTGCGTATTATAAGCTTTGGAATCAGATTACCTGTGAGAACGAATCAAAATGGTCGTCTGTCGAGGGCACCAGAGGCAGTTTCAACTGGGGCAGCGACAGAGCATTCAACTATGCCAAACAGCACAACTTCACCTACAAGTTCCATGCACTGGTGTGGGGTGCCCAGTATCCCAGCTGGCTGGAAAAGCTGTCGGCCAAGGAGCGTTTTGCAGCTATGACCAACTGGTTCGACAAAGCCAAGGCCAAGTATAAGACCCTCCCCATGATTGATGTGGTGAACGAGGCTGTGGGTAACCATCAGCCAGGTAATCCTATGATGAAGGAGACCTTGGGCGGTGGCGGTAAGACGGGCTACGACTGGCTGATCAAGGCCTTCGATATGGCAGGTGAGCGTTGGCCAGATGCCATCCTGATTTATAACGACTACAACTCCATTCGCTGGGATTTGGATAACTACATTACCTTAGTACAGACCTTGCGTGATGCCGGTGCACCTATTGATGCTTATGGCAATCAGTCTCATGAGCTGAAAGGCATCACTACAACCGAGTTGAACAATAACCTGAAAAAGCAGCAAGACGCTCTGAAGATGCCGATGTTTGTTACTGAGTATGACATCTCGTCCACTAACGACGATGAGCAGGAGAAGTATTACAAGGAGCAGATTCCCATCCTTTGGGAGAAACCCTATTGTGCCGGTGTCACCCTCTGGGGCTATGTCTATGGTAAGACGTGGACAGATGATGGCAAGGGCTACTCTGGTATATACAAGGATGGCCAGGAACGCTCTGCAATGACCTGGCTGAAGAAGTATATGGATACCGATCCAGCCAAGAACGCAGTAGGACCTTTCCCTGGTACGAAGAAAGAAGCTTCTATCTACATTCGTCCACTTTCTCTGAAAGTTGCAAAAGGCGACACGCTGCCCATTAAGGTGCGTGTCAGTATGGCCACCAAGACTGTCGAGAAAGTAGATTTTTATGTAAACAACGTGCTAGTAAGCACCATGACCGAGGCTCCCTATATTGTGAAATACATCACAAGCAAGACAGGATGGAATAACACCAAGGCTGTGGTGACCACTACTGACAGTTCTACCTACGAGCGCTATGGCCGTTTCAATGTGCTGAGTTCTACCACAAAACATGAGCCTTATCTTGAGACCATTCCTCAGTTGCCTGGTACCATCAACATCACGGAATATGACAAGGGCGCTTCTGGCGTCGCTTATAGCAACGCTTCACGCAATGTTGTAGCAACCAAGGATGGCCAGTGGATGGACTATACCGTAGAAGTGGCTGACTCAGGTCTCTATTCCTTCGATGCCGAGATTGCCTCTACTAAGACTGGCGGCATGTTCCATCTGGCAGAGTACACCCTGGACGCTCTCAACTACCTCACAGAGTATGTTGAAGTGCCCAAGACAGGCAACACCATCGAGTATAAAACCCTGCACGGCATGATGCAGATGCCCTTGAACGCAGGCCGTCACGTCATCTCACTGATGGTTACCAAGGGAGGCTTCTATATCAAGCGCCTCACCTTCAAGCCCTATCACCAGAACAAGGACATCAAAGTCGCTGTTTCATCTCTCAGCAAAACCTCCGTCAATGAAGGCGAGAAGGTTACCATCAAACTCAGTGCCTCAGTTGCCAACAGTACCATCGCCAGCGTGGTGGTATATGCTAACGACGAGCCCATTGATACACTTACTGAGGCTCCCTACACCGTGGAGTACGAGCCTACCACCAAAGGCACCTATGTCATTAAGGCAGTAGCCTACGATGCCAATGGCGCAGAGAACGCATCAACCACCAGAACACTGACCGTTAAGGGGCAGCGTGCACCCTACAAGAGCGTGATAAGTCTCCCTGGCATTATTGAGATTGAGAACTTCGACAAGGGCGGTGAGGGACTCTCCTTCCACGACAGCGACACCAACGACGAAGGTGATGCCAACTATCGCAGTGACAACGAGGGCGTGGATCTTGTAAAGGGCAATGGCGGTACAGCCATTGGTTATACGGCCAAAGACGAATGGCTGGAATATACCGTCAACGTTGCCGAGACAGGCTATTACACTTGTGTGGCAACAGCATCGTCAGGAACCACGGGCTCTGGATTTGCCATCACCACCAAGAAGAGTGGAAGTAGCAGCAGCACCTCACTATGGACTATCAGTGTGCCGCAGACAGGAAACAACAGCTGGAGTACCTACAAGAAGATAGAAAACAACACCCAAAAACGACTGACTGCCGGTGAACAGATTTTCCGCGTTAAGATTACAGGTGCCAACTGTAATATTGACAAGATTGAGATTAAGAGTGTGCCTACAGCCATCAACGAGGTTGAACTCTCAACACCCGACAGCCAACAGCCAACCTACAACCTCTCTGGCCAGAAGGTTGGCGACAACTATCGCGGCATCGTCATCCGCAATGGCAGGAAAGTGTTTGGAAGAAAATAAGGAGTAAAGGGAGTTAAAGGAGTAAAAGGAGTATATATTATTCACTTAAATACAAGAAAATAATGAAGAAACTGAATTTGAAGGTAGTGGCCTGCCTCATGATGGGCAGCCTGCTCTACAGCTCTTGCATTGGCTCGTTCAGCCTGTTCAACAGCTACGCTAAGTGGCAGTGCAACATGACAAGCAACAAGTTTGTGAATGCCATCGTAGGCTTTATCCTCATGCCCATCGTGGGCGGTGTCTGTTTGTTTGTTGACTCTGTGGTGCTGAACACTATCGAGTTCTGGACGGGCGACAACCCCATGCACGCGAGCATTGGCAAGACGAAGCAGGTGATGGGCAGCGATGGCCGTTACTATGCTGTCACCACACTGAAGGACGGCTACGAGATCAAGGCACCTACTGGTGAGCTGAGCTACTTCAAGTATAACAAGGAGCAGAACATCTGGTCGCTGGAGCAGAATGGCAAGAAGACCGAGCTCTTCCGCTTCAACCAGGACGGCACCATCACCACACTGGCCGACAAAGATATGCAGCTGACGGTGAAGCCCGATGAGGCTGGTCTCTATCAGGTACGTACTGCCATTAATGGCGGTTACTTCTTTGCCATGAACTAATAAAAGTAAAAAAGTAAAAGGGTAAGGAATTGAACGGGGCAACGGCCGATTTCATCCGTGTCCATGCCGATGACGACATCCGGCAACTGGCACTGAAGGGAACAAAGGACCCTGATATTGACCTGCCCTTTGCCCTCGACCAGATAGCTGGTCGGCAGACAGCCCGTCGGAAGCTGCCCACATGGGCGGCTACCGACGGGATTATTTTTCCACCGCACCTCTCCATGGAGCAGTGCTCCAGTGAGCAGACCGCACGCTACAAGGCTCGTCTGGCTGGTGACGGTCGGCGCATGGTGGACTTGACAGGAGGATTCGGCGTGGATTTCTCGTTTATGGCTCCTGGCTTTGAGGAAACGGTATATGTAGAGCAACAGTCGGTGCTCTGCGATATTGCCCGCCAGAACTTCCAGTTGTTAGGTATTCAGGCCGAGGTGGTCTGCGGCGATGGCGTTGAATATCTGCGTCAGATGCCACATGCCGACCTTATCTATATAGACCCTGCCCGCCGTGACCGTCAGGGGCAACGTACCTATGACATCAGCGACTGCACGCCCGATGTGATAGCGCTTCAAGATGTGCTGGTAGAGAAGGCCGACCGCATCATCATCAAGCTTTCGCCCATGCTCGACTGGCGCAAGGCCGTTCAGGACCTCAGCCAATCTCCCTGTGTCAGCGAGGTGCATATTGTCTCTGTTGGTAATGAGTGTAAGGAGCTGCTGCTGGTGCTGAGTACCCATTCTTCGGACAATGCCGAACCGCTGTTGTTCTGTGTGAATGATGATACGGTGTTCACCTCTCACCTCATTCCCGAGCTAAGTTCACCTCATCCTTCTTCCCTCATCCCTCTGGTCTCTCAGTTCCTCTACGAGCCCAATGCCTCAATCATGAAAGCAGGGTGTTTTGCTGAGGTGGCCAAAGCCTTTGGCGTGAGTCCTATCGCGACAAACAGTCACCTGTTTGTCAGCAGCCAGTCTGTCAGCCAGTTCCCTGGCCGTATGTTCCAGATAGAAGCGATGACCACGCTGAATAAGAAAGAGCTACGCGTGGCCCTTGCCGGCATCACACAGGCCAACATCACCGTCCGAAACTTCCCCTTGAGTGTAGCACAGCTGCGCAGCCGCCTGAAACTGAGCGAGGGTGGCAGCACTTATATCTTTGCTACCACCCTCGCGGATAAAAGTCATGTCTTACTCGTTTGTCGTAAGACAGTGACGGTATGATTTAATCGTAGACTTCCTCTACCACCTCTTTGATGACGGTCTTCTTGACCTTCTTGGTGGTAACCTTCTTTGTCTCGTATTCCTCGTAATTGGTCACCTTGAAGGTGCCCTCACCGGTGATAATCACGCAGCGGTTCTTGTCGTTCTCCTCGAACGGCTGAACGGTGTCACCCTTAGAGTCGCTCTTCAGGCGGCTGGCATCCAGTCCGTGCTCGTTGATGAGTTTCTGGGTAACGTTGTCAGCGCGCTTCTGGGCGTACATCTTATTGATGGTGGGATTACCCGTACCCTTATCGGCATAGCCGGTCAGCGTGAAGGTGGCATCAGCAGAGGTCTTCATCAGATCAGCCACATCCTTGATGGCCTTCTCGGTACCCTGAGCTGCGTTGGCATCGCTCTGGCAGATTTCAAAGAAGATGACTTCCTCTATCTTCTTCTGCTCTTCCTTCACGATAGGACGCTTCTCCTTAACCACAATCGTATCGGGAACATCCTCCCAGACCTCTTCCTCAACCTGGCGGACAACCTTTCTAGGCTTCTCACGAGTATAGCCAAAACGATAGCTTATACCAACCAAGGCACTGACCATCCAGTCGTCCTGGTCGTTAGTCTTCGAGTTGAAGCGGTCATCCAGTGAGTTGGCAGCCACCTCCAGCGACACACCAAGAGGCTTGGTGACGTTGGTCTCCAGACGAAGACCAGCACGCAGGTTGTGGCACAAGCGGTTATCGTCCCAAGCCAGGGGAACTACCTCCGCAGGGGCCCTCATATTCATCAGTTCATCATTGTCCCAGGCATAGTTCAATCCCAAGCCTCCTACAAAGATGAGGTTCAGAGGACGGGCATAGTTCTTCGAGAACAGGTTACTGATATTTACCAACAGGTCGACATCGGTGGTCAGATAGTTCCACTTATAGTCCAGGTTATAATATGCACTCTCGAAGCGGCTCTTAGCCTGAAGACCAGAGACATGCAGACGGGCACCGACAACTGGGGTGAAGTAATGACCAAAGCTTAGAGCGCCCTGAGGCATCAGCAGTTTGGTGATGTTTGCATTGGTAGTTGTCCAATCCAATCCTCCCTGTGCTTCCACATAGTTATAGGATTTAATCTTACCTTGTTTCTTACTGTCTTGTGCCATAAGGGTACCAGACATCAACAGCGTCATAGCTGCTAGGATTAGTGTCTTTTTCATAATCATGTTCAGTTAGTAAATTGTTATTTTGGTTACAAAAGTAGCTCAAATGAATGAAAAAACCAAACTTTTCTGCGCTTTTTTGAAAAAAAGGCAGTATCTTTGCGTCATCAATCAAAAAACAATCAAATAAACAAGGCAAAAATGGCAGAAATTGTAATCAAGAAGGTGGAGACGCGGCGCGAGCTGGATGCTTTCATCCAGTTGCATTATGACCTTTACCGCGGCAACGCCTACGATGCCCCCAACCTCTATAGTGACGAGTTGCGAACCTTGAGCAAGGACAAGAACTCGGCCTTCGAGTTCTGCGAGGCAGAATACTTCCTGGCTTATAAAGAGGGAAAACTGGTGGGGCGCGTGGCCGCCATCATCAACCACCGCTACAACAAGCAGTGGGAGCGCCCGGCTGTTCGTTTCGGCTGGCTCGACTTGGTGAACGATGTTGAAGTACTGCGTGCCCTGCTGAAGGCTGTAGAGGACTTCGGTCGCCAGAAGGGCATGAACGAGATTATAGGCCCGCTGGGCTTCACTGATATGGATCCTGAAGGCATGCTGACAAAGGGCTTCGACCAGTTAGGCACGATGGCTACAGAGTATAACTTCGAGTACTATCCGCAACTGATGGAGCAGATGGAGGGCTACGAGAAGGACAACGACTACGTGGAGTATAAGGTATTCGTGCCAGAGACCGGCATGCCCGAGAAGATGAAGCGTGTGGCCGAGCTGTGCATGGAGCGCTACAACCTGCATGTCAAGAAGCTGGTGAAGAGCGATATCTATGGCCCAAAGAAATACGGTCACCGTGTGTTCGAGGTCATCAACAAGACCTTCGGTCACCTGTATGGCTACTCAGAGATGTCGGAGAAGCAGATGGATGAGTATGTCAATATGTACTTCAAGTTCATAGACCTGGAGATGCTCTGCATCATCGAGGACTGGAACACTGAGAATCATAACGTCATCGGCGTGGGCATCACCATACCCTCGCTGTCGCGTGCCCTGCAGAAGTGCCGTAACGGACGTCTGTGGCCCTTCGGCTGGTGGCATCTGCTGAGAGCACTGAAGTGGAAGAAGACCGACATCGTGGACTGCCTGCTCATCGGTGTACTGCCTGAGTACCGTTCGAAGGGTGCCAACGCCCTATTGTTCTACGACCTCATCCCCATCTATCAGAAGTACGGCTTCAAGTGGGGCGAGACGCACGTGGAGATGGAGACAAACGGTAAGGTGCAGAGTCAGTGGATGTACTTCGACCACGAGCAGCACAAGCGCCGCCGTTGTTATAAAAAGGCTTTATAAATAGAAAAGTAGGACATGGAAGAAGAAAAAAGCCAACAGCTAACAGCTAACAGCCAACAGCCCACTGTTGACTATAATGATGATAATATTCAAACCCTCACGGGCTTGGAGCATATTCGTCTGCGTCCAGGTATGTACATCGGCCGTCTGGGCGACGGTTCGTCGATAGAGGACGGTATCTATGTGCTACTGAAGGAGGTTTTCGATAACTCCATCGATGAGTTCAAGATGAAGGCTGGCGACCGCATTGAGGTGAACGTGGAGGACAATCTGCGTATCTCTGTGCGCGACTATGGCCGCGGCATCCCACAGGGTAAACTCATCGAGTCGGTGAGTATCCTGAACACCAGTGGTAAGTTCGACTCGAAGGCCTTCAAGAAGTCCATCGGTCTGAACGGTGTCGGTGTGAAGGCTGTCAACGCACTGTCGAGCCACTTCGAGGTGGCCAGCTACCGCGAGGGTAAGGTGCGCCG
>Ga0310696_10006115_pt1 | contig 14351 bp, 10 predicted proteins | sample AusTroGonzalo_MG_4_FD_203885 | JGI IMG/M metagenome (GOLD analysis project Ga0310696, IMG submission 203885) | Bovine rumen microbial communities from tropical cattle in Woodstock, Queensland, Australia - Gonzalo_02 (v2) (version 2) | ecosystem: Host-associated > Mammals > Digestive system >...
ATCTGCCGGTTACGCAGAGTCGACAACTGGTTTTTGTTCAGCGAGTTGACAGAAATCCCATTGATGATATACTCGCCCGACGTGGGGGTGTCGAGACAACCGAGGATATTCAGCAGGGTGGATTTCCCAGAGCCGCTGGTACCCATAATGCTCACGAACTCACCTTCATAGATGGTGAACGTGATGCCGTCAAGCGCGTGGACATCCTCGCTGCCCACGCGGAAGGTGCGGTGCAAATCCCTGATTTCGATAATTTCTTTCATAGCTTAGCGTTTTCTCTCTTCTGGAGGTCCCATTCTGAACCCCTTCTTTTCGTCCTTGCCGGCACCGGGGAACATCATACGCTCACCTACCACGACCTCCTCCCCTTTCTCTATACCGTTGGGAATGATGCACTTCGCACCGTCGTCAATGCCGGTAGTCACCATACGCTGCTCATAGACGTTCCCTTTCTTCACCCAAATCGACTTCTTGGTGATGTCTTTCAGGCTGTTGGTCAGCTCCTCATCGTTCTTGAAAAGCCCGTTGAAGGTCATCCCCTGCTTGGTGAGTATCTGCTGCGTTTCGGACTTGAGCGTGTAGTAAAGCGACTCCATCGGGATGGTGACACCCGACTCCTTCTCGATGATGATGCTCACGCTGGCGGTCATGCCGGGCATCAGCTTCTCTTCGGGGTTGGGCGCGTCAATGATGACGGTGTAGGTCACAACGTTGGACGTGACTTTCGGCTCCAGACGGATCTGCTTGACCGTGCCGGAAAAGATGTCATTGGGATAGGCATCCACGGTGAAGGTGACGGTCTGTCCCTCCTTCACCTGTCCGATGTCGGCTTCATCCACATCGGCCTCCACCTGCATCTGCAGCAAATTGTTGGCGATGGTGAAGATGGTCGGCGTGCTGAAGGAGGAGGCCACGGTCTGGCCCTGTTCCACCGACTTGCTGAGGACGATGCCATCGATTGGCGAATAAATCCGTGAATACGACAGGTTGACCTGTGCCCGCTGGAGGTCGGACTTGGCGGTGGTCACCATATTCTTGGCCTGGATGTACTGGTTGGAGGCCTCCTCGAACGAGGCTTGGGTGGCGGCCTTGTTGTCGTACAGCGCCTTGATACGCTGGTAGTTCTGTTCCGCCAGTGTCAGCGAGCTCTGGGCGTTCGAAAGGTTGGCTTGCGCCTGGTTCACCTGTTCCTGAAGGGTGGAGCGGTCGAGTTCGGCCAGCAGGTCGCCCTTCTTGACGTGGGAATTGTAGTCCACATAGAGTTTTTCCACGATACCGGACACCTGCGTACCGACCTCCACCTTATAGACCGGCTGAATCTCGCCGGTTGCGGTCACGGTGATTTCGATACTGTCGATGCGGGCGGGTTCAGTCTCCAGCATCACGCCGCCGTGCTTGCCCTTCCCTTTGAAGAACATGAACACAAGCACGAGAACCACGGCACCGATGATGCCCCAAATAATCAGTCTTTTTTTCTTTTTTCGTTCCATATTAATATAGTTGCAAGTTTTTCAAGTTAAAAGTTGAGAGTTAAAAGTTAAAAGTTAAAAGGTAATAGGTAAAAGGTAATAGGTGATAAGTGATAGGTATAAAGAGGGTTTGTGCGGGGCCACCTCCTACTTTATACCTTCTACTTTATACTTCATATTTCTAATTTCTAATTTCTAATTTCTAATTCCTAATTCCTCACTCCTCATTTACAGTTCACAGTGTTACCGGCTGGCCCGTGTAAACATCGAGCACTTTCAGCTGCATCAGGTAGTTGTATTTGTTCTGCATATAGTTGTTGAGGATATTCAGGTAGTTGGTCTGCTGCTGGAGCAAATCGACGGTGGTGATGGCACCGTACTGGAAGCGCTGGTTGTAGGCCATATAGTTGGCGTAATAGGCCGACTTCTGCAATTCGGAAAGTTGGAAATTGTTGTAGGCTTTTTTCAGGTCAAGGTAGTAGATTTCAATCTCCTTGGTAATCTGTTCTTCTGTGGTTTTCAGGGCGAGTTCGGCCTGCTGCACCTGTATATTCTTTACTTTCACGTTGTTGCGGACGGAGCTCTGTTTGTAGATGGGAATGCTGAGGTTGAGGCCGATGGATTCGGAAAGGCCCTTGTAAAGGCCGGAGACGAGGCCGTTGTTGCCGTTGCCGTAAGCGGCGTTGTAGCCTGTGCCGACCCCGGCGCTGGCCGACAGTGACGGATAATAGGCGGATTTCGCAATCTTCACGTCGTACTCCGCGATCTCGACGGCATTGCGGCTCATCTTCACATCGGGAAGGTAATCAAATGTGCGGCGCAACACCTCATCCAATTCCGGTACCACCATCGAGGCGGCGAGTTGGGCGCTGTCGGGCAAAACTACCGAAAGAGCCTGTGTGCGACTCATATTCATATAGTTACGTAAGGAAACATACTCATTGTTGATGGCAATGAGCGTGTTCTCCATACTGGTGGAGTCGGCAAGGTACTGGGCCTGCAACATCAGATAGTCACTTTCCAGAATCTGACCCACCTTGTACTTCTGCTCGCCTTCCTCCACCTGCTGGCGGCTGGAAGCAAGGACGTTACGCTGGTACTCCAGCATCTCCTGATTCATCAGGATGGTGAGGTAGGAACGGATAATCTGGATGCGCACCTGATTCTTCTGCTGTTCCTCTTGGAGTTGGGCCTGCGTCAGCTGTATCTCACTCTGTTTGATACTGTTGTAAGTGTTCAGCCCGTTAAAGATTTCAACACCGGCATTGATGGAGTAGTTGCCGTTGATGGAGAACTGCTCGCTGCCGTGCGAGTAACCGAAATTCTGTCCGGCATTGGCACTCACGACGGGCGCCATCTGCAAGCGTGTCTGTTTCAGCCGGATTTCCGCCACATCCACGTCCAAATTGGCACTCTGGAGGGTGGGATTGTTACGCTCGGCATACTGGATGCACTCCGGCAAGGTCATCGGCTGGGCCGACAGAACGCAAGTGAAAAGACTGAAAATTAAGCAAATAGCAAGAGTTATAATCGGTTTTCTTTTCATATTTATATAAATTCAGAAAAACGCTTTTTTTACGCACAATTTTCTTGAACGTTTATTTTTTTTAAAAATTTTACGAAGATGCATTTCTGACAAAATTTTCAGCAAATTGGTCAGATTTTGTGCTAAAATCCCAAAATTGTCGGATGGCTGCCCCTCCATTCCGACAATCGTTCGGCCCATAAAAAAATGTTTGCCTCCGACCATACTTTTTTCACAATAAAAAACCGCAAACCTCGTTTTGTGAAAGATTCTTAAACCAAACCAAAAAATAATGAGAGAGAATACCGGAAACGGGTACAACTCGTTCAGTCTCCTTCGCTTCGTTTTCAGCAAGTGGAAAATCTTTTTAATCGTATTGGTGGCTGCTGCAGTGCTGTCATTCATCTGCGCATCGCTCATCCGTCCGCACTACCAGGCCACCGCCGTCATCTTCGGCCCGCGCACCAACGCCGTCTCCAAAATCCTTCTGGCCGACGAGACCAACAACGAACGTCTCGACATCAAGGCCTACGCCATTGAGGAGGAGACGGAACAGATGATGGAAATCCTCGGCTCCCGCGACATCAAGGATGCCATCATCAAGAAATACAACATGCTGGAGCATTATGATTTGGACACCACCAAGAAATATTGGCAGACCAGACTTTACAAGAACATGAGCCAGAGTCTGATTGTCAAGCGCACCAAATACGGGGCTATTTCCATCACGTTCGAGGATTACGACCCCGTGCTGGCGTGCAATGTCACCAATGACGTGCTCGACCTCCTGGATTCTGTCAAGCGCCGCATGGAGAACGAGCGTGCCGCCGCCGCCTACGCTGTCCTGGAGAAGCAGCTTGCGGACGTGAATGCGGAAATCCAGCGCATTGACGACACCATCCAGATGCTGATGAAAAACGGCGTCTTTGAATTTGAGGGGCAGTCGGAGCGTGTGATGCAGCAGTATGCCATCGCCGTGGCGCAAGGCAATACGGCTGGCGTGCAACGGCTGAGCGCCGAACTGGAGAAGCTGGCCACGTGGGGGCCACGCGCCCAAGCCCTCCACGACGTGCAGTTCAACTTCCGCAAGTACCAGTCGATGGTCAAGCAGAAGATGATGGACGCCAAGGTGGATATGGAAAATGAGATTCCCACCAAGTTTGTGGTGGAGCGCGCCATCGTCCCCGACAAGAAGTCGTATCCCAAGAAATCCGTCGTCATGACCCTTTCCGTCATCGGCTCGCTGATTGTCACCCTCTTCATCCTTCTGGTGGTAGAAAATCTGAAGGGAACACCGTCGCGCCGCGAGGACGAGACAGCCACCGCATAATTCCCGAGGCCGCCGAACTTCATGAAAAACAGGAACCTCATCGTCATCGTCGGAAGCTTGCTGTTCGTGCTGGCCAACTCGTACGCCATCACCCGCGAGTTTTTCTACCTGCCGCTGTTGTCCGCCGCCGCCGTCGTCATTTACCTGATGATCTGGCATGTGGACTGGCTGATGTACCTGACGGCGTTGAGCGTCCCCTTCTCTATCGTTTTAGAAAGCGACAAGATCCATCTGGGCATCTCATTGCCGTCGGAAGCACTGATGGTGAGCCTCACCCTGCTGTTCTTCTGCCGCATCTGCTACGACCTTTCCATCCGGCGGGAGCTGCTGAAACATCCCATCACCATTGCTGTCTTCGTCTATCTGGCGTGGATGCTGCTCTGCTGCATCACATCCGAATATCCGATTGTCTCCATCAAGTTCCTTTTGTCGAAAATCTGGTTCATCGTCTCCTCCTATTTTATGGTTATCCATCTGATGGAAAAAGACATACGGAAATGGATCACCCTTTTCGACTGTTACGCCTTCTCGCTGTTGTGCGTGGTGACTATCACGATGGTGAAGTACAGTGCGTACGGTTTTCAAGGGCATATCGCGCACTGGATCATGAAGCCGTTCTACAACGACCATACGGCCTACGGCGCCATCCTGGCGATGTTCCTGCCGATTGTCATCGGCCTTATGTTCCTACCTGAAACGACAAAATGGAAACGTCTTTTTTACGCGGCTTGTGCCTTCGCATTCGCTGTCGCGCTCTATTTCTCGTACTGCCGTGCCGCGTGGCTGAGCGTGATGGGGGCGGCCGGAATCTGGCTTGTGGTGAAACTGCGCATCAAGTTCCAATGGTTCGCCGCCGCCGTGCTGCTTTTGGGCGGTCTGTTTTTCGCTTTCTCCAATGACATCCTCTATACGATGTCGCGCAACAGTCAGGACTCGTCCGGCAACCTTGCAGAGCATCTGCAATCCATCACCAACATCAGCACCGATGCCTCCAACGTAGAGCGGCTCAACCGCTGGAACTCCGCCTTCCGCATGATTGAGGAGCGTCCGGTGATGGGCTGGGGGCCGGGGTGCTACCAGTTCTGTTACGCCCCGTATCAGGATTATCGATATCACACCATCATCTCCACCAACTTGGGTGACGGCGGAAACGCCCACAGCGAGTACATCGGGCCCACGGCGGAGACCGGTTTTGTGGGACTCGCCACCGTCCTCGCGCTGGTGCTGCTCTGCCTCTACTACGGAATCACCACGGCCACACGTGCCCGTAGCGTTACGGTGCGGCGGCTCAGCCTCACTGCCACCCTCGCCCTCATCACCTACTTCATCCACGGCGTGCTCAACAACTTCCTCGACACCGACAAGCTGGCACTCCCCTACTGGGGCCTCTTCGCGCTCATCGTCGTGCTCAACACATGCTATATGGAAACGGAAAACGGGAAATGCGGGGAATTGAAAATTGAAAACTGAAAATTGAAAACGGAAAGTTATAGCGAATACGATTATGCGGGGATGCGATGAAAGGATGAAAGGATGAAGGAATGAAAGAAAAACAATTCCCCTTCTTTTTTAAGAAGGGGTACGCGATAGCGCGGGGTAGTTGTATAAAAATAAATACATTATGATAGTAAGTTCCTGTTTTTCTACTACCCCGGCCTACGGCCACCCCTTCTACATAGAAGGGGAAAATATATTTCGCAACCATCACTTATCACCTATCACTTTTAACTTTTAACTATAATGAAGATTGTCGTACAACGATGCAGCCGGGCGGAGGTCCGGATTGACGGCGAGGTGGTCGGGAAGATCGGCCTCGGATTTGTGCTGTTGGTGGGGATTACGCACGAGGACACGGAGAAGGAGGCGGAATGGATGGCGAAGAAGGTGGCTTCCTTGCGGGTTTTTGAAGATGACGAAGGGAAGATGAACCGTGCCATCACCGAGGTGGGCGGTGCGATTCTGAGCATTTCGCAATTCACGTTGTACGGCGACGCCCGCAAGGGCAACCGTCCCAGCTTTGTGCAGGCAGCGCGTCCGGAGGTGGCGGAGCCGCTCTACCACCGTTTCAACACGCTTCTGCGAGACCTGTACGGCCTGCGGGTGGAGACGGGCCACTTCGGTGCCAACATGAAGGTGGACTTCGTCAACGACGGCCCCGTAACGATAATATTGGAAAACTGAAAATTTGTGAGATGCGATGAAAAGATGAAAGGATGAAAGGAAAATAAATCCCCTTCTTTTTTAAGAAGGGGTGCGCGATAGCGCGGGGTAGTTGTATAAAAATAAATACATTATGATAGTAAGTTCCTGTTTTTCTACTACCCCGGCCTACGGCCACCCCTTCTACATAGAAGGGGAAAATATACTTCGCAACCATCACCTATAAACTATTAACTATTAACTTTTAACTCTCAACTTTTAACTTGAATGAAGTACCCTTTGTTTCGTGAGCGGTTTTTGGCGGCGGGCTGTGTGAGCACGGCGGAGATTGCTGCGGCGTTCGGGAAGTTCGACAAGAACTGCCTCACCCGCTGGTGCGGACAGGGGCTGCTGGTACAGCTGCGCAACGGCTATTACGCATTTCCCGACCAACTGCGGAACCCGGACTTCATCTACCATATTGCCAACAGAATATATGCCCCTTCGTATGTCAGTCTACATTCGGCGTTAAGTTACCACGGTTACGTGCGGGCGGCGGCGGGAATGCCGGTGAGCAGCGTTTCAGGGCGCAAGACAGCGAGCTTCCGCAACGCTTTCGGCAAATTCGACTACCAGAAGATGAAGGAGGAGCTTCACTTCGGCTACGGGAAGCACACCGTGGACGGGATCGCTTTCGAGATGGCCTACCCCGAAAAGGCGCTATTAGACCTGTTCTACCTCTACCCTACCCTGTACGGCACGGAACAGGGCTTCCGCAACTTCGCCATTGAGGAGCAGATGCTCTACGAGAACTTGGATGTAGAAAAATTATACGACTACACAGAACGGTTCGGCAGTCGTGCCTTGGAGCAGAGGGTGAACCTGTTCGTCAGGATATTCGGGCTGTAGCCTCTGGTTTTTGCAGTTCAAGCCCTCCATTTTCCAACTATTTGTTGTATCTTTGCACCCTTGTTTTTTACCTATAAAAAATATCGTAAATCATTATGGATTACAATTTTAGAGAAGTTGAAAAACGCTGGCAGAAGGAGTGGCGCGAGCAGAACATCTACCACGTGACCGAAGATGCCGGCAAACCGAAGTTTTATGTTCTGGACATGTTCCCCTATCCGTCGGGTGCGGGCCTGCACGTGGGACACCCCCTCGGCTATATCGCCTCCGACATCTACGCCCGTTACAAACGGCAGAAGGGCTTCAACGTGCTGCACCCGATGGGCTACGACGCTTTCGGCCTGCCCGCCGAACAGTACGCCATCCAGACGGGACAGCATCCGGCCGTGACCACTCGCCAGAACATCGCCCGCTACCGCGAGCAGCTCGACAAGATCGGCTTCTCCTTCGACTGGGACCGCGAGGTGCGTACCGCTGACCCCAAGTACTACAAATGGACTCAGTGGGTGTTCATCCGCCTCTTTAACCATTATTACGACCAAGAGCTCGACAAAGCTCGTCCCATTAGTGAGTTAGTGGCTATGTTCGCTACCGACGGCACCAACGGTGTCCGCGCCGCCGAGACGAAACCGCTGAAGTTCACCGCCGCCGAATGGAACGCGATGAGCGAAAAGGAACAGCAGGAGACGTTGCTCAACTACCGCCTTGCCTACATTGCCGACACGTGGGTGAACTGGTGCCCGAAACTCGGCACCGTGCTCGCCAACGATGAGGTGGTGAACGGTCTCTCCGAACGTGGCGGCTTCCCCGTGGAACGCAAACTGATGAAACAGTGGATCCTGCGCGTGTCGGCCTACGCCGAACGCCTCCTCAGGGGACTCGAGACCCTCGAATGGAGCGACTCCATCAAGGAGATCCAGCGCAACTGGATCGGCCGCAGCGAAGGCGCCTTCGTCCGCTTCCCCATCGAGAACAACGAAAACACCCTCGACATTTTCACCACCCGCCCAGACACCATCTTCGGCGTCTCCTTTATGGTGATGTGTCCGGAACATGCTCTCATCGAGCAGATTACCACCCCCGACCAGAAAGCGGAGGTGGACAAATATGTGACGTGGGCCCGTAACCGCTCCGAAACTGAACGTCAGACCGACGTGAAAAAGGTGAGCGGCGTCTTCACCGGCGCTTACGCCATCAACCCGTTCACGAAGGAGCGCATCCCGATCTGGGTGGCCGAATACGTGCTGGCCGGCTACGGCACCGGCGGCATCATGGCCGTGCCCGCACACGACAGCCGCGACTACGCCTTCGCCAAACACTTCAACCTGCCCATCCGCGAGGTCATCGCCGGCGGCGACATCGAAAAAGAGGCCTTCGAAACCAAGGACGGCATCGTCGTCAACTCCGACTTCATCAACGGGATGAAGGTGAAGGAGGCCGGCAAGTGCATCATTGAGAAGGTGAAAGAGATGGGTATCGGCTATGGGACAGTGAATTACAGATTGCGCGACGCCATCTTCAGCCGCCAGCGCTACTGGGGTGAACCGTTCCCCGTCTATTACAAGGACGGCGTGCCCTACATGCTGCCCGAAGAGGAGCTTCCCTTGCTGCTTCCCGAAATTGACGAATACAAGCCGACCGAGACCGGCGAACCGCCGCTCGCCCGCGCCGCCAACTGGACATACAAAGGCTACCCGCTGGAATACAGCACAATGCCCGGCTTCGCAGGCTCCAGCGGCTACTACCTCCGCTATATGGATCCGCACAACGACAACGAGTTCCTTTCCAAAGAGAAAAACGAATACTGGCAGGATGTGGACCTCTATGTCGGCGGCTCCGAACACGCCACCGGGCACCTCATCTATTCCCGTTTCTGGAACAAGTTCCTGTATGACCTCGGCATTGTCTGCAAGGACGAACCCTACAAGAAACTGATCAATCAGGGAATGATCCAGGGACGCACCAACTTCGTCTATCGTATCAACGGCACCAACAAGTTCGTGTCGCTCAATCTGAAAGGCGATTACGAAACGACGCCCATCCGTGTGGATGTCAACATCGTCCACAACGACGTGCTCGACATTGACGCATTCAAGGCTTGGCGGCCCGAATACGCCGATGCGGAGTTCGTGCTGGAGGACGGCAAGTACGTCTGCGGCTGGGAAATCGAGAAGATGTCGAAGTCGAAATACAACGTCCAGAACCCGGACGACCTGGTGGAACGGTACGGTGCGGACACACTCCGTCTGTACGAGATGTTCCTTGGCCCCATCGAACTTTCGAAGCCGTGGGACACCAACGGCATCGAGGGCGTTTTCCGCTTCATGAAGAAGTTCTGGAAGCTGTTCCACGACGGAAGCAACGAGTTCTGCGTCACCGACGACGAGCCGACCCGCGACGAGTACAAGGCCCTGCACAAGGCCATCAAGAAGGTGGAAGAGGACAACGAGCGCTTCTCGTTCAACACGGCCGTCAGCGCGTTCATGATTGCGGTGAACGAGTTGACCGACCTCAAGTGCCACAAACGCAAGATTGTGGAGCCGTTGGCGGTCCTGCTGTCGGCTTACGCGCCGCACGTGGCGGAAGAGCTGTGGCATCTGCTGGGCAACACCAGCAGCGTAGTGGATGCCGCCTTCCCGAAGTTCGACGAAAGCTACCTTGTGGAAAGCAGCGCCAACTACCCCGTCTCCTTCAACGGCAAGGTGCGTCTCCAGCGCGTCTTCCCCGCCGACATGCAACCGAAGGAGATTGAGGCAATTCTTCTCGCCGACCCCGACGTGCAGAAGTACCTCGACGGCAAGACCCCGAAGAAGGTCATCATCGTGCCGAAGAAGATTGTGAACATCGTCTGCTAACAAGTTGCAAGTTTAAAACTAAAAACCAATAAGTTAAGAAGCGATAAGCAGCAGAGACGTCATACTGGCGTCTCTGTTTTTTTTTCGCGTAATTGATGTAATTCGCGACAAATTTCCATCTATTTCCCATTGTGAAAAAATCTTAATTCAAAGATGCGCCCATATTGAAAAAAGGCGTACCTTTGCCGCAATTTTTGAAAATACTACAATCTAATATAAACCATTAAAAATATTGTATTTATGAAAGCAGTACACAATTTTAACGCAGGTCCCTGCGTGCTTCCCAAGGAAGCGATTGAGTCCACCATCAACGCCATGCGCGATTTCGACAACACCGGTGTCGGCATCATGGAAATCTCCCACCGCACTCCGGGTTGGGAACGCATCATGGCTGAAACCCGTCAGCTCTGGCGCGACCTCCTCAACATCCCCGAAGAATACGAGATCCTGTTCCTCGGTGGCGGTGCCAGCACCCAGTTCTTCTGCGTGCCCGCCAACCTGATGCGCAGCAAAGCCGCTTACCTCCAGACTGGTGTTTGGGCTAAGAAAGCCGCCAAGGAAGCCAAGCTGTTCGGTAAGGTTGACATCATCGCTTCCTCCGAAGACAAGACCTACAACTACATCCCGAAGGGTTGGACCGTCCCCGCAGACGCCGACTACTTCCACATCACCACCAACAACACCATTTACGGTACCGAAATTCGCGAGGATTTCACCGCTGAGAAGTGCAACAATGTGATGCTCGTCGCTGACATGTCCTCCGACATCATGAGCCGTCCCGTTGACGTGACCAAGTACGGTTTAATTTACGGCGGCGCCCAGAAGAACGTCGGCCCTGCCGGTGTCACCTTCGTCATCGTCAAGAAATCCATCCTCGGCAACATCGGCGACCGCGCCTATATGAACCCGCTGCCGACCATGGTGGACTACAGAACCCACGCCGCCGAAGAGGCCAAGAACATCTCCATGTTCAACACCCCGCCCGTAGGCGCCATCTTCCTCATGCACGAAACCCTCAACTGGCTGAAGAACACCATCGGTGGCGTTGCTGAGATGAACAAAATCAACACCAAGAAATCCAACCTCCTGTACGAAGAGATCGACCGCAACAGCATGTTCGTGGGCACCGTCGCCGACAAGGCCGACCGTTCCATCATGAACCACTGCTGGGTGATGGCTCCCGGCTACGAGGACAAGCAGGACGCTTTCATGGCCTTCGCCAAGGAATGTGGCATGGTGGGCATCAAGGGTCACCGCAGCGTCGGCGGCTTCCGCGCCTCCCTCTACAACGCCTGCTCCATCGAAGACGTCGAAGCACTCGTGGATTGCATGCAGAAGTTTGAAAAAGCAAACAAATAATTTTTTTTGAGTTAAGAAACTAAGAAGTTAAGGAACTAAGAGTTCACAAGATAACAATGGCTAAGGAGAGTGTTTTGAAGGAAAAAAGTTATGCTTTTGCCATACGAGTTATCAACTTGGCAAAATTTCTTCGTGAGGAGAAAAAAGAGTTTATTCTTTCAAAGCAAATTGTTCGCTGCGGCACTTCTGTTGGTGCCAATATCGAAGAAGCTTCCGGAGCGCAGTCTAATAATGATTTCATAGCCAAACTTCATATCTCACTCAAAGAAGCAAAGGAAACGCACTATTGGGTACGATTGCTGAGAGATACTGAATATATTTCAAAGGAACAGGCTCAAAGTCTTATTGACGATATTGACGAAATCATCACAATTCTCACTAAAAGTCTGAAAACCGTCAAATCCAACAATATCTCTTCTTCCAAAAAATCAGCTTAACAGCACAAATCCTTCACTTCTTAACTTCTTAACTTCTTAACTCCTTAACCCATAAAAAGAAACAAGATGAAAATATTAGTAGCAACCGAAAAACCTTTCGCAAAAGTGGCCGTTGACGGCATTCGCGAAATCGTGGAGGCAGCCGGTTATGAGCTTTGCCTTCTTGAAAAATATACTGATGTCCAGCAGTTTTACGATGCAGTGGCCGATGTCGATGCGCTGATCGTGCGTTCCGACAAGGTGACCGCCCAGGTGGTGGACGCTGCCAAGAACCTCAAGATTGTGGTCCGTGCTGGAGCCGGCTTCGACAACCTCGACCTCGCCGCCTGCACCGCCAACAACATCGTGGCTGAAAACACCCCCGGCCAGAACTCCAACGCCGTGGCCGAACTCGCCCTCGGCATGATGATCTACATGGCCCGCAACACCTTCAAACCTGGCACCGGCACCGAGCTGAAGGGCAAGAAGATCGGCATCCAGGCCTACGGTAACGTCGGCCGCCTCGTCGCCGAAAAGGCCAAAGCCCTCGGCATGGAAGTCTGGGCTTTCGACCCCTTCGTACCGAAAGAGAAGATGGAAGCCGAAGGTGTGCACGTTCCCGCCACCCTCGAAGAGATGTACGAGAACTGCCACTACATCTCCCTGCACATCCCCGCCAACGACCAGACCAAGAAGTCAATCGGCAAGAACCTCGTCGGCCGTATGCCCAAAGGCGGCTGCGTGATCAACACCGCCCGTAAGGAGGTCATCAACGAAGAGGAACTCGCCGCCCTCATGGCCGAACGCGAAGACCTCAAGTACTGCACCGACATCGCCCCCGTGGAGATGGGTCTGTTCGAAGGCTTCGAGAAACGCTTCTTCGCCACCCCGAAAAAACAGGGTGCCGAAACCGCCGAGGCCAACATCAACGCCGCCAAGGCAGCTGCCAGCCAGATTGTCAGCTTCTTCCAGACCGGCGACAAGAAGTTCCAAGTGAACAAATAAGCCGTTTCATCGGCATTGCAAAAAAATCCGCCAGTGATGGCGGATTTTTTTTTGATACAAAGCCGTAGAGCCGCACGGCCGTGCGGCTCTACTATACCCTATTCACTAACCCCTATACCCTATTTTTTCACTACCTTCTGAACGCCGATAACGCGGCCGTCGCCGACCAATTTGATCAGGTAAACGCCGGTGGCGTAGGATGACAGGTCGATCTGGGTCGTTTCGCCATTAACGGACATAACCTGTAACCGCTTACCATAGATGTCAAAAATCTGGACTTCAGTGTTCAGGGGACAGGTTTCAGGGGTCAGTTGGAGGGTGACGATGCCGCTGGTGGGATTGGGATAAAGGGAGAGGATGCCGTCCGTGTAGGTAGTGATGCCAGTGGTGTCGCACGGGGTGATGGTGAGGTGCAACGTCACGGTGCTGTCGCAACCGTATTGAGTTGAAAATTGAAAACTGGAAACTGAAAGGTTTGGCGTGCCGACTTCGAAGGTGGTGTCGATGTCACCGTTTACATAATGGTACGGCAGGTCGTTTTCACACACGGTGACTTCGACAAGCTCAGTCACCGACGGATATATAGTCAGATGCAGCGTAACTATACTGTCACAACCATTGACATTCGTGAAGGTCTGCACATAGTCGCCGGATTCCTCGTAAACCTCATCGTTCCAGACGTAACTGCCACACGCACTATCTGCGAAATCTGTGTAATCCGCGGTAAGAATAGTGAGGTGCAGCGTAACCGTACTGTCACAGCCCGCCACATTCGTCAGCACATCGGTGTAGTCGCCACTCTCGGTGAGATTGGTGTAGCCGTGCCAACTGAAACTGCCGCAAGCCGTGGCGGTGGTGTCGCCCTCGGTCGGTGTATTGATGGTGAGGTGCAGCGTGACGGTGCTGTCACAGCCCGCCGCATTATCTATAACGTCGGTGTAGTCGCCACTCTCGGTAAGGTTTGTGTAGCTGTGCCAGTTGAAACTGCCGCACGCGGTGGCAGTGGTGTCGCCCTCAGTAGGTGTGTTGATGGTGAGGTGCAGCGTGACGGTGCTGTCACAGCCCGCCGCATTCTCTATAACGTCGGCGTAGTCGCCGCTCTCGGTAAGGTTTGTATAGCTGTGCCAGTTGAAACTGCCACAAGCCGTAGCGGTAGTGTCGCCCTCGGTCGGCACGTTAATGGTGAGGTGCAGCGTCACTATGCTGTCACAACCTGCCGCGTTGGTCAGAACGTCGGTGTAGTCGCCGCTTTCGGTCAGGTTGGTGTAACCGTGCCAGCTATAACTGCCGCAAACTGTGGCGGAAGTATCGCTTTCAGTCGGTGTGTTGATGGTGAGATGAAGT
>Ga0310696_10006116_pt1 | contig 14350 bp, 6 predicted proteins | sample AusTroGonzalo_MG_4_FD_203885 | JGI IMG/M metagenome (GOLD analysis project Ga0310696, IMG submission 203885) | Bovine rumen microbial communities from tropical cattle in Woodstock, Queensland, Australia - Gonzalo_02 (v2) (version 2) | ecosystem: Host-associated > Mammals > Digestive system >...
GATTTCGTTTTCCTCCACGTACTCTTTGATGACTCGCAGAAATTCGTCTCCGTACCGCTTTGCTTTCGCAACTCCCACGCCGGGGATCATGAGCAATTCCTCCATCGTAATGGGGTAGGTTGTCGCCATGGCTTCCAGGCTCGGATCCTGGAAAATAACGAACGGCGGCACGTCCTGTTTCTTAGCCACTTTCCGGCGGATATCCTTCAGAATGGCATAAAGCACCTCATCGGCCGCTGAGCATGTTGCGCCGGCACCCTCCATGATATCTTCATCTTCATCGTGGATTTCAATGGGCACCTCGAACTTACCGGGTTTGCGAATAAACTTCGTACCGTCTTTGGTCAATTTCAGGTCTCCGTATGAATCAACGTCTTTTTTGATCATGCCCACGAGCAGCGCCTGGCGCAGAATAGCGTGGAGGGTGCTCTCCTCCTCGTCACTTGCAGCGCCGAAGTTCTCCAATTCGTCATGGTGATAACTCATTACCTCCGCAGTCTGATTGCCGTGCAAGATATCAACGATATGTTCCGCTTTATGTTTCTCGTTGACTTGCTGAATGGTCTCCAGCGCAATCTGCAGCAACTCACTTGCATCCACCTGTTTGTATGTCTTGCGGCAATTATCGCAGTTACCGCATTTATCTTCGTTAAACTCCTCTCCGAAGTAGTGTAGCAGCAGTTTGCGCCGGCAGATAGTGGACTCGGCGTAACTCTGTGTTTCAAACAGTAACTGGTTGCCGATGCCTATTTCTTTAGGTGTCTTGTCTTTCTGGAACCTGCGCAGGCGTTCGATATCGTCCGGCGAGTAGAAACAGAGACAAACTCCTTCTCCTCCGTCACGTCCGGCACGTCCGGTTTCCTGATAATAACCCTCGAGCGATTTCGGGATATCGTAGTGCACAACAAAGCGCACGTCGGGTTTGTCGATACCCATACCGAAAGCGATAGTGGCTACGATGACCTGGCATTCCTCCATGAGGAACGCATCCTGGTGAGCGGTACGGGTGGCAGCGTCCAAACCGGCGTGGTATGGTTTAGCGGAGATACCGTTAACCTGCAGCACTTGCGCCAACTCCTCCACTTCTTTGCGCGCCATACAATAGACGATACCTGATTTGCCCTCCATGGTGCGGATGAAGCGAACAAGGTCCTTATCCACCTCTGCCGTTTTGGGACGTACTTCATAGTATAGGTTCGGGCGGTTGAAACTGCTCTTGAAAACGGTAGCGTCCGGCATGCCGAGGTTCTTCTGGATGTCTTTCTGCACTTTAGGCGTGGCGGTAGCCGTCAACGCGATGATCGGCGCTTTTCCAATGCGCTGTACCATGCTACGTATCTGGCTGTACTCCGGACGGAAGTCGTGGCCCCATTCGGATATACAGTGTGCTTCATCTACGGCGTAGAAGGAGATTTTTACGCCTTGCAGGAAGTCCACGTTCTCCCCCTTATTCAAACTCTCCGGCGCCAGATACAGGAGTTTAGTCTTACCCGCCAACACGTCCTCTTTGACGGCATTAATCTCCCCCCGGCTGAGCGATGAGTTAATGAAATGCGCCACTCCTTCTTCCTCCGAATAGTTGCGCATCGCATCCACCTGGTTTTTCATCAGCGCAATAAGCGGAGAGATGACAATAGCCACTCCGTCCATAATCAGAGAGGGCAACTGGTAGCAGAGACTCTTACCACCGCCGGTAGGCATCAGCACGAAGGTGTCTTTGCCCTCCATCACATTGGTAATAATAGCTTCCTGGTTGCCCTTAAACGTGTCAAAACCGAAATAGGTCTGTAGCGCTTTTACCAACTCCTCATGTCTTACATCCATAGTAATTTTCAAATTTGCGCACAAAGATACAACAAAAATTGCATATATGCAAATTTTTTTTGAAAAAATATACAAAAAGTGTTGCCAGAGTAGTTGTAGAAAGGGTGTACGAGGACCGAATAAATGTATATTCGGCGAAAAAAAATAAAAAAATGCAAAAAAATGCGCTTATCTCTTGCGTATTCGAAAAAAAAGCAGTAATTTTGTGGCCGATTTTTAAAGCATACCATGCAGAAACGAAACATGTCGAAACAAAATTTGTCCTTCACTCAACTTTTTAATCTGAGTTTTGGTTTCTTTGGTGTTCAGATTGCTTATGCTCTGCAGAGCGCGAACATCTCCCGTATTTTTGCAACCTTGGGTGCGGACCCTCACACGCTGAGTTTCTTCTGGATACTCCCGCCGTTGATGGGTATGATTGTACAACCTTTGGTTGGCAAGTATTCGGACAAGACCTGGACGTCCCTGGGTCGTCGTAAACCTTATTTGCTCGTGGGCGCGCTTATCGCGGTAGCGGTAATGTTATTGCTTCCTAACGCGGGCGATTTTACGTTTGCGCAGTCGGCTTTTTTAGGTTTGAACGCGGCTATGTGGTTCGGCCTGTTCAGTCTGATGTTCCTTGATACAAGTATCAACATCGCCATGCAACCATTCAAGATGATGGTGGGTGATATGGTGAACGAGGAGCAGAAGGGTACGGCTTACGCTATACAATCGGCTCTTTGTAACGCCGGCTCGGTAGTAGGTTACCTCTTCCCGATTTTCTTTACGTGGATAGGTATTGCCAATACGGCACCGGAGGGCGTTATCCCTGATTCCGTCAAGTGGTCTTTCTATGCAGGCGCGGCGATTTTGATCATGTGCTCCCTCTATACCTTCATGACGGTAAAGGAGCTCAACCCGCAGGAGTATGCGGAGTTCCACGGCATTGAGGACAAGAAGGAAGAAGAGTCCGAGGATGATAAAGGTTTTATCACCTTGCTGAAAGAAGCTCCCTCCGCATTTTGGACCGTAGGTCTGGTTCAGTTCTTCTGTTGGGCGGCTTTTATGTACATGTGGACGTATTCGAACGGAGCGATAGCTATCAATTGTTTTGGTTGGGACGGAATCAATGCTGCAGATGCAGCGTTCCAGAATGCCGGAGGTTGGGTAGGAGTTGTCTTCTGCGTACAAGCTGTGGGGTCACTTCTCTGGGCGGCATTCCTGCCAAAGTTGGAACACTGGTTCGGAAATAAAGGTGCTTACGCAATCTCTTTGGGAGTCGGCGCTATCGGCTTCATTTCCATTTGGTTCGTGACCAATCAATACGTGCTCTGGATCAGTTACGCGCTGATAGGTGCAGCCTGGGCGGCCATGCTGGCATTGCCGTTCACGATCGTGACGAATGCAATCAAGGGCGGTAATATGGGCTACTACCTCGGTTTATTCAACTGCACGATTTGTATTCCGCAGATTGTAGCGGCCCTTTGCGGCGGTTTGCTCCTTAAATATATATGCGCGCACGTACAGGCCGGTATGCTGGTAGTAGCCGGTGTGCTGCTGATATGCGGTGCCGTATCCGTCTTTGCCATCAATGAGAAGGATCCTGAGCGCAAAGATGATGAATCGAAAATCATAACAAACAATTAATACTAACAAACACAAAGCAAAATGAAAAACAATCTTCTTTCATTACGCGCCATTTTTCTTTCTTTCCTGCTCGTTACAGGAATGGCAGCGTTCGCTCAAGTGGCTGTACAGGGTACAGTAACAGATGCGGCGAACGGTGAGCCTATTATTGGCGCTTCAGTGCTTGAGATCGGTACGACCAATGGTACGATTACCGATTTTGATGGTAATTTCTCGTTAACCGTTAAGGCCGGCGCAACGCTTTCTATCTCTTACATGGGTTACAAGACCCAGGAGTTAGCAGCAGCTCCTTCGATGAGTGTCCGCTTGGGTGAAGACTCCGAGTTGCTTGACGAAGTCGTAGTCGTTGGTTACGGTGTCGTTAGAAAAAACGATGCTACGGGCTCTGTAACCGCCATCAAGCCGGATGACATGAACAAAGGTTTGCAGACCAACGCACAAGACATGCTTCAGGGTAAGATTGCCGGTGTGAATGTTACTTCCGACGGTGGTACCCCTGGTGGTAGTTCAACGATTCGTATCCGTGGTGGTTCATCCTTGAACGCCTCCAACAACCCGTTGATCGTCATCGATGGTCTGGCAATGGATAACAACGGTATCAAGGGTGCAGCCAACCCGCTGTCTATGGTAAACCCTGCCGATATCGAGACATTTACCGTTCTCAAGGATGCTTCGGCAACCGCCATCTACGGTTCCCGTGCTTCCAACGGTGTCATTATCATTACTACAAAGAAAGGTGCCGCAGGACAGAAGATGAAAGTGTCCTACGAGGGTAATGTATCTATGGGTAATTTGATCAGTCGTTTGGAGACGATGAGCGGAACAATGCTTCGTTCAGTAGCTCAGGCGCTGAATCATAGCGAGACCCAAATGAGCAAAATGGGTGACGCCAGCACCAACTGGCAGGACCAAGTATATCGCGCTGCGATTGGTACAGACCACAACATCAGTTTAATGGGTGGAACGAAAAACATGCCGTATCGTGCATCTATCGGTTATACACTTCAGCAAGGTACTATCAAGACCTCGGAGATGCAACGTGTGACAGCTTCTATCAACCTCAGCCCGACATTCCTGGACAAGCACTTGAGTTTTAACCTCAACGCAAAGGGTATGTATATCTATAACCGTTATGCAGACGGTAGTGTCGTAGGTTCTTCTCTCTTTATGGATCCGACACAACCGGTTCGTGGCGGCTCAGCAACCAAAATGTATGTAGGAGAGGACGGCAACGAACGTTCAGAGAATGAGATTATCAATACATGGTTTGACGGATACTATCAACGTATCTCGAAAGGAACTTACGGTGACCCGGCTTGGCCTTATACCAAGAATGCCCAGACTACGGCTAACCCCGCAGCTACCTTGGCTCACAAGAACGACCGCGCTAACTCCGGTGCTTTCGTAGGTAACCTGGAGGGTGATTACAAGATACACGGATTTGAGGATCTTCGTCTCCATGCCAACTTCGGAGCAGACTACTCCTATGGTAAGCAAGTGACGACCGTAAGCCCGTATTCGTATTCCAACTTCTACTATGGCTGGGACGGCTGGTCTGAGGAAAAGAAATACAACCTCCAGTTCAACGCGTACGTACAATACTACAAGGACTTTACCGAAGATCATCACTTCGATGCAATGGTCGGCTACGAGTGGCAACACTTCCACCGCACAGGCTCGTACGACGGTTGGGGAACTTATCCGACTAACAGTCAGGCAGTTGACGAGGCCGGCAATTCGTTGGCCGGAAAAGTTTATGAGCCGAGCCGTAACCCAAACAGTTACATGACGGAGAGTTACCTTGTATCCTTCTTCGGACGTGTAAACTACGTTGGTTTGAATCGTTATATGGCTACTGTTACTCTTCGTGGTGACGGTTCGAGCCGTTTCCACAAGAAACATCGTTGGGGCTTGTTCCCATCAGTAGCATTAGGTTGGAAGATTAAAGAGGAAGCTTTCCTGAAGGATGTATCCTGGCTGTCTGAGTTGAAACTCCGTCTCGGTTACGGTATCACGGGTCAGCAGGAAGGTATCGGAGATTATCCGTATATGACTCAATATACCCGCTCTCTTGAACACGCGTACTATCCGATTGGCGATGACAGCAATGCGCTTCGTTATGACGCCAACGGTCTGCCTATTTATGACGGAACAGGTACGGTTGTCAAGGATGCCGACGGAAATATAGTTTACTACAGTTACCGTCCGGGTGCTATTAGTGAGGACCTCACATGGGAGAAGACCACCACCTACAACGTAGGTTTTGACTACGGTTTCCTCAATGCGCGTATCACCGGTAGCATCGACTACTACTATCGTAAGACGACAGACCTGATTAATACGGTGGATGTACCGGTAGGAGCCAACTTCCGTAACCGTGTAACAAAGAACATTGGTTCGCTCTACAACCAGGGTGTTGAATTCTCTCTCAATGCAGTAGCTATTGATATGCAGCGCGATCCGAGTAAGTTCAAATGGGATCTGGGCTTCAATTTTACATGGAATGAGAACAAGATTACGGACCTCAACCTTGGTGAAGAAGACAGTTTCGTCCGTACCGGTAGTATCAGCGCCGGTCTTGGTGACGGTTATATCCAGGTTCACAAAGCCGGATATGCAGCATCTTCCTTCTGGTACTATGAGACCCGTAAGATTTCGGATGACAAGGGTAACAGTTATATCTACGCAGTGGATACGAACAAGGATGGTCAGATTACCCAGGATGACCGTGTGCTGAACAAGAAAATTGTTTCGATGGCACCGTTCAACTTCGGTTTCCAGACCAAATTCCAGTTCTATAACTTCGACCTCTCTCTCTCGTTCCACGCGAATGTAGGCAACTATGTATACAATGACGTGCTCTGCGGCAACGTATATAGCGTAGCTCCGGACAACTTGTATTCGACTCAGAACGGCGGTTATCACGGCGTGCTGATGAGCGCTTACAATGCATATTATCGCGACGGTATTCAGCCGGACAAGATGCGCCAGATGCTTTGGAACAAGGAACTTGGTGCATATGAGGCAACCAAGACCAAGTTTAACGAGTATTACTATACCGACCTCTTTATTGAGGATGCATCGTTCCTCCGCTGCGACAACATCACCTTGGGTTACTCCTTCGCACCGAAGAACGTGAAACTCACGGGTCGTGTTTATGCAACCGTTAGCAATCCGTTCGTCATCACCGGTTACTCCGGACTGGATCCAGAGCACTTCGGCGGAATAGACAACAACATGTACCCGCGTTGTATGACATCTATGTTGGGTATTAGCTTACAGTTCTAATCATGCAAATAATCATTAAAGCTATGAATACGTTAAAAAAATCATTCTTGTTACTCGGCATTGTAGCGCTTGGTCTGACCGCCTGTGTGCATAATTTGGACGTGAAGCCTAATGATCCGAATAACATCCAAAACTTCGATCAAAACGGAGTTTTCACGAAGATCTACGCTACGCTGGCAACAACCGGCCAAAAGGGTCCGGACGGTAGCGGCGATGTGGAAGGTATTGACGAAGGAGTATCTGCTTTCGTTCGTATGATTTTCGAGCTTAACGAGTTCCCGACCGACGAAGGTTGGTGGATATGGGACGGAGATGCCGGTATGCCTGATCTCCGTGTTATTTCATGGACCGCGGTAAACCCGTTGATTTCCGGTATCTATTATCGTCTGTATTTTGATATCTCTCTTTGCAACCATTTCCTGGAGAATGCGAATGCTGATGGTATAGGCGCTGCACAGATAGCTGAGGTACGTTTTATCCGTGCGCTTAACTATTACTATCTGCTCGATATGTTCGGCTCTGTACCGTTTGCTATGGAAGTAAGCGAGAAGGCGAAAACGCAGTACACTCGTGAGCAACTCTACTCATGGTTGCTTGTCGAGTTGAAAGATTTGGAGGGAACGGCTACTGATGCGGAATTCAAATCGCATGTTAAGACAGAGGTAATGAACTATGACTGGAATAACATCGCCCGCACACTTCCGGATACCCGTTTGAGTGACTACCGTGTGGACAAAGTGGCAGCTCAGTTGCTCCTTGCTCGTCTCTTCCTCAACGCGGAAGTATATACGGGTCAAGCTCAATGGGATTTGGCAGAGCAGTATGCAGATAAAGTCATTAACTCTCAGTACCAGCTCCATACGACCAGCGCGGGCGGCAATTATTCCGCTTATCAGGAGCTCTTCATGGGCGATAACCATAAGTATATCGGAGGAAACAGCGGTGAGGGTATTCTCAATATCTACCAAGACGGTATCATGTGCCAGTGCTGGGGTGGTGCGCGCTTCATGTGCTCCGCTTTCCGTGACGCAGGTTATAACTATTTCGGTATATCAGATACATGGTCCTGCTTCCGTACCAGTCCTGAGTTTATTGACAAATGGGTAAAATTAGAAGACGCTCGAATGGATACCGTCTATGTGACCATAGTAGATTCTACTGATCGCTCGAAAGACAAGCAGACACCACGTGTTATTGCGAAACCACAATACCGCGGCAATGAGTTCCAGATGCCGAAGATTCTGGGTGACGACCGCGCTATCCTCTTCTCATGGAAGGGCGATGATGCCGCCGACGTATTGGAAATGAACGGAACAACAAAGAATGGTACCTTCTATGATTGCTGGTCAGTTCTCAAATGGACAGGACGTTATTCCACCCAGCCTGTTAATGGAGAGAATATCGTTGGTCACAGTCCTGACTGGCCTGATACGGATATCCCGTTCATGCGCGTAGCAGAGGCATATATGACAAAGGCAGAAGCCATGTTCCAGAAGGGTAACGCAGCAGGCGCATTGGATATTATCAATACAAAGATTCGTGCACGTGCCAATGCCAAACCGCTCGCAACTCTTGACAAGAGAACTCTTTGCGATGAGTGGAGCCGTGAGTTCTACTGCGAAGGTCGTCGTCGTATAGACCTTGTGCGTCTTGGTTTCTTTGCCGGCCCGGAGGCTGATGCAAATCAGTATAACTGGGAAGGCCGCGGTAGCGCCAAGTCCGGAGAGGCATTCAAGAGTCTTGACAAGAAATATAATATCTTCCCCTTGCCTAACTCTGACGTTGTTGTCCAGGGCTTGAAGCAAGCAGAAGGTTATTAATAAAAGGATAGCAAACAAGAATTATCCTTGTAAATAAATTCAATTAATTAACATTATTAACAAAAAACAAAAAAATCATGAAAAAATTTGGTTTTATGTTGATGACAGCTGCAGTAGCAGTAATGACAATCACTTCTTGTGGTAAAAAGAATGATCCGGATCCTATCGTACCTCCGACTCCGGGTGGTGACGACGAGGTTGTTCTCCCGACTGTAGAAGGAACTGCCGGTGCAGTAACATTGGTAGTTAAGTTCGACCAGGCTCCTTGCGACGGTTACGATGTTCTGTTCGTTGGTAAGTATGACGATACCAGCTGGGACTTCGCTACTGCTCATAAGTTCGAGGCGCTCAAGGACGGTTGGTACAAGATTGTATTGAAACCGGGTGCAGAGGAAGAAGGCATTGTTATCAATGGTCGTCCTATCCAAGGCAAAGACGGTGCAGGTGAGTGGTCGAATGACTGGTCGCACAACGGCGACGACCTCATCCAACACAAAGGCGCCAGCGATGATATGATCAAGGATTCCGGTTACGGTGAGATCAACCTCGCATTCTCGCAAGCTCACGCTGATGACGCAGTTGTAGTATACTTGGAGAGCAAGAAATGGAACGTTTCTCCTTGCGCTACCGCAAGCGAGTACAACCTGACCATCAAGACTCCGGCATTCTGCGAGGAGTTTGAGATTGAGTTGATTGGTGACTTCTGCGGTTGGGCAGATGACCAAACTATCAAGCTCGGTAAAGGTAAAACAGAGTACACAACAAAAGTTACCGCTATGGCCGGCACGAAGTACAAAATCCGTGGCGTAGGTAGCTGGGACAAGGAAGTAGTAGGTTATGTTGACGATCCTGAGTCTGAGGCTTATGACACATGGATTGGTGTACCTGACAACCTGTTTGATGACAACCTCAATCCTGTACTTGACTACAGTGATTCCAAGAAGTACAAATGGAATGTTTGCGACTAATTGCAGATAAACCTATTTCAGATAGCCCGGGCGTTGCTCGGGCTATTTGATTGGTTTTTTCAAAAAATGAATCTAATACCTATTCGAAACATGAAAAAAATATCACTTATTATGTTGTCGGTCGCATTAATGGCTTGCGCGAATAAGCAGGTACGCCTGGAAGATGAATGCCGCTATAATCCACAGCAAACAGAATTTGCTTTCTGGTCCGATATTGCCGAGCAGATGGAAGTGAGGATATATGATGATGCAAATGCAGCTCATGTTATTGCGCTCCAAAAAGATGCTAACGATTTCTGGCATGCAACCGTCAAGGGGGACCTGGCCGGTAAGTATTATACGGTGCGTTCGTATCAAAATGGCGCTTGGGGACAAGAATCTCCGGGTATTTTTGCAAAAGCGGTGAGCATCAACGGAACGCGTGCGGCGATACTCGATATGCAGTCCATTAATCCTGCGGGCTGGGAAAACGATCAGCGTCCGCCAATGAGCGACCCTACTGATATAGTGGTTTACGAAACACATATCCGCGATTTTACGATGTCGCCGAACTCCGGTGTGGTCAATAAAGGCAAATTCGCCGGAATGGCGGAAAGTGTAGGTTATTTAGCGGAATTGGGCATCACTCATCTTCAGATTCTGCCGATGTTCGATTATGGCAGTATTGATGAGACGACCTTAGTTAAAGGCAAGTATAACTGGGGTTACGACCCGGTGAATTATAATGTGCCGGAAGGCGGCTATTCGTCCAATCCCTATGACCCGAGTGCGCGTATACGGGAAGCCAAGGCGATGATTATGGCATTGCATTCAGCAGGCATTCGCGTGGTAATGGATGTGGTGTATAATCATACCTACGATGCCATGGGTTGCGCTTTAGGTCGCGTGGTACCATATTATTTCTACCGAATGAACGAAGACGGCACGTACGCGAACGGTTCCGGTTGTGGCAATGAGACCGCCAGTGACCATCCTATGATGCGGCAATTTATGGTGGAGTCTGTTTGCTATTGGGCCAAAGAGTATCATGTGGACGGTTTCCGCTTTGATTTAATGGGGATTCATGACCAAGAGACGATGCGCCAGATTCGCGCGGCGTTGGACGAGATAGACCCCACTATCCTAACGTACGGCGAAGGATGGGCAGCGATGGCTCCGGCATATCCCTACGAAGAACTTGCGATGAAACAATGGACCTATCTGATGCCGCGCGTAGGAGCGTTCAGCGACGATATCCGCAATGCCCTTATCGGTTCGCCCTTTGATAGCGAGCGCGGGTTCGCTTCCGGAAAAGCAGAGAGCAGAGACGCTGTGTGCTTTGGATTAGTAGGAGGTATCAACTATAAAGACAATCTGTTTGGCGAAGGATGGAGCGGAGAACCGATGCAGCATGTCAGTTACATTACTTGCCATGATAACTACTGCCTCAGAGACCGCATTGAGGTGAGTGCCAAGGATGAAGATCATGCGACCAAACTGAGGATGAACAAACTGGCGCAGACGGCTGTGCTGGTGTCGCAGGGAATGAGTTTTATCTATGGCGGTGAAGAATTGTACCGCTCTAAAAAAGGCATTGACAACAGTTACCAAAGTCCGGATAGCATCAATATTATTCCTTGGGAAAACAAAGAAGAATACGCGTCTCTATTGGACTATTATCGCCAGATGATTGCCATACGCCGGGCACATAAGGGTTTCCGACTCGGTTCAGCAGATGCGGTCAATGAGCACGTAGCATTCTTGCCGACAGACAATAAAAGCCTGATTATCTACCAAATCAAAGATTTAGAGGGAATCGATTCGGCCAAATCATTGGTAGTACTGCTGAACGGGAGCGCCGAGTCTGTCGAAGCCAATGTATCGGAAACGCAATACATTGTGCTGGCGCATGACGGTGAAGCAGATGCAAAGGGTCTGGGAGAGCTACATACAGACCGCGTGGTTGTAGAACCGTATTCGGCGACTATATTAGCGGAGAAATAATCCGGTCCTAAGCGCTCATTTTACCAATTTGAATTGTCCGTTACTGTTCTTGCGGACAATGAATGTACATTGCCCTGCGAAGGCATGCATCTGTGGTTTGACGAAGCTGTCCAGACAAGCGGCATCGCCATTGGCTGCTGCGACAAAACCGTCGCCCTCGTATGTAATCAGATTATCGGCAAACGGGCAGAGATTACCTCTCTTGTCTACTACGCGTACGGTCATATAACAAAGCTCTTCGGGGTTTTCCCGTTCATTGGCCCATATTACTTCCAAGTGATGCGGTTTGCCGGCTGTGCGGATAAATTCACGAGCTGTCTCATTGCCGTTTTCGTCATATGCCACCACTTTCAGTGTGCCTCTTTTGAACGGAATGTCGAACCACATCAACCGGTAGCGCGGCAGTAACTCCGGGCGAGGTGCGCTGCCCCAAACAGGGACTTCGAAATCAGCCACTTTTGGCATGGCGCTCACACCTTCAACCGTCTCTCCTTTTGCCAGGCGTTCGGTCTCAGCAGCGGTAGCGAAACGCAATTTGCCGTAACTCCTGTTTCCGACAAACAATTCCGCTTGCGGATAGGTTGTATAGCAGAAAACAGGCACTTTGTCGCCTCGCTTCCAGTTCCAGTGCGGCAGCAAATGCAAGGTTGCGTCTTTCTTGTTCCATTGGCTGCGATAGAGCCAGTAACGGTCTTTAGGCAGCGAAGCCAAGTCGATGATACCGAAATATGAACTATGACTGGGCCATGCGTCTGTGTCGTACGGGGAGGGTTCTCCCAAGTAATCGAAACCCGTCCAGACGAACTGACCTAAGGTCCAGTCGTAGTCATCCTGTAGCTGGAAATCCTGCTCCGGCAGTCCTGACCACGGGCAGTACTCCAAGTCATAACCGCTGCTTTGGTTATCCGGATAGACGGCATTGTCTTTGAGTATAGCAGGAATCTTGTACACGCCTCGACTGGAGACGGTAGAAGCGGTCTCCGAGCCCAAAATCATTTTCTGTGGGAGGTTTTCATATCCCTCTATATATCGGCTTGTGCGATAGTTGAACCCCGGCAATTCAACAGCGGCGCCGAAGCCGTTGTGTATCACATGCATCGCTTGGTCCATACCGTTTGTTACAGGGCGAGTAGGGTCGAGTGAGTGAAAGAGCGCTTGCAGTTTTGTTACAATTTCGATGCCGTCCGGTAATACCTGGTTCCAAACCTCGTTACCGCTTGACCACATCATCACACATGCGTTGTTGCGGAACTTCTTCACCATGTTTGTGATGTCCCATTGCCACCAGTCATTAAACTCCACACTATAGTCGTTCTCCGTCTTGCCCCAATTCCATACATCAAAAGGCTCAATCATCATCATCATTCCCAACTCGTCGCATAACTCCACCAACTCCGGAGCGGGCATATTATGACTGGTACGGATTGCATCGCAGCCCATATTCTGCAGCATTTTTATCTGATGCCGGAGCGCATCTTTATGAATAGCGGCGCCAAGCGGTCCTAAGTCGTGGTGATTGCAAACTCCTTTGAACTTACGCGTCTGACCATTCAATTGAAAACCATGTTCCGGCGTATAACTGATTGTGCGGATACCGAAGCGTGTCTCTTTTTCATCCAAGATGACGGGAGTCATTCCGTTCTCATCATAAATTTTCCGATATACCTGTGTGTGTGCTGTATAGAGATGCGGCGTCTCCGGGCTCCAGAGGTGCGGATTGAGGATATTAACTGTACCATGTTCACTCTCAATAGACCCCACATACTGACCGTCGTAGTAGAAATCGGTACTCACAAATACGCCTTCATCATAAGCCGTTGTGCTATCCACACCGTTTTGTAACTCCACCCATAGTTCGACCTGTGCTTTTTCCTGAGTAATCTGCGGTGTACGTATCAGAATGCCGAAAGTGGGGATATGTATCGGGTCTGTCTCTACAAGATGCACATTACGGTAGATACCTGCGCCCGGATACCAACGGCTTTGCTGTGGCTTATTCTCCAAGAAAACGTCTATATCCACGCTGTCTCCGGTGATAAGGCCGGGTAGGATATAGCAGTCAAACGTATTGTATCCGTAGGGCCAATAAACCATTTCTTCTCCATTTACATATACATCGGCGTGCGACATGGCCCCGTCAAAAACGAGTGTGTAGAATTTGGTTCTGTCCACGGCCACGCGTGTGCGGTAATGACCTTTTCCCATCCATGGCAATCCTCCGCTACGTCCGGTTTTCCAAGTGGGTTCACTTTCGCCGTTCTGAACGACAACAACCTCCTGCAGGTCATAAACTCTGTCGAAAGGTTTGCTAATAGACCAGTCGTGCGGTACACGCACCTCATGCCATGTGGTGTCCACGTTTGGCATTTGTTCACTCGGTTCCTGGCGGAACTGCCAACTCGTCAGCAGTGTGCTGATGGCTAAGATGATTGTCAGCATGTGGATTACGAATTAAGAATTATAAATTATGAATGAAATCGGTATTCGGTGATCTCGTCTAATTTCTCTCCGGGGCGAAGAATAATATTCGGGAAATCAGCATGGTTGATGCTATCCGGCCAGTTTTGTGCTTCAAGGCACACGGCATGTTGCTCGTCGTACATACGCCCGCTTTTCCCTATGTGCTGCTCGATATAATTGCCGGTATAAACTTGCATTCCTTTCATGGTGGTCCAGCATTCCATGGTCAATCCGTCGATGCTCAGTGTCGCCGCATGACGTAACTTTTCAGGTGCGTTCGCATCGCACAGACACCAGTTATTATCTATACCTCGTCCGGGTACAAAGAAAGTGTCGTTAATGCGGTCTCCGATGCGTACCGGAGTACGGAAATCCATA
>Ga0310696_10006119_pt1 | contig 14346 bp, 33 predicted proteins | sample AusTroGonzalo_MG_4_FD_203885 | JGI IMG/M metagenome (GOLD analysis project Ga0310696, IMG submission 203885) | Bovine rumen microbial communities from tropical cattle in Woodstock, Queensland, Australia - Gonzalo_02 (v2) (version 2) | ecosystem: Host-associated > Mammals > Digestive system >...
ATCGAGAGCTCCGGAGGGAGCTTCCTATCTCTCTTGAGCACGGTCTCCATCAGGTCCCAATCATGTGTGTTGATGTATCCTGCTCCATGGAGTATGATCATATGACTGCGGATCATGTTCACGGCACGCTCGCATGCCTCGTCCCTTGTAGCGAACCTAAAGGGCACTTCCTTGGCCTCGCTCATCCGCTCACCTTCACTGCCTTCTTGCCTGTGAACTTCTCCCACCTGTCGATGATCACGTCGACATATACCGGCTCCAATTCCATCATATAGCATGTCCTCCCGAGTTGTTCGCATGCGAGCATGGTTGTTCCCGTACCTCCGAAGCAATCGAGCACGGTCCCCCCCCCCTCTGTGAACTTCTGGATGATCTCCGCGGGGAGGTACATCGGGAATGTGGCCTTGTGGATGTCGGCATATTCGTTAGTGGCGAATGCGGACATCCCCTCCACAACCCCATGGAACAGCCTGTCGTCGAAGTGGTTGAATGCCCTGGTTCCGTTTCTGCCGAATGCGATTATGAGCTCCACCGCTGAGGATATTACTCCCTTGGCGATCACGGGCATGGGGTTAGTCTTCTTCCAATACAGTAAGTCTTTGAAATTGCCGGAGAATGTCTCGAGAATCCTGCATATTGTCCTCTTGCTTCCTGCGCCTATACCGATGTTGTAGAATACCTCCTCGGAGTTGTCCATGAGGATGTTGATGTTCGTCTCGAGGAACTTCATGTAATCTTCATCGGACTTGTTGTCATTGTCCGCCAGATACTTCTTCTGGGTTCCCTTCTGAATGCCTCCTCCTCTTTCCTCCGAGGATCTGACGTCGAGGTGGTGCGCATTGTAAGGTGGCGATGTGAATGATATGTCCGCCTTGCAGCCGTCCATGAGCTTCGCCATATCATCGGGCGATGTGGAGTCTCCGCACATAAGGCGGTGGTTCCCAAGCTGGTAGACCTCGCCTCTCTTGGACTTGGGCTCCTCGGGCGGTTCCGGCTCGTAATCATCCTCGACCACCTCCACAGGCCCAACCTCCGTGGTCTTGAATCCCAACTCCTCCATCGGTATCTCCTCGATGGCGTCGAGCTCCTCCATCAGGAGCTCCGTGTCCCACTCCGCCACCTCTCCGGTCTTGTTATGGGCCAGCCTGTAGGCTATCTTCTCCTCGTTGGTCATGCCCCTGATGATCATGACCTCGCACTCCTCCACGCCCATCTTCTTCAGGGCCTTCCACCTCGTGTGCCCCGCGAGGATGACCATGCTCTCGTCCACCTCTATCTCTGTGGTGTAGGTGAACCTCTCGATGGATGCCTCCACCACAGGCACGGCCTGGTCGTTCTTCCTGGGGTTGTTCGCGTAGGGGATGATCTCGGAGAGCTTCACCACCCTGTGCTCCTTGGTTATCGTCACAGTATCTCCTCCGTGACGTCCACTTCCTTCCCGGACGGGTAGCACTCGGTGACCTTGACCTTCTGCCCGTTGTCCCTCAGCTCCTTGGCGTAGAGCTGGGCCTGGCGCAGTCCCGTGAAGGTCCTGCTCTTGTTCTCGCCGTCCACCGTGACGCACCACATCATAGGTCCATCCTCCTGGCTGCCTCTATGGCCCTGTCGTTGGCCTCCCTGTGGAGCCTGTCCTGCTCCTTCAGGAGCTCGGCGTAGTAGTCCCATGCGGCGCGCTTCAGAGGGGTGTCGGGGCCGTCCTTCATCTCCTCCCACACCTGCTTCATGTGCTTGGTCTCTTCCCTTATCCCGGCGGTGTAGAGCCTCCTGGCGGTGTCCGGGTCCATCATTCCGACCCCTCCGTCCTCTCGATCCTGGGGAGCCCTGTCGCGTCCTCGACGTACCCGCGGGCCTTCCCCAGCTCCTCGAGGCGGATGATGGCATCCTCCACCTCGGCCCTGGTGCAGTCGAGTTCCTCCCCCGCTCCCAGGATCAGGTCGTCCACGTACAGGGGGCCGTACTCGTCCAGCACGTCCATGATGTAGTCCTCTATCATCCAATCACCGCCGGTGTCCCCAATCCGAGGACAGCGTAGCCCTTGCGGATGCCATCCGGGAAGTCCTCATAGGCCAGCACATAGGCGACCTTGACCGCCAGCGCCCTCCCTGTGTAGTATGGCACGTTGTTCCTGTTATGGTCTATCTCCTTGAGGACGAGGATGTCGTCCTTGGCGAACCCTCCCCTGTCATCCTTCCTGACCTCGAAGCGCTTGGCCCCGGATGCGACATCGTCGAACCATGCCGCGCTAAGTTTCATCTCGTGTACCTTCATTATCTCAACTTCTGCTGTCTGAATCTGGTCTTCTGCACCCTTTTGCCTCTGGTCTTGACCTCTCCCTCGGACATGATCTCGAGAGCGTCGGCCACCCTGCTGATCTCGAAAATGAGCCTCTTGACCATCTGCTCCCTGTGAGAGCCGTCCGCCACGTAGAGGTTCTTCCTCGTGCCGTGCGCGGTCTGCTCGGACTCCCATGTGAGCTTCCCGTCCTCGATGAGCTCGTTGATGTACTTGTTCAGTGTCGGGATTGCCGCGATCGTGGACCCGTTGATCCTCATCTCGGCGAGTTCCTTCTGGCATATCGCCATCCCCTTCTCGTTCCACTCCCCCACTATCTGGAGGATGAGGTCCGGAGTGCTTATGCTCATGTCAGTTCCTCGGAGCGAACACCGCCCTGATGCTGGCCGCTCCCTGCGTCCACCTTATCTCCATCGGCCCCCTGTCCATGAGGTCCACATCCAGCGACCTCTCGGGGTCGATGCGGATCTTCGAGACCACGTCCCCTATCACGTCGTAGCCGAACTGCGACCTCACAGGGAAGTCGGCCGATGCGGTCTGCTCAGCCCTGACCGTGAGCATCTCCCTTCCGGACTCGCTCTCCGCGGTCATCCTGCACATCCTGTCCTGGAGCTCGATGACGAACACCTCCGCCATGTCCTCCCCGAAGAGGATCCTCCTCATGGCTGACAGGGGCACGCAAGCGCTGCCATTCGAGGGGAATGTGGCGGCGTGGAGCTTCGGTCTGTCCGCCGTGGTTATCTGGGGGATCCTCCATGTCGCTGTCTTGGACTGGATGATCAGGTCGGAACCCTCCGCTGCGATGATCACCTCCTCGGTGCCGAAGGTCTTGACGACCGCCATCACCTTCTCCAGGCTAACGCAGACGGTCGCATCTGCAATCTCGTGGGCGATTATGTCCTCGTGTTCGAGGTCTACCTGCACCTCTATCTCAGAGGCCCTCGCCTGATCGCTCATGACGATGGAGAGGCCTTCGGCGGTGGTGCGAACCAGGAGGTCCGCATCCTTCCCGCATACTCCCTTGATGGGGCTCAATACATCCAGGAGGAGCTTCGCCTCCTCCACCTCGATGTAGTTCAGCCCCTTGGTGTCACGCATCGGGGTCTCCTCGGGAGCCCCTCCGAGCTCCTCCGGGACCGCGTTGCGGATCTTCATGGTGCAGTCGTAGCACATCTCGTTCCCGTTGCCGTCCTTGTCGTGGACGAGGCCGTCCTCCGGGTCGTACTCGAGCCCGCACATGCCGCATACTGCGGTCTTGCTCATGCTCCCGTCTCCCTGAAGCCTGCGCTGGTAGTCCCGTTAGTAGTGAACTCCTTCTTCCTCAGGCTCACCAGGGCATCCATGGCCTCGAGGACCGTGGAGTCCTTCTGGTACACGATGGTCATGATCTCGTTCTCTTCATCATCCAATATCTGTATCGTCGGCATTTTCATCCCTTCCTGTCAAGACGTTTATCGCGGGGTTCGTACATCCCGCATCTGAAATTCGTTGCCATGCTCTCGCCGATCTGCTTCCCGTCGCACAGGTGCCTGACGGTCTCGACCTCCTCTTCGAGGCCCTCGTCATAATATGTGCCTGTGACCACGCGGCTGTAGCGAGCGCAGGTCTCGCATGTCTCTTTCTTCATCGCCCCATCCTCTTTTTCTTCGGTTCGGGGTAGAACCAGTCGACCACCAGCCATATCGCGTCCAGGTCGTATCTCTCGCAGGGCTCAATCCCCAGCTTGGTGTGGTTATAGGTCTTGATGTGCTGGCAGACGGTCATGGTGTCCGCGCAGAGCTTATGGAGACACGTCCAGCATGTCCTCGGTACGTTCTCCGGACTGTGGGGAGCCTTGACCAGCATCCCGCCCATGACCCTCTCGCCCGCTCCCATCGTATCACATCGCATATCCCAGCAGGAAGGCGACCACGAGGGCCCCCAGAGTGCTGATGATCCTGGCATTGTACCTTATCTCGTCCCTGTGGCGCTCGTACATCCCATGCCTCTCGATCCTGTCGAGGGACATTATCAGCTCTGCCACCTTCTCGCTCAGCTCTTCGTTTTGCATTCCATCTCCTCCATGTGCCTGGGGCGCTCCTTGGCGATGCATTGGACGTGCGCCCATCCTCTCATTCCTCTGCTGACCTTGGTCTGTCCCTCCATGAAGGGGCATCCGCAGATGCAGCATCTGGCGTCGGTCATGCTATCGTCTCCAGCGTGCCCTTGGGGTAGGACCTCCGGCACGTGTTGTTGCGTTGGTTAGTGGTATTGTCGAACTCTATGAGCCCGTGGTCGTACAGCTCCTTCACCCTCCCGGTTATCGAGTTGATGGGCGAGCCGACCGCCTTGGCTATCTCCTCGTCCATCATCCCGGGCCTGTTCAGGATCGCCATGAAGACCTTGTACCTCAATGCGTCCAGCCTCTTGGTGTTGAAGGTCTTCTGGTATGCCTCTGCGCTGTTCTCCGCTATCATGAGAAGTCCTCCAAACTGAATTGCTTCCTACCAGTTTGGTAGGCTGTTGGCAGGGCATTGGTAGGCTCGCATGCCTCCATGCACTCGTCGTCGCACTCGTCCTCGATAACGAGTGCCCCGGCGGCCTCCCTGTCATCCAGGAAGATGATCATGTGCGACCAGAAGTCCAGGGTGCTCTCCAGCGCTATGTGCGTGCGTGTTGTGACCGACTCATTCAGGTCCACCTTGTCGAAGCAGAACCACGGCACCACACCGATGTTGTGCTTGGTCTGAGGGTAGCTCTTCCCGGTGTAGGCATGGGCCACGAAGTGATCCCCTTTCCGCGTGGCGCATATACTGCAGTTGTAGCAGTGCTCCGCCGGGATCTCGAAGGGATGGTTCCCAATGCCCCATTCCCATCTCGCGAAGTCCTTGTGCAGTCCTTCGACGAGGATCTCCGCCCCCTCCGACGTTATCCTCGGGAGCCCGTCATACGGGAGCGTCCTGCTCTTGTCCCATGGCGAGTGATTGCTGCTATAGGGTGGCTGTCTCACCGGCCCATGGTACTGCGGCCTGTTGAACCTCGATGCGTCGTCCAGGAGCTTCGCGAATGCCTCGCCGTTCAGCGAGAACCTCTGCCAGTCCCCTCTCTCCCCCACGTCGAGGCAGTAGGGGTAGGGGCATTGGGCATGCTTGTCCTACTCGCCTATGCTGACGATGGAACTGCCGTTCATCTTCCTGCTCATGCTACCGCCAGCTCCCAGTACACCTTCCCGTGCTCTTCGATCTTTATCAGGTCGCCGCCCTTGCACAGCTTCTTGCATCTGGTGGCGAGGCGGTTCCTCTTGTCGGTCCTGTCCCAGGAAGGGATGTTGGGGTAGAGCTTATCCAACATCTCCGGAATAGACATCCTCCCGTCCTTGAGCAATTCCTTGATGATCGGATCGAGCTCGCTGGGCATGCTCCACCTCCAGCGTGTTGCAGTGGCAGAACGGGCATAGGACCGTCTTCAGGTCGCTGCCTGTCATGTATCTCCTGAACTCTTCCCTATCCACCAGGGAATCGTCCATGCTGTTCCCGCATCCCCTGCAGATGAACCTCATCATATCGACCTCATGGCGTTGATCAGCTTGTCCGTGTGCGCGGGGCACAGCTCCCTGGTCTCCGGCTCCTCTTTGAGATCGTCGCCCACGAAGGCGTAGATCATGTGGCTGTTCCTGCCATCGAACTCCTTGCCGCACAGTGAGCAGACGCTCATGCCTCAGCCCCCTTCCTGCCCCAACCGTTCTTCAGGGACCACTTCTTGTGGAGGGAGTCGGTCAGCTCGATCTTCCCCCTTCCGGCGAGGTAGAGCATGACGTCGAGGGCCGTCGCGTAGTCGCACCCGACGTAGTTGGCGACCTCCTGCACCGACCTCTCGGTCTCGAGGGCCTTCTCCACCTTGGCGGTGAGCTCCGCGGGGGAGAGGTCGGTCATCCCAATACCCCCTGCACGGGGCCCTCTGCGGGCTCCTCCTCGGTGACGTCCTCCGATGCCTCCCCGTCCCTGTCGCGGCTCTGCGATGCCGTTGCGGGGCCCTCGGTGACCTCGTAGGCGTAGGTTGTCTTGCGCGTGATGCCCTGGCATCTCGGGCACACGACCCTCTTGCCCACGGACCATTTGAGGTTACGGAGATCCTGCTCCACCGTGGTCATGTATATGGCCTCGTTCTCTACGCTGAACTTGACTGCGCTCTCGCATTCCGAGCACCTGACGGTGCATGTCATCGTGAATCCTTGGATCATTGGGCTACCTCCCTGTTCAAAGCGACCCAGTCCTCGAGGGTCCTATCCCTCGAAGATGTGGATGCCTTCCGTCCGCACCTCCTGCAGACGATGTAGTAAGCGGTTTGTCCGGTGGCGAGGGTGTATATCGAGCCCGCCTCCGGGACCTCATGGCAGCGTGAGCACTCAGGCACATTCATCGCTTGGCCTCCTCAATGAGCGCGATCTCGTGGTCTTTGACGGAGTCAGGGAACTTCACGCGCTTGTTCCATCCCTCGATCTTCACCTTGCAGGTGTTGATGTCGGGCGCCTCCACGGTCATGCAGAGGGCCACCAGGAACTCGGTCACTCGACCACGCCCCTGAAGTAGTCGCCCTTGAGGGACCTGTGGAAATCCACGATCCTCTGTGCATCCTCGAGCGTCGGTGTGGCGAAATCATAGGAGTACCAGTCGCCGTCCTCGTCCCTTGGGAATCTGGGGATGGCGTACTGCACATGCGCCCGGTGGGCCTTGCACTCCGGTTTGACGATAACGACCTTGACGAGGATGTCCTGGCGGACGATCCTGAAAGCCGAGTACACGGGCAGGAGGGCGTACCCTCCGTAGACGGCGTCCTCCAGCGTCAGGAAGGAGCCCAGGACCTTGTCGTCGACGACGACGCGGAACCAGGGCCACTCCCCCGGCTGGTGGAAGTCGCAGAACTCCGGGAAGGTCATATTCGACGCGTCGGCGAGGGCCTGTCTGTCCCTCTCCTTGCGCTGTTCGGCCTCCTCGTCGTAGGACGCGTCCGCCTTGGTGTCCTGGTAGGTATAGTCGCATTGGCGGCAGCGCCCCTCGATGCGCCCACATGAGAAATACACGGGGAACTCTCCCCCGCATACCGGGCATACGGCGAGGGAGGTCATATCTCTCCCTCCGAGCCGTCCGCGTAGGGGCACTTCTGGCAGTCGGGCCACTCCCCCTGGTCCATCATCGGGCAGATCTCGTAGATGCACATCACTGCGCCCCCCTGCTCTTCGGGTACGCGTACACGTTGTACGTGACCTTGTCCGATAGGTCCGAGCATTCTTCGATGATGCGCTGGATCTCCTCGGGGTCGTACTTCTCCGATTCGAGGTACCTGGTTATGGATGCCTTGGTGACCTTCGGGACGAAGGAGTCCTGCAGGAGCTCCACCGTGCCCTTGTAGAGCTCGGGGTAGGTGTTCCTGAAGGCGGTGGTGTTGAGGGGGGCGGGTCTGTTCTCGCGGATCTCGAACTGTCCGCCGCAGTCCCTCACCCCCTCGTTCCATCCCTGTTCTGCCAGTTTTGCCAATGCCTTCTTGCACTCGGCGATGTAGTCCTCGGAGTCCTTGATCTCCCTCTTCAGGAAGATGATCCTCTCCGCGATGGTCTCGGTCACTGCCCTCCCTCCTTCTTGGAGACTATGTCGTCGTAGAAGTGGATGAAAGTGCCCAGCGCCCATCCTTCTGGTGGGGTGGACTGTATCCTCAGGAACTCCTGATAGTCCGGGTCCTGCGGGTTCTTGGCTATCCACTCGAGGGACTTGGCCTTCTTCTCCTGCCTCGTGATGCCGAAGAAGGAGTCGTCCTTGGCGGCCTCCTTCTTCTCCTGCCTCGTGATGCCGAAGAAGGAGTCGTCCTTGGCGGCCTCCTTCTTCTCCGTCAGGGTGGCCCTGGGCGCGTCCTGTATCTCGTAGTTGAACGCCTCCGGGTCGGTGGCATCTCCCTCGTCGATGGCGTACAGGACCCTGTACAGGCACCTCTCGGCATTGGTGATGATCTTGTTGGTGAGCTTGTCGGAGTTGTCCTGGGCCTCGAAGGGGACGTCCATCTCGATCCTGTCGTCCACGGATGCCCCGTAGATGGTCGCATGGATGTGGCCGTTGGCCGCGAACCATGTTGTCTCCCCGTAGTTGCCCTTCTTCTGGTAGGAGTAGCGCTTCTCGAACTGCTCCGGGTCGTACTCCGGCGATCCGAACACGACGGTCACCCCCGCCTGCGCGTGGGCCTTGCGGACCGCGTCGAGGATCTGCGCGATGGGGATGAAGTTGTAGGACTGCCCACCCTTGACCGTTCCGGACTTGACGAAGTCGCTCTCGGCGATGATGCGCCTGGCGGCGTTGATCCTCTCGATGACGTTGTCGGAGGTCATTCGCCATCACCTCCGAGCTCCCTGTACTTCCTCTTCCTCTCTTCGATGAGGGCCTCGTACCTGGCGATGTCCTTGTCCATGTCCCCGATCCTCTTCTCGCAGTATGCGATGAAGGCATCCTTGTTCTGTCCTTTCGGGAAGGTGTAGCTGTGGAACATGGCGAGAAGCTGCTGACATGCTTCCTTGTAGCCCTCGCACCAGTACTTCATGCAGTCGTTGCTGTCGAAAGGCACCATCATGCTCTCGCCCTCCCGACTATCGCTCCGACGTCCCCGTCGAGGAATATCTCCAGCCCCGGGGCCTTCCTCTGCATCTCGGACCAGAGTCTAAGGGTCTGATCCATCGTCAGCCTCTGCCCCTTGAAGTCGATTAGGACGTGCTGACTCATACCCTCGCCTCCTCGGTGCTACTCTCGGCGGTGTCCGTGTTACACACACATACACACACATTTTTCTGCTTCGAGGCGGTGTAGGCGACTTTGCGGTCGAGAGCTGCGATAACGAGCAATGCCCTTCCGTACCTCTCGTTGCCGAGGGGCTGGATGACTTCGTCTGCTATCGCGGACTCCCACTTGGATCTCAGCGTGGTGACGGTCGTGACGAAGTCCCCGGAGCGGAGGATCCTTGAGAAGTCCCTGAAGTCGAGGCGGATGACCTCGGTCTTGAATTGTCTTGCCTCATCCAGTTGGTCGTACAGTTCGGTCTCCAGCTTCCTGTAGACCTCTCTCATCGTTATCTTGGTCAATTCATCTTTTCTCCCGGCACTCTCGGGAGAGAAAATGCGGTGTCGGGATGGGAGCACAGAACGGTCATTATGTGCTCCATGTCCTATGTGAACATTGAGCCACTTAATAACGTATGCGCTCACACTCCGTTCCGATTGCTCTTCTCGTAGTGCCTGTTTCGTCAACGGATTCGGAGATATTTAAAACCATCCCCATGCCGTCCAAAATCCCGTCCAACCTTGTCCTGTCGGGGTCGATGTAGCAGTTGATCGTGGTGCTGATGCTCGCGTGCCTCATGAGCGTCTTGATGTCGACGGGGTCCACCCTGTTCCTGTAGAGGGATGTTGCGAACAGTCTCCGGAGCGAGTGCGTCGTCACGCGCACGCCCGCACGCTCCCCCAGCTGTCTGATGTGATGGGAGAGGGAGGTGTCGGCCATCATCTTCATCCCCGCCTTCTGATAGGACACGACGATGCACCCGCCGCTTAGGTCCTCCATGCCGTTGCTGTCGCGGATCCTCGTCCACTCCTCGAGGGCGGACATGACTATCTCCGGGATCTTCATCTCTTCGACCTTCCCGTCCGGACCGTGTCCCTTGCCGTGGATGGTCATGCGCCCGTTCCTGATGTCCTCGTACCGGACCTTCCTGATCTCGTCCCTCCTCAATCCCATGGCGCCGCCGAGGAGCAGGATGACCCTGTCCCTCTCGTCGGCCACCTCCATGAGCCTCGCGAACTCGTCCGTGTTGATGAAGACGCGCCTGGGCTCGCTCCTGTTCCACAATATTGAGCACTCCTTCATGAGGTCCCTCCCGGTGTACCACTCCACCCAGTACGCGAGGACCTTGAGGTAATCCCTCCGGGAGTTCTCGCACATCCCCAGCTCGCGGTTGATCAATGCGAGGTCCGCCGCGGTGATCCTCCGCGGGTCGGTGCTCCTCCCCGAGCCCTCGAGGATGCCCAGGCACCTGGTCAGCTTGTGCCTATAGTTCTCTATCGTCCTGTCCTTCCTGCCCTTATCCAGCAGGTATGCGAGCCATTGCTCCAATAAAATCTGATGCATGCCATCCTACTCCTCCCATCCCCTGCGGGCGAAAAATGTGTGTGTATGTGTGTGTCCGCTCTATTATATAGGGGTGCGACACATCAGATAACCAACGATTCATCCGCCCCGAGCGGACGCAGGGCCTCGTAGTGCCAACTTCTTGTGCCCTGCGTCGTTTCTCCCCTCATTCTTCTAAGGTCGTTCCTGTGAGGTCTTCCTTTCTATACGCGCCCGCGCGCGTCGACGTTCACTCCTCCGGGGCCTCTTCCCTCTGCTCCGGGATCCTGATCGTGATGTCGACGTCGTCGCCGATCTGCGCTCCGAGCATCTCGAGGTATCTCCTCGAGATCATGATGTGCGCCCCGTTGCCGCTCTTGGCGAGCTTCGCGGGGAACGTGATCTCTCTCCTCATTCCTTCACCTCCGTTGTGTCTATCCTCTTCCCGCATTCCGGGCAGTACATGATCAAGGGCACCAACTGACTGCAGACGGGGCACGGACTATCCTCCCCGATGATGCAGACGTCGACGACGTCGCCCTTGGGCGTCTCGTCGTTCTTGATCTGCTCGATCTCGTCCATAATGGCCGAGAGCTGGTCCGCCAGCTCTGCGACCCTCTTCTTCTGTGCTGAATTCATTGTGGTTGTCTCCTGCGGGTTTCCCCGTTGGTATATCCTAGCACCTACAGATATTTAAAACAGTCTATACCCGTCTATACAAAACATCGAATAGACCGAATCTTGTTTAGACATGTCTATGCGAAGGTGCCCCCGGGAGACAACCACGACTCCGGGGGCATGGTGACCGCCGCTACACTCCCCGACTTATGGGACGGCGGTAAGAGGTTTTCTCCGTAAATATCGGATCCGGCTCAAATTCCAGAATGAACTGGTGTCGATGGTGAACCTGTTCCATCATGGATATAGTTGGCGGTCAGATGCCTGATGGGAATAGCTCGGATGTCTTCGCATGATCGCCCGTCACGGGGATCTACAGACAACTGCACAAATTGGCGCCGTATCCGGCATCGACAGGCTGTGCATTGACGAGCATGAACCCCAGCTCGTCTTCGAGGCATATATGCTCGACATTCTGGAGGATCAGGCAATAATCCGAATCGTCGCATGTTATGCAGAGCTGGTTCCCTTTCGGATCCTTGCCCCATACGACCTCGACACTCCCCTTGCCTTCCTCGTACCCGCTGAACCTCAGCTTATCAGGAAGAGGGAAGTCCCGAGGCCTATCCCACCTTGCATCCATGATCCTATCCGTGGACGGCGACCATTTCAGATACTTCCCCTCATTCGTGCCGATGCACAGCACCTCTGCCATCGCTCTTCCGATCTCCAACAAATTCATCCCTCTATCCTGTAATTGCCCTCCTTCTTCATGAAGTCGGAGAGTTCGAAATGATAGAGCCAACCCTCGAGGTAACCGGTGTACCCTCCGAAGTCGGTGTCGACCGGGCATGTAACCACTATTACGTAAGTCTTCCCAGATATGCTGGTAAAGAGCTTCGGAGTTGCGACCTTGACCGTGCTGTTCCCGCAGGTGAGTACCATGACCGGAAGGTCGGAGATTATCTCATCCTCGGTCGTGGATGTGAAGGCGTATTCCAGCGTATATCCGACCACTGTGGAGGCCCCCTGCTTCTGCGCATAGGGCTCGGACAATACCTTGCATTGCACCGTTATCTCCTCGGAGCCATCACAAACCAGATATGCCGTTACTCCGATACCGACGATGGCGAGCACGAGGCCAATAATCAGGATATTGGTCTTCATGCCCGTCTCATCCCCTTGTTGTTTATTTGGTCTTTTTGGTCTTCTTCTCCGGGATCAGTGCCCACAGTCTGCACTATGCCCACTGCGCCTCATCCCGGTCGAGACGGTACTCCATATCGAGGATCCTGATGATGTACGCATCCCCTTCCTTCTCGATAGTGAAGCTCTCGCCCATCCTGAACTCCATCCTGTCACAGCTCCATCTGCACGTTGACTATCAGATACTGCTGCCTGTGCTTATCAGGCCTCAGATAGCTGGCTATCGAGATTTTGGCGAGGGAGTTCACGCTTACGGCGGTCACCGCGTACTGGTTATTCGAGTAGTCCACCCCTGCGGGGAAGTATGCCGCCACCGTAGCGACCCCGAGTTCGGGATACTCGATCACGCTGGCAGTCACTGTGGATGATGGAGTGTTAGAGCCATCGAGATATATGCTCACGGTGTAGGCCAACGCGCTCGGCAGGGACTGGCCGCTCTCGACAAAGATATACTGCCGTATATACAGGTCCTCCGAGGTCGCCATGACCGCCATATTACCGGCCTGGTAGGCCATCTTGGACGAATCGAGCACATCGTTGGCATACATCTCGGTGTAGTTGTTGAGGACCAGGATGGTCTTCTGGTTCTGGAAGTCCAGCGTGACCTCCTTGACCCTCGCCCTGTAGTTGGTCATGGCGTAGCGTGAATCGCGGATGGTCACAGGCACTCCCCCGATATAGGTGGAGTTCGAGGCCTTCTTCATGAATCCTGTATGGATTCCGGACAGCTCCACGGTACCCTCCCAATCCGTAGAGCGGTTGGTCATGATCTGGGAATAGGCCTGGAATGCGAGATCGGCATCCGAGCTCTCGGAGGTCCCGATAACGGAAGCGGACGGGCCTATCGCCACATTGGGGTCCTTGACGGTGATGATCATCGGCGTTCCGTCGTTCCTCTTGCCTCTGACCGTCGCGAGATACGACCTGTTCCTCTTGGTGATGGACGGGGAGAACGACATCATGTCGATGCCGGACACCGAATCCCCCGCGTAGACGAGCTTGAACTGGCTGGTATCTCCAGGCTTGTAGCGTCTGCCGACTCTGATCGTGTCCCATGTGCCCGGTACCACGCAGAATGCATGCTGGTAGCCGATGCTGTCCTCCATGTCGGCCAACGCCAGGAAGTAGGCATGGTAGCTGTCCCCGCCGCACCTGAAGACGTTCACCTCTTTGGTGGTGCTCACGTAGCTCAGTGTGCGGTTCGATGCCGGAGGCACCGCCTTGATGATGTCGGCCATGACGGCCATCTTGTTGATGTTGGCCTCTGGATCCTGATATGCGATGTATGCACGATCCATCCCGAGAGTGATGAGTGTGGAGTCCACCGATGGCCCGCCCGAGATCGAAGTTATGTCGAAGTAGGGAGTATCGTTATATGTCGTGTTATTGCCTGATGCCTGAGCATATTTCAGCCAGCCTATGGTGCAGTATAAAGTGGAATCGTTCTGGGGCGAGCTGCTTCCAATCTTTGTGGAACTGCTGATTATATCCGCATCCTGGGTCTGGTCCGTGATGTAGGTGTACACATACGGCGTTATGCCGTACTGACCGTTGTATTCCCCGCTGATCTCGATTTTGATGTATCCGCATGCACTGAGATCCTTGGTCGAATCGTCGGGGAGATTCAGGGTGTAGACGGTGTCCGCCACCACCGAACAGGTCACTGACCAACTGCAGATCAGAGCGCTGGCGGAATAGGCTCCAGCATAGAGATTGATGGTATAGTCCACATCCTCGGGGCCCAGCCCGCCGTCGAGAGAACGGAGGGTAACCTGGATATACTCGATCCCCACCTTGCCGTCCACCCTCTTCTGGGCCGGACTGCCGCTTATCTTAACGGTGGTCGAGACCGGAACGGTGGTGCTGGTAGCAACCTTGGTCTCGTCATAGGTGTATGATCTCGGGACCATGTAGAGCACATCCCCCGCGGCACCTCCGATGAGGGTCACATTCGCGGGACGGTCGATCCGGATGTAGCTGTCTATAGTCAGGAGTCCCTCTTCGCGGGCATCCACCTCGGATCCGGGGAGGTAATGGTTCCTGTAGTATTCGGCTCCCGTGGCCCTCATGATCTGAATAAAATCCCCGCAGGAAAGCGTGATAAGCTCTTCCT
>Ga0310696_10006120_pt1 | contig 14345 bp, 10 predicted proteins | sample AusTroGonzalo_MG_4_FD_203885 | JGI IMG/M metagenome (GOLD analysis project Ga0310696, IMG submission 203885) | Bovine rumen microbial communities from tropical cattle in Woodstock, Queensland, Australia - Gonzalo_02 (v2) (version 2) | ecosystem: Host-associated > Mammals > Digestive system >...
GGAAGTGGCGGGAGCCCTGGGTTCCGTTAAAGACACCCTCCGCTGGATTGAGACCCAACCGGCCCCCGATGTCATTTTTATGGACGTAGAGCTCAGCGACGGCAACTGTTTCGACATCTTCACCCAGATAGACGTCCCCTCCCCCGTGATCATGACCACCGCCTATGACCAGTATGCAGTCCAGGCTTTCAAAGTGAACGCCGTGGACTATCTGCTCAAGCCCATCGACCTGCCGGAACTGCAGCGCGCCATCGCCCGCGTGGCTTCCGGCGAGGCAGTCAAGCCCTCCAACGAACTGGTACGGGACCTCATCCGAGAGGCCCGCAAGGAGAAATTCCTCATCCGTCTGAACGACCGCATCGTCCCCGTGCGCACGGCCGATATCGCTTACTTCTACTCCGAAGACAAGAACTCCTACATCGTCACGCTGGGCGGCTCCTCCTACGTGCTGGACGAATCCCTGGATTCCCTGGCCGGCGGCCTGAATCCTTCGGAATTCTTCCGCATCTCCCGCAGCTGCATCATCTCCGAACAGGTTATCGACAGCGTATCCAAACTCATGGGTGGCCGCCTGCGCGTCACCCTTCGGCCCGGCATCCCCGCCTCCACCGACTTCACCGTCTCCCGCGCCCGCGTAGAAGACTTCCTCAACTGGCTGGAACGCTAACCCTCGGCGGCCTTCCTGGCAACTAAACACCTGACATTCAGTATTTTATAGAAAGTAATCGTTCAATTTTCGAACGATTACTTTTCGTAAGTTGTTGATACATAGCGGGTTAGTTGCCAGGGGCTCGAATAATTCTCCTTTTCTTTGTGAAAAACAATTAAGACTATGGAAGAATTACTTTGTGTTATTTTGGCGGCTGACGGGGATATCTCCGTTACCTCGGACTTCGATTTCAGTAGTAAAAACCGCACGGAAAAGGACAGTCCCTTTTACCGCAATCTGGTAGAGACTTTGTCCCATTCAGATTCCGCTTGCCTGCAGGCTATCCGTTTGCTGGAAAGTGCCCGGCGGGATGCCCGCAAACTGTCCGCTGGATTGCATCCGGAATTGGAAAAAGCCCTGATTCTTTGGCGCCGGGAAAAGGCCGGGGAGCTGCGCGTACCTCCTTACTACATCCTCCACCAACGGACCCTCCTGAATATCGCGGATCTGGCACCGGCCAACCGGGAGGAACTGCTGGCCGTTCCAGGTTTCGGCCCAGGATTCTATGCCCGTTACGGCGAAGAAATCCTGGCCCTTATCCATCGAAATGGAGGTTCCAGCAACTTAAATCAGGTAGAGGCAGAAGCCTACACCCATTAGCAGGCAGAGGAGGAAGGTGGACATCACCAGCAGCGGAAGGGCGGGGTCCAGGGCTCTGTCGGTCCGGGTCCAGACCATGTGCAAATGCTTGATATAGAGCGGCAGGGTGATAACCCACAGCCAGTGCCATACGGAAGGCCAGCACAAGAGACAATAGGCGGTCATGCAGGCCCAACCCAGGCCGATAAGCGCCGTCTGGTAAATCCGGGCCCGCTGCACGCCCAGTTTCATGGCCACCGTTACGCGGGTGGCGGCATCGGTTTTCATGTCCCGGATGTTGTTCACATTGAGCACGCCCACGGAGAAGAAACCCACGGCCGAGGCCGGCAGCAGCAGCTTCCAGTGCAGCCCCTGCCCACGGGTGCACACGAAGCATGCACCCAGAACGGAAACCAGCCCGAAAAAGATAAAGACGTAGAGGTCGCCCTTGGCCCGATAGCCATACGGGTTGGGACCCAGCGTATATTTCATGGCTGCGGCAATGGCGCCGGCGCCCAGCATCATAACCAGGATGGGGGTCAGCTCCCAAAGCGTGCCGAAAGCCCGCCAGGTCATCACTGTCCCAAACACCACGCAAAGCCCCACAAAGAGGCCGATCAGCCGCTTCATGCCCACAACGGTCATGGCACCGCTGTTCAGGCCGTATTCCGGTCCCTGCCGGGCCTCCGTATCGGTTCCCCGGAGTACATCGCCCAATTCATTGGACAGGTTGGACAGGATTTGCAGGCACACCGTGGTGAGCACGATAAGGACAGCGGTCCAGAGGTCTACGTGCCAGTCGGCCACGGACAGCAGGATTCCCAGCAGTACCCCGGCCGTAGAAAGCGGCAGGGTGCGCAGGCGCATGGATTGAAGGGCAGCTTTGAGAGTCATGGTTCTCGGTTTTTGCCGTGCAAAGATACGAAAAAAGCCGACACCGTACACCAGTAAGGGCGGTTTCGTGTACGGGAGTCGGGGACAGAAGGGAAAACCGAAGGGGCGGAATAGTAGGGTGCATTGCCGTTTTAGCAAAATACGTTATCTTTGCAAGTTATGAAGAATATCCGCAACTTTTGCATTATCGCGCATATAGACCATGGAAAGTCCACCCTGGCCGATCGTCTTCTGGAGCTCACCCAGACCCTGAGTGAGCGGGAGATGGCCGCACAGGTGCTGGACGATATGGACCTGGAACGGGAGAAGGGCATCACCATCAAGAGTCACGCTATCCAGATGGATTACAAGCGGGGCGGGGAAACCTATCGGCTCAATCTGATCGATACGCCCGGACACGTGGATTTTTCGTATGAGGTGTCCCGCTCCATCGCTTCCTGCGAGGGCGCACTGCTGGTGGTGGATGCTTCGCAAGGCATTCAGGCCCAGACCATTTCCAACCTGTACCAGGCCATCGACCACGGGCTGGAGATTATTCCGGTGCTCAATAAGATCGATATGGACAGCGCCCAGCCGGAGGTGGTGCAGGACCAGGTGTGCGACCTTCTGGGCTGCGACCCTGAGGAAGTGCTGCGGGTATCGGCCCGTACCGGTGAAGGCGTGCAGGAGGTGCTGGATGCCATTGTAGATAAGGTTCCTGCCCCTAAAGGCGACCCTTCGGCCCCGCTGCAGGCCCTTATTTTCGACTCCGTTTTCAATTCCTTCCGCGGTATCATCGCTTATTTCAAGGTGGTGAACGGCACCATCCGCAAGGGGGACAAGGTGAAGTTTTTCTCTACCGGCAACGAATATGAGGCCGAGGAAATCGGCAACTTGAAACTGAAGCTGAACCCCACCGGAGAAGTCCGTGCCGGGGATGTGGGGTATATTATTACCGGTATCAAGGCAGCCGTGGAAGTGAAGGTGGGCGACACCATCACCCACGTGGAAACGCCTTGCCGTGAGGCCATTGCGGGCTTCGAGGAAGTGAAACCCATGGTGTTCGCCGGTCTGTATCCGGTGGATGCCTCCAAGTTCGAGGAACTGCGCGCCACGCTGGAGAAATTCCAGCTCAACGATGCATCGTTCACTTATGAACCGGAGAGTTCGCTGGCCCTGGGCTTCGGCTTCCGCTGCGGCTTCCTGGGCCTGCTGCACCTGGAAATCGTACAGGAGCGCCTGTTCCGGGAGTTCAATATGGACGTGATCACCACCGTGCCCAACGTGTCGTACAAGGTGTACACCACCAAGGGCGAGGTCCTGGACGTGCACAACCCTTCCGGCCTTCCGGCCCCGTCGGTCATCGACCACATCGAGGAACCCTATATCCGCGCCCAGATCATCTCCAAGGCCGATTTCTACGGTCCCATCATGAAGCTGTGCATGGATAAGCGCGGCACGCTGATCGGCCAGCATTACATTACCACGGACCGCGTGGAACTGAACTATGATCTGCCGCTTTCGGAGGTGGTCTTTGACTTCTACGACAAACTGAAGTCCATCTCCAAGGGTTATGCTTCCTTCGACTACCACGTGACGGATTTCCGTCCCGCCCGTCTGGTGAAACTGGACATCCTCCTGAACGGAGACCCCGCCGATGCCCTGTCCACCTTGATTCACGAAGACCACGCTTATGACTTCGGCCGCAAGATCTGCCTGAAACTGAAGGATTTGATTCCCCGCCAGCAGTTCGATATCGCCGTGCAGGCGGCTATCGGCGCCAAGATCATCGCCCGCGAAACCGTGCGCCAGGTGCGTAAGGACGTGACCGCCAAATGCTACGGCGGCGACGTCACCCGCAAACGCAAACTCCTGGAAAAGCAGAAGGAGGGCAAGAAGCGCATGCGCCAGATTGGCACGGTGCAGGTGCCCCAGAGTGCCTTCATGGCCGTTCTCAAGCTAGACTAGTACACCCACTGGCGGAAATAATCGAAGGCCGCGGTACCGGCAGGGCCCATGCAATAGAGGCCGCTGCGGTATCCCGTAAAGAAATCCAGCGTATAACGCATGGGAAGGATATAATCCGTCTCCGCCCAGGTCTTGCCATCGGCCGACCAGGACAGGAAGGCGGTATCAGCCTTGTCTGAAGGATCCACCGGCGTAAACACGTAGCGGATGCGAAGATAGACGATGTCCCCCTCATAAGGAGCTTGGTACACCATCTCCGTCACCCGGCCCCCGGAAGAAGGCCTTTCCTCCGTCACCACCACCGTACGGGACCCGTCTTTTCCCGCCTTAAGGCCGATGCGGGCGTTCCGGCTCTGGAAAGCGCAGAGGCCTGCTTCGGCACCAGGCTCCAGGGCCGATGCATCCAGGCGCACCTCGCTGATGCAGCGGGGCCCTGCCGTTCTCTGCGTCAGGGTTCCCGGCGTCTGGGGCAGGTTTTCCCCGGGATGCGCTTTCAGCTGCAGCCAGCCGAAACGTTCCGTGAGAGACCAGTCTCCCGGGTCTTTGTGATTCCACTGCCACACCAGGGCCAGCCTGGAGGCCTCAAACTCGTCCGGGGCCCACACATAGTCGCCTTCCTGGTCTTCCGGCAGATTCACCACCACTTCCTGCAAAGGACGCCCCCCGTCACCCATTACGGGCCATCCCTCTGTCCAGCAGACGGGCTGTACGGTCGGGATCCGGCCCACGGCGCCGTGATCCTGGAACTGGATGGCATACCAGTCTCCCTTAGGCGTATCTACCATGGGTCCCTGGGCTATTCCGTCCCCCTTGCGCCCATCCAGGGTACCTTTCAAGACCACTTTGCTCTCATAAGGGCCTTCGATGTTCCTGCTGCGCCAGCAGGTGGCCTGCCGGATATCCCCCATCGGCCAGTCTATCTCCAGAATGTAATAATAGTCGCCGATATGGTAGAAATGCGCGCCTTCGGCCCGGAGTTCCCAGCTTTCCCGGGGGGCCGACAGGATCACACGGGGTTCCCCGATAACCTGCGAGCCATCGGCCGATAATTCTGCCAGGCGGAAGTCTCCGTTGCCGTAAACCACGAAAAGCCGGTCCCCGTCAAAAAGGAGCCCGGGGTCGTGGAAAAAATAACCTTCCAGGACAGAACGTTCCCAGGGACCGCTTACCAGGTCCCGCGTGCGATACATATACGTTTTTTTCTGGTCGTTGGAAACGAAGAGCGCATAGTAAACGCCGTCGTGGAAACGGAGACTGGTAGCCCACTGGCCCGCCCCGTAGGCATTCTTGCCGTCTTTCAAATTGTAGATGGCGTCATCTTCCAGCACATCAAAGATATAACTGACAATGCGCCAGTGCACCAGGTCCCGGGAATGCATGATGGGTGCCCCGGGGCAAAAGTACATGGTGGTACTCACCATATAGTAGTCTTCCCCTACCCGGATAACGTCGTTGTCCGGGATATCGGTATAGGTGAGCGGATTCACGGCAAGTGTGGTGCCCGGGGCCGGGGAACCTCCCGGCTGCAGGCAACCCCACAGCAAGAGGCAGGCGGTAATAATTATACTTATGCGGCATTTCATCGTGCTCCAAAGATAAGGCATTTCTTCCGATTCCAAACGGGATTGTACATTTGTCCACCTTTTATGGATGATTTTCGTAATAACGCGGAGAGTTTTTTGTACATTTGTAAAGAACCCGCAAAACAACTATAATAACCGATAAAGTATGTCAAGCAACTCCTTACTGATTGCAGCCGCGGACCTGAACCGCATCTCGCTTTCCTCCTGGGACTGGATTGTGATTGCCATCTTCTTCGTGGCCATGATCTGGATTGTCTGGGATGTTTCCCGAAAGAAGAAAGAAACTTCCGGAGATTACTTCCTGAGCGGCCGCAGCGCCACATGGATTGCCATCGGCGCATCCATCTTTGCCTCCAACATCGGATCGGAGCACCTCATCGGCCTGGCCGGTGCAGGCGCCACCTCCGGCATGGCCCAGGCCCACTGGGAAATCCAGGGCTGGATGATCCTCATCCTGGGCTGGGTGTTCGTTCCTTTCTATGAGCGCAGTATGGTGTACACCATGCCCGAGTTCCTGGAGAAAAGGTACAACCGCCAAAGCCGTGGCATCCTGACTTATATATCCCTGGCCAGCTACGTGCTCACCAAGGTTTCCGTAACGGTCCTGGCTGGCGGCCTGGCCCTGAACACCCTGCTGGGCATCAACTTCTGGGTGGCTGCCCTGGCCCTGGTCATCATCACCGCCATCTACACCATTATCGGCGGCATGGAATCCGTGCTCAAGACCTCTGTCCTGCAAACTCCTATCCTCCTGGTAGGTTCCCTGGTTATCCTGTATCTGGGCCTCAAGGAGCTGGGCGGCTGGAACGCCATGATGGACATCTGCGGTTCCCAGCCCGTGAACGACCTGGGAGACAACATGACCACCCTCATGCGCAGCGGCAAGGACGAAGCCTTCCCGTGGTACGGCGCCCTCTTCGGCAGTGCCATCATAGGCTTCTGGTACTGGTGCACAGACCAGTTCATCGTGCAGCGTGTCCTCTCCGGAAAAGACCAGAAGGAAGCCCGCCGCGGTACGATCTTCGGTGCATACCTGAAACTGCTGCCGGTGTTCCTGTTCTTGATCCCGGGCATGATTGCCTTCGCCCTCACCAAGAAACCGGACTCCGTGATCGGTGCACAACTTGCTGCCGCCCTTCTGCCGGATGCCGCCACCGGCGCCCTGCAGAACCCGGACCTCGCATTCCCCATGCTGGTGAACACCCTGCTGCCCGTGGGCCTCAAGGGCGTGGTCATCTGCGGTATCCTGGCAGCCCTTATGAGCTCCCTGGCCTCCCTGTACAACTCCTCGGCCATGCTCTACACCATTGATATCTACAAGCGCCGCCACCCCAAGGCCGATGAACACAAGCTGGTGCATATCGGCCGCATCGCCACCGTCGTGGTCGTGGTGCTGGGCGTGCTCTGGATCTTCGTTATCCAGGCTATGGGCAAGAGCCTGTACGACTATATCCAGAGTATCCAGAGCCTGCTGGCCCCGGCCATTGCCGCCGTGTTCCTGCTGGGTATCTGCTGGAAGAAAACCACTCCCAAGGCCGGTTCCTGGACCCTGGTCGTGGGCCTCGTGCTGGGCTTCACCCGCCTCATTACCATGATTGCCAAACCCGATGACGACAACTGGTTCACCTACGTATTCAACGAAATGAACGTATATGCTTTCGGCGTGTGGATGTTCCTGTTCTGCGTGGCCTTCGCCATCGTGGTGAGCCACTTCACCCGCCGGCCTTCCAAGGAGCAGGTGCAGGGCCTGTGCTTCGGCACGGCCACCCCGGAACAGAAGGCCGTTACCCGCGCCTCCTGGAACAAGTGGGATGTCATCCATTCCTGCATTATCCTGGCTGTTACCATTGCGTTCTATATCTATTTCTGGTAGGATTATGTTGGAAGAACTGAAAATGAAAGTATGCCAGGCCAACCTGGACCTGGTCAAGCACGGGCTGGTGCTTTTCACCTGGGGCAATGTTAGCGCCATAGACCGCGAAAGCGGCCTGGTGGTGATCAAGCCCAGCGGCGTGTCCTACGACAACATGAAACCCGAGGACATGGTAGTGGTGGACCTGGACGGCAAAGTGGTGGAGGGAGAATTGAACCCCTCCTCCGACACGCCCACCCACGTAGTCCTGTACAAGGCTTTCCCCCATATCGGCGGCGTGGTGCACACCCATAGCACCTATGCCACCGCCTGGGCCCAGGCCGGAGAGAATATCCCCAATATCGGCACTACCCATGCCGATTATTTCCACGAGGATATTCCCTGCACGCGCGATATGAAGAAGGCCGAGGTTTTCGGCGAATACGAGAAGGAAACGGGCAACGTGATTGTGGAGCGTTTCAAAAACCTCAACCCGGACGACACTCCGGCCGTGCTGGTCAAGAACCACGGTCCCTTCGCCTGGGGCAAGGATGCCGATACTGCCGTGCACAATGCCGTGGTGCTGGAAGAGGTGGCCAAGATGGCCTTCATAGTCTGTTCCGTCCATCTGTCATCCTCCATCTTCATGGGACCGGCGACATCCAACACCCCCTCCATGAATAAACACCTCATAGAGAAGCACTACAGCCGTAAACACGGCCCCAACGCCTATTATGGCCAAAAAAAGTAGCCACTTTTTTTGACCCGGAGGGCCTCTAACGTCACCCCCTCCCGAAACCCCTCCCCTCGGGGGAGGGACTTTAAAAGAAATAATAACACAAAACTGAATACAAATATGGCATTTGAAAATTGCGAATTATGGTGGGTCACCGGTGCCCAGCTGTTATACGGCGGAGACGCTGTTGTTAAAGTGGATGCCCACTCCAAGGAAATGGTGGATGGCCTCAACGCCTCCGGCAACATCCCGGTCAAGATTGTCTATAAGGGAACTGCCAACTCCAGCAAGGAGGTGGAAGACGTGATGCTCGCCGCCAACAACGACTGCAAGTGTGTGGGCGTCATCACCTGGATGCACACCTTCTCCCCGGCCAAAATGTGGATCAAGGGCCTGCAGGACCTCAAAAAGCCCCTGCTTCACTTCCACACCCAGTACAATGCCGAAATTCCCTGGGACAGCATTGACATGGACTTCATGAACCTGAACCAGAGCGCCCACGGCGATATCGAGTTCGGTCATATCTGCACCCGCATGCGGGTGCCCCGCAAGGTAGTGGTGGGTTATTGGAAAGACCCTGAGGCTCAGCGCCGCATTGCCATCTGGGCCCGCGTGAGCGCCGCCCTTGCCGATGCCCGCAACGTACGTTGCCTTATGTTCGGCATGAACATGAACAACGTGGCCGTCACGGACGGAGACCGCGTGGAATTTGAACAGCGTCTGGGTTACCACGTAGATTATTACCCGGTATCTTCCCTGATGGACTACTGGAAGAAAGTGACTCCCGAGGAAACCGACGCCCTGGTGGAAGAATATAAGCAACTCTATACCATTAAGATAGACGAAACAGGTCCCGAGGTTTACTGGGAGAAAGTGCGCAATGCCGCCCGTGCGGAAATTGCCATCCGCCGTGTGCTGGAGGCCAAGGGCGCCACGGCCTTCACCACCAATTTTGACGACCTGGGAGACGCCGACATCAACGCCCCTCACTTCTCCGGCTTCGACCAGATTCCCGGCCTGGCCACCCAGCGTCTCATGGCCGAGGGTTATGGCTTCGGTGCCGAAGGCGACTGGAAGACGGCCTGCCTGCAGCGCACCCTCTGGGTGATGTCCCAGGGCCTGCCCGGCGGCTGTTCCTTCCTGGAAGACTACACGCTGAATTTCAACGGAGAAAAGAGTTCCTGCCTGCAGAGCCACATGCTGGAGGTATGCCCCATGATTGCCAGCGACCGTCCCAAACTGGAAGTACACTTCCTGGGAATCGGCATCCGCAAGCAGCCCACCGCCCGCCTGGTGTTCACCTCCAAGACCGGCCCCGGCACCAAGGCCACCATCGTGGACCTGGGCAACCGCTTCCGCGTCATTGTACAGGACGTAGACTGCATCGAGCCCCAGCCCATGCCCAAACTGCCCGTGGCATCGGCCCTGTGGATTCCCCGTCCCAGTTTTGAGATCGGCGCCTGTGCCTGGATCCTGGCCGGCGGCACACACCATTCGGCTTTCAGCTATGACATCACGGCCGAATACTGGGGAGATTTCGCCGAATTCACCGGCGTAGAATTCCTGCATATCGGCAAAGACACCACCATCCACAAGTTCAAGCGCGAACTGCGTATGAACGAGGTGTATTACCTGCTGAACAAAGCCCTCCAGTAGTATGAATGCCAAGCAAACCATCGATGCCGGGAAAGCCATCCTGGGTATCGAATTCGGCAGCACCCGCATCAAGGCTGTCCTGATTGATGAGGAGCACAATCCCATCGCACAGGGCAGCCACGAGTGGGAGAATCAATTTGAGAACGGCTACTGGACTTATAGCCTGGAAGCCATCTGGACGGGCCTGCAGCAGTGCTATTCAGACCTGCGGGAAGACGTCCGCAAACACTACAACACGGAGATTGTGAGCCTGGCCGCCATCGGCATCAGCGCCATGATGCACGGCTATATGGCTTTCAACAGCGCAGACCAGCTGCTGGCCCCCTTCCGCACCTGGCGCAACACCAACACCGGTGCCGCCGCCAGGGAATTAAGCGCCCTCTTCAACTTCAATATGCCTCTGCGCTGGAGTCTTTCGCACCTGTACCAGTGCATCCTGGACGGGGAACCGCACGTAAAGGACGTGGTGTTCTTCACCACCCTGGCAGGTTACATCCACTGGAAACTCACCGGTCACAAGGTACTGGGCGTGGGAGATGCCTCCGGCATGATGCCCATAGACGCCAAGACCAAGGACTTTGACCAGAAGCGCATCGCCGATTTTGACAAGTTGGTCGCTCCCAAGGGATACCCGTGGAAGGTAAGGGACATCCTTCCCAAAGTGCTGCTCGCAGGCGAACAGGCTGGCGTACTCACCGAAGACGGAGCCCGCCTGCTGGACATCTCCGGGCACCTGAAGCCGGGCGTACCTTTCTGCCCGCCGGAAGGTGACGCCGGAACCGGCATGGTAGCCACCAATGCGGTCAAACCCCGCACGGGCAATGTATCGGCCGGAACATCCTCTTTCTCCATGATTGTGATGGAAAAAGACCTGTCCAAGCCTTACGAGGTCATAGACATCGTTACCACGCCGGACGGCGCTCCCGTGGCCATGGTGCACTGTAACAACTGTACCAGCGACCTCAACGCCTGGGTGAACCTGTTCAAGGAGTATCAGCAGCTGATGGGCATTCCCGTGGATATGAACGAAATCTTCGGCAAGCTGTATAACAACGCCCTTACGGGAGACGCCGACTGCGGTGGCCTGGTGGCTTACAACTACTTCTCCGGCGAACCTGTGACTGGCCTTTCCGAAGGACGTCCGCTCTTTGTGCGCAATGCCCTGGACAAGTTCAGCCTGGCCAATTTCATGCGTGCGCACCTTTACGCGTCTGTAGGCGTTCTCAAGATTGGAAACGACGTACTGTTCAAGGAAGAGAAGGTGAAGGTGGACCGGATCACCGGCCACGGCGGACTGTTCAAGACCCCGGTTGTGGGCCAGCGCGTACTGGCTGCCGCCCTGGGTACGCCCATTTCCGTAATGGAAACCGCCGGGGAAGGCGGTGCCTGGGGCATTGCCCTGTTGGCAGCCTTCTGCGTGAACAATGACGCCGGCCTGTCCCTCCCGGACTTCCTGGAAAAGGTAGTGTTCGGCGGCAGTACCGGCACGGAAATCGCGCCCACGGAGGAAGACATCGCCGGTTTTGAAACCTGGATCAAGAACTACACCGCCTGCCTCTCCATCGAGCAGGCGGCAGTGCAGGCCAAGATGTAAACTAGATACCGATTTCACGGCCATGAAAAAAGCATTTCTGTGTTTTACCGCAATGGTGCTTTGTCTTTCCTGCGGCCCCAGATCGGCCCAGGTGAACACGTTCAAGAATCTGGGGAATCCCCTCTTCCGTGACGCTTATACCGCCGATCCAGCCCCCATGGTGGCCTCGGACGGCCGCCTGTATGTATTCTGCGGACACGACGAGCAGTTCGACGACAAGCCCGGCTATGAAGGGAAATACGGCTTCAACATCACCGAATGGCTGTGCTATTCCACCGCCGACATGCAAACCTGGACGGCACACGGCGCAGTGATGAAACCCACGGACTTCTCCTGGGCTGTGGGAGAGGCATGGGCCTCCCAGTGCATCGAAGTCAACGGCAAATTCTATTTCTATGTCTCCTGCCAAAGCGGTTATCCGGACTGCAAAGCCATCGGCGTGGCCGTGGCCGACCACCCGGAGGGTCCGTACAAGGATGCCATCGGCAAAGCCCTTATCCTGGATGACATGACGCCCAACGGCGCCCGCGGCTGGTGGAACGACTTCGACCCTACCGTGATGATCGACGACGACGGAACACCCTGGCTGTGCTGGGGCAACGGCACCTGCTTCCTGGCCAAACTCAAGCCCAATATGGTGGAACTGGACGGCGACATCCAGATCCTTCCCATGGAAAACTATGTGGAAGGTCCCTGGCTTTTCAAGCGTAACGGCCAGTATTACAATGTATATGCTTCCATGGGTGCCGGCGAGGAAACCATCTCCTACGCCATGGCACCCAGCATTGAAGGCCCCTGGGAATTCAAGGGAGAACTTACCGGTATGGCCAAGGACAGCTTCACCATCCATCCCGGTGTCATTTCCTTCAAAGGACACGACTACCTGTTCTATCACAATTCCACCCTATCCATGGAAGGCTATGGTCCCGCCATCGGACGCAGGAGCGTATGCGTGGAAGAACTCTTCTATAACGAAGATGGCACCATGCAGCATGTGGAACAAACCGAAAACGGCATAGCCCAATGAGCAAAAGCGGCTGTCGTCAAACAGGAGGGAAGTAGCCCACTGGCCTTTTCCGTAGGCGTTTTGCCATCCCGGAGCTTGTAGATGTCATCGTCCTCCAGGCAGTCATAGACATAACTTACAATTCTCCAGTGCACCAGATCCCGGGAATGCATGATGGGCGCGCCGGGGCACATGCGCAGAGAAAAAGCCTGCAACCCACGGTCTAGCGGATTTCGAGCACCACCACCGAAGCGGCGGGAAGGGTGACCTTGACGGTTTTACCGCTTTTCTTGAAGTCCTTGAAAGCGGCGGGGCTCACCTCCGGCGCTTTGCCGAAATCATTGTAGGCATTGATACGGGCTGCCTGGAGGATTTCTCCCGTCACGGACTGGACCTTGCGCTCGTCGAAGTTCAGTTCCACGGTGACAGACTTGTCCAGCAGCGGGTTGGCCAGGGACACATGAATGGCGGAGGAAGCGTCCATGGAGGCCGATGCACTGAAGTTTTCCATGATGCGTCCTTCTTCCGAGACGATATTGCCGCAGTTATAGTCCACAGGCACCGCCGTCGCATTCTGGTGCACATTGTACATGCGGAACACATGATAGGTGGGCGTCAGCACCATCTGCGGGCCCTTGGTGAGAATCATGGCCTGCAGCACGTTCACGATCTGGGCTATGTTGGCCATCTTCAGGCGGGCAGTGTGCTTGTTGAAGATGTTCAGGGACAGGGCGGCCACCATGGCGTCACGCATGGTGTTCTGCTGGAACAGATGGCCGGGATTGTAGCCGGGCTCCACGTCGAACCAGGTGCCCCACTCGTCCAGGAACAGGGCCACGCGGCGTTTCGGGTCGTAGGCGTCCATTATGGCCTCGTGGTTGCGCAGGACCTCGTCAATCTCCACGGACTTGGCCAGGACATTGAAATACTCTTCCGTGGTAAAGTCGATGGCCGATCCCTTGCTGCCGTCCCAGCCCTTGCAGGTGTAGTAGTGCAGGGACAGGCCGTTCATCTTGGAGGCGGCGTTCTTCATCATCACGCGGGTCCAGTTGTAGTCGTAGTCCGATGCGCCGCAGGCTACCTTGAACAGGCGGTTGTCGCTGTAGTTGCGGGAATAAAGGGCATAGCGCTTGTACACGTCGGAATAATACTCCGGCGTCATATCTCCGCCGCAGCCCCAGCTCTCATTGCCCACTCCCAGATATTTCACCTTCCAGGGCTTCTCACGGCCGTTCTTGGCGCGGAGTTCGGCCATGGTTCCGTTATCGGCCGTCATGTACTCCACCCACTTGGCCAGTTCCTCCACGGTGCCGGAACCCACGTTGCCGCTGATGTACGGCTCCGTACCCAGCATTTCGCACAGGTTCAGGAACTCGTGCGTGCCGAAGGAATTGTCTTCCACGGTACCTCCCCAGTTATTGTTAACCAGCTTGGGCCTGTTTTCCTTGGGGCCGATACCGTCCATCCAATGGTACTCATCGGCGAAGCAGCCGCCGGGCCAGCGCAGGACAGGCACTTTCAGGGCCTTCAGGGCCTCCAGGACATCAGTACGGTAACCATCCACATTGGGGATGTCACTTTCGGGACCCACCCAGATACCTTCGTAGATGCATCGGCCCAGATGTTCTGAAAACTGTCCGTAAATCTCAGCGGGTATAACCGGCTGATCCTGGGCGGTCTCATGGACTTTAATCTTTACTTGTGCCGGTAAGGCGATGGTTGCGGTGAGAACCGCAAGAAGCGTTGCTATCCGTTTCATTCGCTATACTATTTTTAATTGGAAGGCAGT
>Ga0310696_10006121_pt1 | contig 14345 bp, 10 predicted proteins | sample AusTroGonzalo_MG_4_FD_203885 | JGI IMG/M metagenome (GOLD analysis project Ga0310696, IMG submission 203885) | Bovine rumen microbial communities from tropical cattle in Woodstock, Queensland, Australia - Gonzalo_02 (v2) (version 2) | ecosystem: Host-associated > Mammals > Digestive system >...
CTGTGCACAGCCGGCGGCAAGGGGTCGCGCGTGTCGTGGACCTGGATCGAGTCGTCGCGCAACGCGTCCAACAAGGGCAAGGGAAACCGCGGCGAGATAGTGGGCAAGTACCTCCAGGGCTTCGGCGACGTGTTTGTGCCTGACGGCGAGCCGGGCGAGTTCTCGTCGCCGTGGTTCCGCTGCGGCAGGTGGTGCAGGATTGACATCGAGACCGGGGACGAGCCTCTGACGCTCACGGGGATGGAGATGATCGACTCGCGCTATCCGCTTGAGATGGAGAGCGAGTTTCAGTCGCCCGACGCGGCGGAGGACGAATCGCAGCCGGACATCGCGGCCATACGCCTCATCTGCGCGCGTGCGATGCAGATGTGCTGCCACGAGATGCTCTTCGACTGCCCGTTCTACGAACAGCAGATGTACCCCGGCGACACGCGCGTCCAGCTGAACGTGCTTTCCGCTCTTTCGCGCGACGACCGCATGATAAAGCGGGCGATCGAGATATACGACATCAACACGCGCGACGACGGGATGTGCCCGATGAACTTCCCGACGCGCGGACTTCAGGAGTCGCTCACCTACACGCTGTGCTATCTGTGCATGTACGGCGACTACGTGATGAACCACTCCGACCGCGAGTGGCTCAGGGCAAGGCTCCCGGGGCTCAGGAAGTCCATGGCCGGAGTGGAGTACTACGAGAACGCCGAGGGGCTCCTGGAGAACGTCCCCGGCTGGTGCTTCATGGACTGGACGACGGGCTGGGAAGGCGGCGGAACCGCGCCGGGAAGCAGGTTCGGGGAGGGCGTGAACGCGGAGATCAACCTCTTCTGGGTGCTGGCAATGAAGTCCGCGTCGACCGTCGAGCGCGCGCTCGGCAACGAGCTGCAGGCGAAGTACTGGGACGAGAAGCGCGAGCGGCTGGCAAAGACGGTTGTCGCGAAGTTCTGGTCGGAAGACCGCGGGCTTCTCGCCGACACCCCTGCGAAGAAGGACTTCTCGGAGCACGCACAGGCGCTTGCGATAGTGGGGGACGTTCTTCCGAAGGACAAGGCGGAGTCTGCGTTCAGGCATCTTGTCGAAGACGCAGACCTCAAGCGCTGCACGGTTTACTTCACGTACTACCTCTTCGACGCGTACTTCAAGATGGGTCGCGGAGACCTTTTCCTCAAGAGGCTGTCGCTCTGGGACGGCTATGTGAAGAAGGGCCTGACCACTACGCAGGAGGCGCCTGATGCCGGCAAGAACGGGCAGAGCGAGTCCCGCAGCGACTGCCACGCCTGGGGCTCGCATCCGATATGGTTCATGCAGACGGGGCTCGCGGGCATCAAGTCGGGCGCTCCGTTCTTCGCCAGGGTGAACGTGGCCCCGTGCCCAGGCGGGCTCAAGGAGATCATCGCCAAGCACCCGCACCCGAAGGGATGGATCAAGGTCGACCTCCGCTTCGAGGGCGGCAGGGCGTCGGGAACGGTGGAGACGCCGGTCCCCGGCGAGTTCACCTTCGGCGGCGAGAAAATATCCCTCAAGAAGGGCGTGAACAGACTGTAGTCTGAACATATAGGAGAAAACCATGCAAGAGACACCGCGCTCTTATGCGCTTGCGGCTGCCGCGTTCATTGCCGCAGGCGCTGTTTCGGCGTCCGAGATACTCGTGGGCGTAACTGGCTACGGGGAGAGTCCCGAGTTCGCCGAGGTCGTGACGAACGGCGAATGCAACCTCTTTGTGCAGTGGGAGCGCAGCGAGAACCTCATTCCCGGCGAGTCGAAGCTCATGGACGCCGCGCTCTTCGAGAAGGCGAAGGCTAATCGCGTCCACGTGATGACGATATACGGAAACCAGGACGGGCGCAAGACGAAGGCCTTGCGCGAGGCTTGGGGCGAGCTTTACCTCGGAAACAACATCGGCGAGTACGCCGGATTCCTCTACCAGGACGAGAAGAGCTACTTCGGCAGCTGGCCGAAGTGCGGAAACCTGAAGGAGGCGCGCGACTGGCTCGTCGGGACGATGCTTGCCGCGCCGAAGAAGTCGCAGCTTGAGCGGAAGGAGGACGAACGCGAGCCGTGCGTCTTCTCCACGAGCGGCAGCCCGCTTGCCTGCTACGAGCTCGAAGGTGGCATCGACGTTATATGCAACGAGATGTACGCTGTCGGATGCGGCGACATCGCGTACGCCACGGCCGAGGCGCGCGGGGCTGCGCGTCGGCACGGAAGGAAGTCGTGGACGGCCTGGCTCGCGCACGAATGGCAGACGTGCTGGCCGCGCGTTCCGTACGGCGTTGCGCAGAAGTTCGACTCACTGGAGGTCGGGCTAAAGGAGATGTGGGTGATGGGCACCTCGATGATGGTGCTCGAGTCCGGCTCGCAGTCAACGCAGGCTCAGGACTACACGCCGCCGGACGGCTCGATGGCGGAGTTCAAGTCGGCCAAGCAGGGATACGACGGCGAGGCGCCGAAGGCTTATCGCAGGACGATGCGGGACTTCTACCGCTGGACGAAGGAGCATCCAAGGGCGGAAGGTTCGCCGGTTGTAGACGCCGCGCTGCTGATCGGCAATCTCGACTGCTACGTTGGCATGACGCACGACATCTTCGCTGCGTTCGGCCAGCACCACATCGCGGCGACCAACGCGAACTGGAAGTGCGGTGCGCCGGAGTTCACGTGGGAGGCCGTGATGGAGGAGTTCTTCCCGCGTCCGGCGGACGCCATGAAGCCGTTTGCGAACGGCTGGCTCGGCGGAACGCCTCACGGCCAGCTTGACGTGGTCAACGTGGACGACGCGCTCACGGTGGAACAGCTTTCGCGCTACAGGCTCGTCGCGTTCGGCGGGTGGAACACGATGACGCCCAAGATCGCCGAGACGCTGCGCGGATACGCGGAGCGCGGCGGAGAAGTAGTGCTGTGCGTCCCGCAGATGTCGTCGCGCGTCGACCGCGAGTTCTCTGACTACTCTGCGGAAGACATGGTGCAGGCGGTTCCCGGCGTGACGGTCGGGAAGCCATCCATCGTCGAGGACATCCTGATGGTCGCCGACTCCGCGCCGAGGTTCCTCAAGGCCGCATATCCTGCGCATCTTTCCACGAAGCTCCGCGTGGCGGACGTCGAGCTCAAGGAGAATGCCGCAGTTGTTGCGTCGATGGGCAAGAAGCCGTATCTCGTGCGCGCCGCGTGCGGGAAGGGCGCGTTCTGGCTTTGCCTTGCGTGGGACTATCCGGCGGCGCGGCGAGAGCGGGAGGAGTTCCCGTCGTTCAGGCGTTTCCGGCTCGACTTCTGGAAAACGCTCCTTGTCGGGCTTGTCGATTCGCTTCCGGGGCGCATGCAGGTAACGGGGCCGGAGAGAAGCTACGTGAACTGGGCCGTATATCCTGACGGCACCGTGTACCTGCTCAACACGGACTGCGTGAGTCCGCGGTCGGTCGGCATCGACGGCAAGGGATGCATCGATCTCGCGCCGAAGGAGCTGAAGGAATTGAAACATATAAACGGAAAGGCAGGCATAAATGAATAAGATTGTACTTTTTGCTTTCAGCCTCGCGCTGTCGCTTGCGGCCGTTGCTAGCATCAGCGACAGGGGCGACAAGTTCACCGACGAGGAGCCGATCGCCCTCGAACTGGGCGGAAAGACGAGAGAGGTGCAGTCGTGGTACCAGGGCAAGTGGAACGGCCAGGCGCTGTCCATCACGAACGGAACGCTCGTATTCACGAAGTCAGTAAACGTACATGGCGGCAAGATCGACATCGGCCCGGGCGCGACGCTCAAGTTTGCGCGCGGATGTTCGCTTGGAACGGGCCTTGGCGATGCGGGGACACGTGTCTTCAACGTAGCGGCTGGCGGCAAGCTCGACATGGATGGCATCGGCTGGCGCATGGACCACACGCGCGTGGTAGTGCCGAAAGGCGCGAAGTGGAGCGCCGATCTAACGAACCTCTCGCTTGAGGGCGGGATGAAGGACAACCTCTGGGACATCGGAGGGCGTGCCGAGCTGATTCGCGGAATACGCGTCGCGAAGTGCGACTGGGGCCATGCGCTCAAGGTCGTGCTGCGCGAAGGGGGCGAGCTCCTTTTGGGCGGGCCAGTTTCGACGAACGGCACGAAGAAGTGCTCGCTTGACGTCGTGCTTGAAGGCGGCACGGTAACGCTGTTCTGGGACGCCAGGCTCGAACCTGGACTTGTGCGCCTCGCGCCAGGCGCGAACGTGGAGATCCGCGTTGCCAAGGGCGTGGAGTTCGACGAAAAGGCGGTTGCGGTCCCGGCGGACGCGAAGCTCAAGGTCGTACGCGGCGTCGCCGTTCCGAAAGGGCTGCCTTCCAGGTACGCGCTGGAAGTCAAGTACGACCGCACGGGGCGCTGCTACTGGATATTTGCGGACGCATACAAGGACGAGCTTGCGGAGATGCAGGTGGAGTATCCGAATCCCGACGTGGAGTCGTCCGTGAAGACGGCCGTGGCGAAGCCTACCGACACCGTGTTCCGGCGCAGGTTCCCGTCGGGAAAGGGGCCGTGGAATGTGGTTGTGGGCCTTGTGAACAAGAAGGGCGAGAAGTACGTGGAGAAAGTCGTGGTGTCGAGGCCTGCGAAACCGCTTCTCCAGCCTGCGCCGAACGAGCTTGTCATGGTTGGGCACACCGGCTACGGCGACGCGCACAACCTGACCCGCGACATCCTCAAGGACGACCTGTGCAACCTGTACGTAGGCTGGCACACCGCCGCGAAGACGCATCCGGAGAAGGTGCCAGAGGACATCCGCGAGGAATGGTCGAAGGCCATAAAGGAGCGCAAGATGTGGTCGATGAGCATCTACGCCGGCGACAGCGCCGAACAGCAGGCGAAGCTGGTGGACGCGTACGAGGGGCGCTACCTCGGCAACAACGTGGGCGAATACGCGAGCTTCATGTACCAGGGGCGCAATGAATGCGGCATCCCGATGAACCTCGACCTCGTGGCGGCGAAGGAGCGCTTCGTGAACCGCTACATCGGAAGGTCCGGGTTCAGCTGGATGGCGAACTTCCCGTGGATGTTCTCCACGTGCGGCGCGGCGCTTTCGTGCTACGAGCTTGGCGGCGGCATCGACTTCATCTGCAACGAGCAGTGGGCCATCGGCGCGCAGAACGTGGCGCACACTTCGGCCGAGGCCCGCGGTGCGGCGCGCAAGTGGGGTCCGGAGTACTGGTGCGCGTGGAACGCGCACGAGTGGCAGACGTGCGGCCTTCCGTACCGCACGGAGCAGAAGTACGACTCCTGCCTCGTGGGGTTCCTCCAGGAATACCTGTTCGGGACTTCAATGATAGTCCTCGAGTCGGGCGCGCAGGGCAAGCAGGCGTGGGAGTACACGTCGGACACGCCCGGTCAGCCGAAGGAGGAGCGCGCGAAGGAGGGCTACGACGGATACGTGGCGCAGCACTACCGCGACGTGACGAAGAAGTTCTACGACTGGGTGAAGGCCAATCCCCGCGACAAGGGCACGCCAGAAACGAAGATCGCGATGGCGCTTGGAAACCTCGACGCGTACCTCGGGCAGAACGGCGGATTCACCGTATGGAGCCAGCACGACAACGCCGCGACGAACGCGGCGCTCTGGAAGTACGGCGCGCCCGAGAAGACCCAGGCGTTTCTCGAGGACATCTTCTTCCCTCGTCCCAAGGACCTCGTGGCGCCGTTCTACAACGGCTGGCTCGCGGGCACGCCTTACGGACAGGTCGACGTTATGCAGGTGGACGACGAATCCACTCTCGCGGACCTCAGGCGCTACGACCTTCTCGTGTTCGGAGGGTGGAACACGATGATGCCTCTCGAGAGGGACGTGCTGGAGCGCTACGTGAAGAACGGCGGGACGCTTGTCATGTCGCGTCCGGAGCTTACGGTGCGCACCGACCGCGACTTCGTGGGATACACCGACAAGGACCTCATGCCGCTCTTCGGCTTCCTGCCGCCAGAGGGCGCGCCTGGCGAGTTCGTCGAGAAGAAGTTCGGCAAGGGCCGCTACTTCCTCTTCACCGCACGCACGTTCCCAGCCGCGACCGCCGAAGGGCACAAGGCGTACGAGGAACTTGTCAGGAAGCTTGCGTCGGAGGTGCGCCAGACAATCCGCATTTCCGCCCCCGACCGTAGCGAGACCGACGCGATATCCTACGCGGTCTACGCGAACAAGGCGTATTTCCTCAACATGGACACGCGCCGCGCTAGGACGTTCAGCTACGAGCAGGGCGGCAAGTCGCACGAGATGACGCTCGCACCCTGCGAGATAAAGGTCCTGCCGCGCTGATGCGCGACATCTGGCCTCGACACGGGAATTTCTGGTTGCGGCAGAGGAGTCGTTTCGCTATAATCGGACCTGTGGACAACGTGTGCCATTTTCAGGTTACGCAGAGGAGTGGGCAATGCTGCTTTCAGTGAAATCTCTCGTCAAGTCGTACAAGATCCCCGGACAGCCTCCGATCGAGGTGCTGAAGGGGATCTCCTTCGACGTCGCATCGGGAGAGCGCGTTGCGATAGTCGGAAGGAGCGGCGCCGGGAAGTCGACACTCCTCAACATGCTCGGCGGGCTGGACAAGCCCGACGGCGGCTCGGTGACTCTCGACGGCCGCAGGATAACGGGCGCAGTGCGCGCAGCCAAGATCGGGTTTGTCTTCCAGAGCTACAACCTCATGCCAGAGCTCGACGTCCTGGAAAACGTCACCCTGCCTGCGCGCTCTTTCCGCGCACCCGTAAGCCTTTCCGCCGCCCGGAAGCGCGCAAAGGAGCTGCTTGATAAGGTCGGGCTTGCCAACCGCGCGCACCACCTTCCCGCGGAACTTTCGGGCGGCGAGCAGCAGCGCGTGGCGCTTGCTCGCGCACTTGTGTGCAACCCGGAGCTCATACTTGCCGACGAACCCACGGGCAACCTCGACTCGCTGACCGGCGCCGACATCATGCGCCTCCTGGTGGAACTCTCCAGCGGCACCAACCTCGCGCTTGTGATGGTCACGCATTCCGCCGAAGCCGCGGCCGCGTGTTCGCGCGTGCTTCGCCTCGATTCCGGACGTCTCGAGTGACCCCGAATTTTTTCACACAAGCGTGTTGAATTGTGCTATAATGGCAATGCATTGAAAAGGCGGCGCATTTTGGCGCGGACGAGCGGCATTGGCTTTCGGCATGCGTGCCGCATTGAAGTTTCGTCTTTTGGGTACGTGGCAAAAGGAGGTGTGACATGGCACTTAACGATACAAACAGCGTCGTTGTCGACGCCGGGAAGTACAGCGAAGCAGGCCTGTTCAGGAGAATCGTCATGATGGCGAAGGGCTTGTCCCGCCCGAGGGCAAGCCGCGATTACAAGGAGGCCGTAATAGAACTGGAGCGCCTTTCGGCGCCTCTCACCGCATTGCTGCTGCCGACGCTCGCGGTCATAGTGCTGGCGGTCGTGTCGGCCGTAGGAGGGAACAAGCGCGAAGACACCACGGTGATCATTGCGCATGCGGACGAGACTGAGGATGATCCCATCCCTGTCGATCTGCCGCAGGTTCCGGAGGACCCGGATGTGCCGCCGCCCATCGACACCCAGGTGGTAACCGACGTCCCCGCGATCAAGACGCCTACCGAGATTGTCCAGTCCACGACCTCGAACCAGCCCGACACTCAGAAGTTGAGCACGCTGGAATCCGTGCAGCAGGTGAATTCGCCCGTGAGCCTGAAGAACATGTTCGGCGATTCCAGACGCCCTGGCAAGCCCGGCTATCTCGACGGCAGCCCCAAGTACGGCGACAAGTCCACAGAGGATGCAGTCCTGAAGGCGCTCCGCTGGCTCAAGCACACTCAGAACTCTGACGGCTCGTGGAACGGGCCGTCAAAGCCGGCCATGACTGGATTCGCGGTCCTCACGTACCTCGCACACGGCGAGAAGCCGATGCAGTCCAGGGAGTTCGGCGACACTGTCAAGCGTGCGCTCGAGTTCCTCGTTGACTCCGTGGAATACGACGGCGAAGGCAAGAGGGTTACGGGCATGAAGGGCATGGACGGCAACCAGTACGCGTTCCCGATTGCGACATACGCTCTTGCCGAGGCTTACGGCATGACCCACAACCCCAACATCAAGGCAGCTGCCGAGAAGTGCCTTGCCCGCATCATCGAAAGCCAGTCCTCCACCGGCGGATGGGACTACAAGCTCGCCAAGAGCTCCAACCGCGACGACACCTCGCTCGGCGGCTGGTGCATCCAGGCCGTAAAGGCAGGCAAGATGGCAGGCCTGCACCCCGACGGTCTCGACAACTGCATCAAGAAGTCGATCAGCTGCCTCACGACGCGCGCCTACAACAAGCAGCTGGGCTTCAAGTACACGGCCGACAGCAACGGCGGCGGCGGACTTGCGGGAGTCGGGTGCCTCGCCATGCAGCTTCTCGGATACGGCGCAAGGCCCGAGGTCCGCAATGCGCTCGACGTAATGTGCGACTGGCTCCCCTCGTTCGAAAATATCCCCGGCTGCGGCACAAGCCCGCAGTACTACTGCTACTACGCCTCGCAGTGCAAGTACCAGGCCGGCATGGCAAAGTCCGCCACGAGAAAGGACTCCGACCTCTGGAAGAAGTGGAACCGCGAGATGAAGAAGCTTTATCCGCCTTCCATCATAACGCTCGACGAGAAGATCGAAGACGCGAACGGCAGGCTCCAGGAAATGGGCTACTGGCAGAACAAGGACCAGCATGTAGGCGACAGGACGATGGGCACCTGCCTCACGGCACTCCAGCTGATGGTCTACTACCGCTACCTCCCGACGACGACGCTCAAGGCCACCGAGATCGAAGTCGACATCAACGAGGCCGCGAAGGACGCATCGGACGTCAAGGTCAACGTCGACATCTGACCGCCTGCCAGCGCGGCATCCCGTAGCGAATCGCCTTCGTCGCGCCATTTGCAATAACCGTTTCATGGAATCATACAGGGCCCCCAAATGTCTGAAGATGTTTTGATAAGCCGTGCGTCGTTCGGCGGACGGACAGTCGATGCGCTGATCAATGGAAACAGGTTCGCGGAGATTTCCGACGCTCCCATAGATGCGCCTTCGGCGCGTGTCGTCGACGCGCGCGGCAAGATACTCGCGCCGGCGTTCTACAACGGGCACACCCATGCCGCGATGAACCTACTGCGCGGCTATGCCGACGACCTCGCGCTGATGGACTGGCTCCAGAACCACATCTGGCCGGCTGAGGCGCATCTTGACGACGCGATCGTCTACGCCGGCACGCGCCTTTCCATCCTTGAGATGATAAAGAGCGGTACCGTGTTCTTCAACGACATGTACTGGTACGCGCCAGCAGTGCTGCGCGCGGCGGAGGACATGAAGGTCCGCGCCGCGATCGCGCGCCAGGCGATAGAGCTTTCGCCCGGCGTGAACAACCCCACGAACGTCGAAAGCAACGCGAGGCTTGAGAGCGACATCGCGTCGTGCTCAGACCGCGTGTTCCTCACGTACGCGCCACACGCGATATACACGGTGTGCGGCGATTCGCTGCGCGAGATGCACGACAAGGCCGCAGCGGAAAAGTCCTACTACCACATGCACGTTGCGGAGACGCGCTTCGAGGTGGAGACCTGCGCTAAGCAGCACGGCGGGATGACGCCGGTGGAATACCTCGACTCCCTCGGCGTCCTCGACGGCCGCACGATCATGGCGCACTGCGTGCACCTCACGGACAACGACATCCGCATCGTCCGCGAGCGCGGCGCGGTGATAGTGCACAACGCGCAGTCAAACCTCAAGCTCGATTCCGGCTTCTTCCCGTTCAAGCGGGCCGTGGAGGAGGGCGGGTGCAGGACGATACTCGGGACTGACGGCTGCTGCTCGAACAACTCGATGAGCATGTTCTCGGAGATGAAGGCCGCTGCGCTGATGGCGAAGACCGTGGCCGACGACCCCTCTTGCGCTAAGGCAGAGACCGTGTGGCGCATGGCAACGCGCGGCGGAGCCGAGGCATTCGGACTGGACGCCGGAGAGATAGCCGTTGGAAAGCTTGCCGACTGCATGCTGCTCGACGCTTCGAGCACGTTCCTCGTGCCGGGGTTCAACCGCGCCTCTGACTTCGTGTACGCGGCCGACTCCTCATGCGTCGACACAGTTATCTGCGACGGCAACGTCCTGATGGAAAACCGCGTTGTCCCCGGAGAGTCCGAAATCATCGAGGCTGCGCGCGAGGCCGCCGCAAAGCTTGTGCGCGGCTAGCGCCTTGGGTTCGCGATGAAGATCACCTGCATCGACTTCGAGACCACCGGCGCCGTCCCGGGCTATCCAAACGAGCCGTGGCAGCTCGGCATGGTCGATGTCGTTGACGGCAGGGTTGATGCATCCACGAAATGGGATACGCTCTTCAAGGTCGGCGACCGTCCGTTCTCTCCGCGCGCCGTAGGGCGCTATGCGGAGATGCGCGAGGAGCTTGCCGCGGCTTCCGCGCCGTTCGAGCTGTGGCCTTCGCTTGCGCGCAGGCTTGTGGGCGTGCCTCTTGCGGCGCACAACGCCGGAACAGAGAGGACCGTCCTCACAAAGCTCGCGCCGCTCACGCGCTTCGGCCCGTGGGTCGACACGCTAAAGCTCGGCCGCAAGCTCTATCCCGGCATACCTTCGCACAAGCTGGGCGACTTCATCGCGTACCTGCAGCTTCAGCCGCGCGTGGACGAGCTTTGCCCTGGCCGTACCTGGCACGACGCTCTCTACGACGCTTGCGCGGGAGCAGTCCTTCTAGAGCATTTCCTCTCCCTCCCGTGCCTTCGCGGCCTCGCCTCCGGGATATTCGACATCGCGTAGCCACATGTTTTTGGTTCAAGCGCGTCCGATAGTTTGCTACAATACAGGCATGGCCTGCCGAATAAGAGTTTCAGATCCATGCAAGCCGCTCGAGTGCGCGGCGATATACGACACCGAACGTCCTCTTGAAGTCGAGGTCGGGTGCGGGAAGGGATCGTTCCTTACGTCCCGCGCAGCCGCGCATCCCGAGTGCGAATTCCTCGGAATAGAGCGGATGCTGGAGCGCGTGAGGAGCTTCGAGCGGAAGGTCGCGCGCCTCGGGATTTCAAACGCGCACGTCCTCAAGCTGGAGGCGCTTTACACTTTCCACTACCTGCTTCCGCTCCACCATGCGCGGCGCGTCTACGTGTTCTTCCCGGATCCGTGGCCCAAGCGCCGACAGCAGCACCACAGGCTGTTCGGAGGCCTGTTCCTGGACGCGCTTTGGATGCGTCTCGAGACGGGCGGCAGGCTGGAGTTCGCAACTGACCACGAGGACTATTTCCACGCCGTGGAGAAGTGCTTCGCCGCGGACGCGCGATTCAGGCGCGTCGATCCGATGCCGCGCCCGCCTGAGGTCTGGACCGAGTTCGAGCGGATGTTCCGCGCGCAGGGACTTCCCGTCCACAGCGCCGCGTGGGAGGCGCTGGACGTGCCTGGCGCGCCATCGGAGCTTCCGCCGCTTACCGTCCCGCCGGAACTGGAGCCAAGAGAACGTGAAGGAGAGGAGTGACGCCATGCTGCCAATACTCGTTTTTGCCGCGATAGCCAATTCGTCGCCGGTCAACGGCGGTTCAACGGAGGCCGCGACGCCTGCGCCATCGGTGCAGACGGCAGCCTCGGACATCGTCGTGTCTCCTGGAGGGCTTTCGCCGCATGAGGCGCTTTTGAAGGCGCGCGCCTTGCGCGCTTCCGGAATATCACAGCCCGTTGTCGTGCGGGTGAGGCGCGGCTATTACACGCTGGACAAGCCCCTTGCCTTCACAGAGGCAGATTCTGGAACCGTCTGGAAGGGCGAGGACGGCGCGGTGATTTGCGGAGGCGGGATTGTCTCCGGATGGACCGAGGACGAGCCTGGCGTCGTTTCGGCGCCTGCGCCGAAGGACGCGCAGGGGAACATCGTCTACTTCGAGCAGCTTTGGGTGAACGGCCGCCGTGCGGTGCGCAGCGTGTATCCGAAGTCCGGCTGGATGTCGCCCGTGCGCTGCGACGAGTCGAAGGTTTCCGCAGAGGGAAGCCGCGACGTGTTTCGCGACACCTTGGCGTTCACGAACGCCGCCGACATTGCGTTCCTGAAGACGCTCAAGGCGGAGGACATGCCCTATGTCAAGCTCCGCCTGTGTGTCAAGTGGGCGTACTCCGCGCGCAGCGTTGCCGACGTCGACGTGGAGAAGGGGACGGTTGAAGTCGATTCCGCGGTTGCGTGGAAGGCGACTCCGTGGAAGAAGTGGGACGAGAAGACTCGCATCACGTTCGAGAACGCGCGCAGCGCGTTTTCGTCGCCCGGCGACTGGCTCTACGACGTCGCCGCGAAGCGCATACGCTACCGTCTCAGGGAAGGGGAGTCGGCGGGGACGATCAAGGCCGAAGCGCCAACCAGCTGTCTTACGACGCTGGTGCGGATCGAAGGCGCGAGAAACCTCGCTTTCGAGAAGCTGTCCTTCGCGTTTACGTCCATTACGCCTGCGCAGCAGGACGACGTTCTCGCGGCTAAGACGCCGAAGGGAGTCACGCGCACATACGCAGGGCAGGCGGCGAACCAGTTCGACGCTGCCATCATGGCGGAGAACGCGTCGGGATGCAGCTTCACCGAACTGGACGTCGCGCACACGGGCAACATCGCGCTGCGGCTTGGGAACGGATGCGTCTCGAACTCCGTTGCGCGCTGCCGCTTCACGGACCTTGGCGCGGGCGGCGTCTGGATCGGCTCCACTGGCGGCGAGCTGGCGAGGTTCAACAGCGTCGAGCACTGCACGGTCGCGGACGGCGGGCACACGAATCCCGAGGGGGTGGGCGTTGTGCTCGGCAACGCCGCGGACTGCTCGGTGACGCACAACGAAATCCGCGACCTGGACTATACCGGCGTGTCGGTAGGCTGGTCGTGGGGATACGGCAAGTCGAAGTCGTGGCGGAACACGATCGCATTCAACGCGATCTTCAACCTCGGGCGCGGCAGGATGGACGACCTCGCCGGAGTTTACACGCTCGGCCTAAGCACCGGCACGTGCGTGTCCAACAACCTCATACATTCCGTCTCGTGCGTGGACTACGGGGGATGGGGGCTGTACAACGACGAAGGGTCCGAGGGTATCGTGATGGAGAACAACGTCGTATACGACACCGAGGACGGCGGGTACCATCTCCACTACGGTCGCGGCAACCTCATCAGGAACAACACGTTCATGCGCAACAGAAGGGGCGCCACGATACGCGTCTCCGCCCTGGAGCGCGACGGCGTAAAGAGCTCCGTGGATCTGGTAGGCAACACGATCGGCGCAACGCCCGGCCCCACGCCGTACTTCGACGCGCACGTAGGGCAGGCAGGCGGCATAAGGGAGGGCAACCGCCTCGTCGAAGTGCCACAGATGGACGACAAGGAATTTTTGAAGCAGCGTCCGTAGCCCCTTGCGCGAATCGGATAATTTCGCTATAATACACGTTCCTTTTCGGAAACGGAGTGAAAATGAACACAGAATTGCTCAAGAAGGCGCATGAGCGCGTACCCTCGATTCCCGTGCTGGTGAATCTCATTTCAAAGCGCATGCACGACCTCATCAACGGACAGAAGCCGCTCGTAAAGCCGCTTTCCGCCGAGGAGGACAAGTGCGACATTGCGCTTCGCGAAGTCGCGGAGGGCAAGCTGATTTCGGAAATCGACTTTGACGCGATTGCGCGCGCCGAAGAGGCGAAGACCAAGTGGTCCAAGCGCGGTAACCTCAAGTCAATCTACGCGGAGTGATGTCGGGGGAGAGGCGCCAGAAGGCGTCGGGCGACCTGGCAACTAACCGCCGCGCCTGGCACGACTATGCCGTACTCGAGAAGATCGAGTGCGGCATTGAACTTGTGGGGACGGAGGTAAAGGTCGTCCGGCATGGCGAAGCGTCGCTTGCAGGGGCGTTCGGCGCCGTTCTCGGCGGGGAGCTGTGGGTCGTCAAGATGAACATCCCCGTGTATGCCTTCGGCAACAGGTTCAACCATGACCCGGCGCGCAACCGCAAGCTCCTGGTGCACCGCAAGGAGGTCGAGGAACTGCGGCTCAAGACCGAGGCCAAGGGCCTCACCCTCATACCGCTGAGGCTCTACCTGAAGGGCGGGCGGGTCAAGCTTGAGCTCGGTGTCTGCAGGGGCAAGGCGCTTCACGACAAGCGCAACGCCCTCAAGGAGAAGGCGATCAAGCGGGACCAGGACCGCGGCGATTGCTGATTCTACGGATCGAGGGGCGTCCATCCGCCCGCAAAGCCGGCAAAGGCGCGGCATTTCCCGCGGCCGCAGTTGACAATGAGCGTAAAACCCGACAAATGGCTGCTGTTTTCCGTGCTGGCGGTTTCCGCCCTTGGCGCGGTTGTGCGGTATCGCATGGCAGGAGCCGAGTCGGCGCAGTCTGGG
>Ga0310696_10006123_pt1 | contig 14343 bp, 8 predicted proteins | sample AusTroGonzalo_MG_4_FD_203885 | JGI IMG/M metagenome (GOLD analysis project Ga0310696, IMG submission 203885) | Bovine rumen microbial communities from tropical cattle in Woodstock, Queensland, Australia - Gonzalo_02 (v2) (version 2) | ecosystem: Host-associated > Mammals > Digestive system >...
AAATTGTCATCATTATTATTTAAATTTATGGTTAGAATTATGCGTATTATGGTAATTTGTTTCTAACTTGGTTTATTCATACTCTTTTCAACAACGGATTTTGCGGATTACACGGATTATACAGATTATAATGGATTTCACAGATTTCTTTCAGATTCGATGGTAAGAAATAATTAATCCGTGAAAATCCGTGAAATCAGTTTTAATCCGTTGTTTTTCCATATTGCTGTGAATATGTAGGTTAAAGACCGATTTGGGTTAATATATGAAGACCGTCCCACTGAATTACAGGGGACGGTCTTCTTGTAAATTATGTAATCGTGTTTGTGTTTTTGCTTACACGATTCCCTGCGGTCATCATTGCGTAGACCTTGGCTTCGCCGAGCTTACACAATGTGCCATCATTGTGTAAACCTTGGCTTCGCCGAGCTTACACAATGTGCCATCATTGTGTAAACCTTGGCTTCGCCGAGCTTACACAATGCCCTGTGCCATCATGGCCTTGGCAACCTTCATGAAGCCGGCGACATTGGCGCCCTTCACGTAGTTGATGTAGCCGTCGGGCTGCGTGCCGTATTTCACGCAGTTCTCGTGAATGTCGTTCATGATGCGCTTCAGGTAGTCGTCGACCTCCTTGGCTGTCCATGAGAGGCGCTCCGAGTTCTGAGACATCTCGAGACCAGAGACAGACACACCACCGGCGTTCGAAGCCTTGCCCGGAGAATAGAGCAACTTGGCATCCTGGAAAATCTTGATGGCCTCGGGCAGGGTAGGCATGTTGGCACCCTCGGCAACGGCGATGACACCGTTCTTCACCAAGGCGGCAGCCTCGTCGGCGTTGATCTCGTTCTGAGTAGCGCAAGGCAGGGCGATGTCGGCCTTCTCGTACCAAGGACGCTTGCCCTCGTAGTACTTGGCAGTGGGATATTCCTCGACATACTCCTTGATACGTCCACGCTCCACGTTCTTCAGCTCCATGATGTAGTCGAGCTTTGCGCGGTCGATGCCGTCCGGGTCGTAGATATAACCGTCAGAGTCTGACATGGTCATAGGAATGGCTCCCAGCTGGATGCACTTCTCAGCGGCATACTGAGCCACGTTACCGGCACCAGAGATGAGCACCTTCTTGCCCTTCAGCTCTATGCCACGGGTAGCGAGCATCGAGCAGAGGAAGTATACAGTACCGTAACCAGTAGCCTCGGGACGGATGAGTGAGCCGCCGAAGGGGATTCCCTTACCGGTGAGCACGCCCTGGAACTGGTGGGTGAGCTTCTTGTACTGTCCGAAGAGATAGCCTACCTCACGTCCGCCAACGCCGATGTCGCCTGCAGGAACGTCCTCATCGGGACCAATCACGCGGTAGAGCTCGTTCATGAATGCCTGGCAGAAACGCATCACCTCGGCGTCGCTCTTGCCACGGGGCGAGAAGTCGGAACCGCCCTTGGCACCGCCCATAGGCAGGGTGGTCAGCGAGTTCTTGAAGGTCTGCTCGAAAGCGAGGAACTTCAGGATGCCCAGGTTAACACTCTTGTGGTAGCGCAGTCCGCCTTTGTACGGGCCAATGGCGTTGTTGTGCTGGATGCGGTAACCCATGTTGGTCTGTACCTTGCCCTGGTCGTCTGTCCATGTCACACGGAACTCCAGTACCCTGTCGGGGATGCAAAGACGCTCGATAAGGTTAGCCTTCTCGAACTCGGGATGCTTGTTGTACTCTTCCTCGATGGTGGGGAGAACCTGACTCACGGCCTGGATGTACTCCGGCTCGTTAGGAAAGCGCTGTTTCAGCTGCTCTACTACTTGTGCTGCATTCATAATTTTTTTGTTTTAAGGGTTTAATAATATAAAGATGTGTAAAGTATCTGGTTGCAAAAAGAATAGGGGAGTACCTTTTTCTTTTCGCTTGCAAAGGTAAAGCAAAAATTTGAATTACCAAACATTTTATCATAAAAAAGTGCTAAAAAGTGTCGTTTTGTTATTAAATACTTGTTTTATGTCAATTTTTGATAGGTTTTGGAACATCGCTTCACCTACTAAGTGACCTAAATGGTGGTGGGTTTAAAGCATGACGGAGCTCCTTGCCTGTGCTGAAATCCTAAAGTATTGTAAAACTGTTAGGAAAATATCGGTTTATCGGCAAATAATGTTTATCTTTGCCCTCTGAAATCAAGGTATCAATAAGAAGTATATGGAATACGATAAGACAACGGGTACACTGGCCAAGCGCATCATCCCCTGCCTCGACGTAAAGGACGGCGAGACGGTGAAGGGTGTGAACTTCGTCAGTCTGCGCAGTGCTGGCGACCCCGTGGAGCTGGGCAAGGCATACAGCCTTCAGGGGGCTGACGAGCTGGTGTTCCTTGACATCACTGCCTCTTTTGAAGGGCGTAAGACGTTCACCGACATGGTGACGCGCGTGGCGGCAGAAATCAACATCCCGTTTACCGTGGGCGGTGGCATCAACGAGCTGGCTGATGTGGAGCGCATGCTCTATGCCGGAGCCGACAAGGTGAGCATCAACAGTGCTGCCATCCGCCACCCGGAACTGATAGAAGAGGTTGCCCGTCGTTTCGGTTCGCAGGTATGTGTCGTGGCCATCGACGCCCGCTTAGACGAAGAAATCGTAAATAGTAAATCGTCAAATAGTAAATCAGACTGGTTTTGCTACCTCAAGGGTGGCCGCGAGCGCACAGAGCGTGGACTCTTTGAATGGGCACACGAAGCGCAGGAGCGTGGAGCGGGCGAGATACTCTTCACGTCGATGAACCACGACGGCGTGAAGCAAGGCTATGCCAACGAGGCCCTTGCCCGGCTAGCTGCCGACCTCAGCATACCCATCATCGCCAGTGGCGGCGCAGGTGCCAAGGAGCATTTCCGTGATGCCTTCACCCTAGGACATGCCGACGCGGCTTTGGCTGCCAGTGTGTTCCACTTCGGCGAGATTCCCATACCCGAACTGAAGCAGTATCTGCACAGTGAGGGCATTAATGTCAGACTATAACTCCAATAAACAATAAACAATAACCAATAAACAATAAACAATAATCTATGAATAAACTTTTCCGAGGATTATCCTTTATTATTTTTTCATTATTCGTTAGCCACGCAGTGGCGCAGAACCCCTATTTGCCCCTGTGGGAGCATGTGCCCGATGGCGAGCCCCGCGTGTTTGAAGACCCCGACAACCCCGGCAAGCTGCGTGCCTACATCATTGGTTCGCATGACGTGACCTACACGGCATACTGCGGCCCAGACATCCGTATGTGGTCGGCTCCCGTTGAGGATTTGTCACAGTGGCGTGACGAAGGTCCCATCTTCTCGTGGTACGTCAATGGTCAGTGGGACACGATGTATGCCCCTGACCTCGTTTGCACTACCGACCGCCAGACGGGTAAGAAAACCTACTGGCTCTATCCCCATAGCCGTGGCTTTGGCCGTATTGCTATGGTCTGCAAGGGCGAGCGTCCCAACGGTCCTTTCACTCCCGTGAATCTTACGTCCGATGGCACCCGCTGCGTGGAAGGTTCGCTCATCGACTTCGACCCCTCGGTGTTCATCGAGAACATCACCGACAAGAAAGACCCCGACTATGACAAGGGCTACCGTGCCTACGTGTTCTACGGCTTCCAGCACAGCACCGCCTGCGAGCTAGACCAGAACACGATGTACAGTAAACGCCCCGGTACGGAGCTGATAGACCCCTTCATCCCTGCCAGTAGCGCCGACGGTCGTCTGCTCGACAAGGAGGGTAGTGAGTATAAGGCGCTCTACAAGGGGCAGAATCCGTTGGACTTCAACTTCTTCGAGGCCTCGTCTATCCGTCAGGTGGGCAACAAGTACGTGATGGTGTTCTCGGGTTACTCAGGCAAGGAATACGGTCTGGGCAATACGAACTCCGCCCTACGCTATGCCTACGGCGACTCGCCCCTCGGCCCTTGGCGGTCGGGTGGGGTACTGGTCGACTCCCGTGGCATTGTTCTCAATGCAGACGGCTCGAAACTGATAGAGACCAACGCCGCCCACAATACCCACGGCTCCATCCAGGAAATCAACGGTCAGTGGTACGTATTCTACCACCGTCCGCCGCGCGGTTTCGGCAATGCCCGTCAGGCTATGGTGGCCCCTGTGAAGATTGAGTGGGATAAGAAGCCTGTGGCCAAAGGCGGACAGGTGCGCATTACAGGCTACGACCCCTTCCTACCCAATAATGAGTGGACGGCAAAAGCTTCTGACGGCAATGAGTACACGGGTGCTGAGGTGACCAGTGAGGGCTTCCAGATTTACGGTCTGCCGCCCTACGCCTATTACTCCGCTGGCATCGCTTGCTACATGTATGGCCCCAACGCTAACCAGTACATGCAGGACAACCACGACGTGTGGAACAACTCGATGGACCTTGCCGGTATTCAGAACGGCGGCATCATCGGCTTCAAGTATTTCGGCTTCGGCGGCCTCTCTGAAACTTCAAAAGGTGTTTTGCCATTCCAGGGAACCAAGAAAGGTGACGGCACCGAAATCTTCCTCAACCTGACACATGGCCGACATGGTGCTTTCAAGATTCACGTCCGTCTGGATGACCCGTGGAAGGGTGAGGAAATAGCCACCATCTCTGTTCCTGAAAGCGATGAAAGGAAGGCTACTGTCTTTAGGGCAAAAGTTCCTGCCGTTGAGGGACTTACTGGCAAGCATGCCATCTATCTCATTGCTGACGGGCCAGAAGTAAAGCAGCCCGAACAGCCACAGGGACCTTGGGGACGCCGTCCGCAGCAGCCCCAGCGTCCGCAGGGACTCTTCGACCTTCATGGCATTGGCTTCAACTGGTCAGGAGGAGACGTGAAGGTGCCCGAGGTGCCGCAGATTACTATCACCGTAGATGGTCAAAAGATTAGCATCCCCGACACTCCTGTCCGCTTTACCAATCAGAACGGTTACATGGACGCTACCACCTACCAGTGCTACGCCCCCAGAAAGGCCGATGCCAAGATAGAGGTCAAGGCCACCAACCCCGGCGTGACTTCCGTTATCGAAACCGGAAAGGAATACCGAGCCACCGTTAAGGCTACATACAATGGCAAGACAAAGGTGTTCTTAATCAACTAAGACATTTTTCAGCTGCCCGAATCTTTCTATCTGCACCATCTGCGGATGCTTTATCTCCTCGGCATGCTCCAGCTGCCAGGTGACGTGGAAGGGAATGTAGACGGCAGGGCAGCCAATGGCGAGAGCAGGGGCAATGTCGCTCTTCAGCGAGTTACCCACCATGAGCATCTCATTAGGCTTCACGCCGAGTTTCGTGCACAACTGGCGAAACTCGGCGTTGCTTTTATCGCTGGTGATTTCCGTATAGCAGAAGTATTCCTCCAGTCCGCTACGCTCCAGCTTGTGCTGCTGGTCAAGTAGTTCTCCCTTGGTGAACACCACGAGCCTGTACCTTGTGTTGGCCTTCAGCCACTGTAGCGTCTCCTCCACTTCGGACAGCGGTGTGCAGGGAAATTCCAGCAGCGTGTAGCACTCCTGTAACAGATTGCTAATGGTGGCGGCAGGCATCTCGTTATGGCTTACGCGCATAGCCGTCTCCAGGATGGACAGCGTGAACGCCTTCACGCCGAAGCCCAGCAACCGCATGTTCTTCCGCTCGGTGGCAAACAGCTCCAAGGCCGACGTCTCGCGGTCGGTCCAAGGTACAAGTTCATCGTAGAGTCGTTGCATGACGCGCTCGAAATGGCCCTGACAGTCCCACAGGGTGTCGTCGGCATCGAAAGCAATCACTTTTATATCCTTAGTTGAAATCATAACTGGCATTTTGGCGACAAAGGTACAAAGATTTCCCCACACAGCCAATTATTCCACCTTTTTCTTTTCAGCTTTCTATCATTTCCCTCCTTTTCCGTCCTTTTCCGTCCATTTCCATCCTTTTCCGTCCTTTTCATTGTCTCGCGCTGCAATGTCAATACACTAACGGGGACTCCTCTGCAATTTTTCTCACGAACTTTTTTTGAGGAGGGACAGACGCTGGAGGATCTGTTCAAGGCAGACGGCGGTACGCTACGTCTTGTCTTTGTATGCTCTATGTGGTTGACGGGGTTTGATGCTCCTACAGTATCTACCTTGTATCTTGACAAGCCAAGTGTGGGGCATACGCTGATGCAGACAATAACCCGTGCCAACAGGACAACCGACTGGCTTGATGTATTCGGAAGGAAAAAGGAGTTCGGAAAGATTGTGGCCTACTGTAATGTTTTTGGGAATCTGAAGAAAGCACTTGCCGTTTATGGTGATGACGTGGCCGAAGCGGACAAAGATGGTGAACAGCCTGAAGGAGACTGCCAGCCAGCCATGACTCCGGACGAGTTGTACAAACTGTTGAGACAGACTATAGATGAATGTGTCGCATGGTGTAATGACTATGACGTAGATCTTGAGAGTATTTTGAAGAAGGAATCTGTGTTTTCAAAGATTGACGAGTTTCAGAGATATGCCGACATACTGTTGAATCCGAAGGACAGGAGGGCGCAGTTCAATGTATTTGACAACACCATCAGCGCATTGTATAACGAGCTCCTGCCTGGAATCTTGAAGAGGAAAAGTGAGTTTGAGATGGCCGAAGTAATACATTATCTGCGGCAAGTCATGGATAATAATATTGACAGAGGCAACATGGACATTGCCCGTCAGAAGACATCAAAGCTACTCGACATCAGTATTGTTCCCAAGCAAGAAATAGCTGAGGCAGCGGATGAAATAACTGACAAGTACTCTATAAAGATTTACAGAGAGTATGACCTTACCCTCCTTGACTACGAGAAGATGCGCGAGGAATTCAAGAACTGTCCCCACAAGAATATAGAGATAAGGGATTTGTCGGAGTACATCGGTCACAAACTGGAGCTGATGCTGTCGCAGAACAGTGAGCGCAGGAGTTTTGCCGAGAGATTCCAGGACATTATCAATAGATACAACTCAAGCAGCGATGGTGCAGAACAGGCATTTGAAGAACTGACGGAACTTATCCGACAGATGTCAGAAGAACAGCAGAGAGCATCACGCGAGGAACTGTCAGAGGAAGTACTGGAAGTGTTTGATATCTTGAAGAAAGACAAAATGACCAAAGACGAGACCATTCAGGTAAAGAACGGGGCAAAAAGACTTCTCGCAAAGATGAAAGAGAAAAAGACGGAGCTGTTCCCCCATTTCTGGTACAAGGATTCTTCTTTGCAACGAAAAGTATTTATCTTTATCGGGGATGAACTGGACAGTATTCTACCTTCATCCTACGATAATGTGGTGTTCAAGGAAAAAAAGGAAAGATTTTATCAGCAGGTTATGCTACGTGCTTGTGAGAACAGAATGTATGTATAGGCACATAACTACCGCTCTTTCCAGGAAGAAGAAACTGCTAGGGTCTTTGTTGTTTTTTTTGTTACCTTAAAGCGGTCGTCCATGCGGCGGCCGATGAGCCAGATGATGTTGCCGTGGGCATCGCAGAGAACGAGCTGACGGCGCTTGTCGATGATGGAGAGGTGCAGGTCGGTAAGGAAATCGCTTACCAGACGGGTGCCTTTCATGCCTAGGGGACGGAAACGATCGCCCTGGCGAATGTGACGAAGCTCCAGGGGGAAGGCAATGGTGGAAGCATCGGCACAGCAGACGTTAGGATTGTCGCGCTCTATGTGCTGGCCTTCATGGTTGGTGAGGCGGAGCTTCGTTTTGTCATCGTAGACGTAGGTTCCTGGCTCTGGTATGAGCAGGGGACCTCTTTGCTCCTCTATGGCAGAGAGGAGGAGACGGCCGGAGTGACAGACGAGGGTGTGGGTGGCCGATGACCATTCGCGACCAGAGCTGATAGTGGGGAGCATCTGGCTTAATTGGAGAATGGTGTGCGAAGAGAAGCCTTTGGGGCTGAGCCACTCGAAGAGGAGGCTCTCTGGCGAGGGCTCGTGCAACAGTTCGTCAATGCTGATGGAAGGCCCGTCACCAGCTATAAGGCGTAGTTGCTCGCCGATGGCATGGTCGTAGACGTGTAGGGCCTCACTGACGAGATGGGCCGTGGAGAGGATGTTACTGTTGGCTTGTGGGAAGACGTCTTTCAGGCGGGGGATGATGTCGAGGCGGAGTTTGTTGCGAACCACGTCGGCCACGGTGTTTGTGGAGTCGGTGACGAAGGGCTGGCCCTGTTCGTGCAGCCACTGTTCTATCTCTTCGCGGCTGACGCAGAGCAGGGGGCGGACGATGTGGCCGCGCCGGGGTTGTATGCCCTGCAGACCACGAAGACCAGTGCCCCGCAGGAGGTTCATGAGTATTGTTTCTACATTGTCATCGCTATGGTGGGCCACGCAGATGGTCGCTGCCCCTAGGTCTCGCCGCAACTGTTCGAACCAGGAATAGCGCAATTCGCGGGCCGCCATCTCAATGCTCACGTGGTGAAGGTCGGCGTAGGCACGGGTGTCGAAGTGTGCCAGGTGGAGGGGGACGCCTTTATCTTGACATAAAGACTCCACGAAAGCCTCGTCGCGGTCGCTTTCCTCACCCCGCAGGTGGAAGTTGCAGTGCATGGCCTCCACACGGTAGCCCAACCGCAGCAATAACAACAGCAGACACACACTGTCGGCACCGCCGCTAAGGGCGACGAGGTGCAGGACGTCAGGGGCGAGAAGATGATGACGGAGGATGAAATCAGAAACACGTTTTTCCATTGACCATAGACGATTGACCTTAGACTATAGACCTTAGACTATAGACTATAGACCTCAGACTTTAGACCTTAGACGATTGACCTTAGACTATAGACTATAGACCTCAGACTTTAGACCTTAGACGATTGACCTTAGCTTGGATTATTCATACTCTTTTCAACAACGGATTTTACGGATTACACGGATTATACAGATTATAATTGATTTCACAGATTTCTTCCAGATTCGATGGGAAGATAAAAAATAATCCGTGAAAATCCGTGAAATCAGTTTTAATCCGTTGTTTATCCATATTGCCGTGAATAATGTAGGCTAAACTTTTAATTCTCAACTCTCAATTCTCAACTCTCAACTCTTAACTACCATCACGCTGTGTCCCAGTCCCAGCCCGTCGTAAATATGCTCAGTGTGTAGTCCTGCCTTCTCTATGCACGCCTCCATGTCCTCGGTGTTGTACATCTTCGAGTTACCGTTGGCTATGGCCGTGAAGTAGAGGCTGGTCATGGTGAGGCAGAAGGCCGCCGTGTCGAAACGCTGGCGGTCCCAGAGCGTCTCCATGACAAATATACGTGTGCGCGGGGTCATGGCCTCACGTGCGCGGCTGAGAATACCCACGATTTCGTCCATGGAGAAACAGTCGAGGAGCTGGCTCATCCAGATGGCGTCAATACCACCTCCCTCGGAGGGGAAGGGAGAGGTCGGGTCTAGCAGGTTGATGGCATATCCGCTGATGCGGTCGGCACCCTCATGTCCCTTGATGTTCTCCCGCATCATCTCTAACTGTTGCGGCAGGTCGAGGATGGTGACGCGCACCTCTGGGTCGTAGGCCACGCATTGCAATGCCCACTTCCCCGTGTTGCCGCCTACGTCGTAGAGCGAGCGCACATGGTGCTCGTCGAAGATAATCTTCAGGGCTTCGGGAAAGGAGGAGTCGCTATAGAAATGGTCGAAGGCAAACCAGCTGCGCTGCACCTCCGGGGGCAGGCTCGACAATCCCTCGTACACCGTGGGCCAGTCGCCGAAGTGCTTCAGTCCCTCCGGCTTTCCGTTCTTCAACGACTCTTCCAGATGAAACCACCCCAGGTAGTTCACGTCGTGTACGAAGTCCATGTTCACCCTGCTTGCCTGGTCGTTGAGCAGGAACCATCCTGTCTTCGAGAGCGAATAGCGGTCGGTGTCAGTATCGACGAGCACTGTTCCTATGCACAGCGAAGCCTCCAGGAGGCACTTCACCGCATAGTCGCTGAGGCCAGTCTCGCGGCATATCTCCTGCCGTGTGAGGCCGTCTTTGCTGTCGTGTAAAAGGTCTAGGATTCCCAGTTTCACCATCAACCGCGATGCTTGAAACACCACCGGTCCCCAGGCTATCCATTCTGCCCTTTGCTGGGCCTCGCGGGCAGACAGTTTTTCTATCGTGTAAACCTTCTCTAAAGCAGGCGATAATTCCATGTTTTTAAAATTTGGCTGCAAAGGTACGTCTTTTTTCTGAACTAGCCAAATTATTTCCTTACGAATACAGGTATGTGTGCTTTTGTTACTGGTGTTGTGACGTACTGCCCTCCCTTATAGCGCTTGCCTGTGCGCTGGTCTTTCCAGCCGCCTTTGTTGCGTGGCAGGTAGGTGCGCCACTCGGTGACGCCAGGCTCTGTGACGGGGCTGACAAGGAGGTCGGGGCCGAACATGTATTCGTATTTCTGTCGGAGTGCCTCAGGGTCGTCGGCAAAGTCGAATACCAGTGGTCGCATCAGCGTATAGCCCTCGTCGGCGATACGACGGGCACATTCCTCCAGATAGGGGCGCATCTTCTCCCGCTCCCGTATGCAGTCGGCGATGATGTCCTGCGCCTCCTTGCCGTAGTTCCACGGTTCGGTGTTGCTCATATAGCCATGTACCCGCATCAGGGGCAGATAGACCGAGGTCTCTATCCAGCGGAGCATACGCTCGATGTAGTCCTGGTTGTTATATTGGTCGCCGGGACGGAAGAAACCACCGGCATCATACGTCCACCAGGGAATACCGGCAGCCTGCACGCCAAGCCCTGCAACGATTTGTCGGCGGAACGTCTCCCAGTCGTTGCCCACGTCGCCGCTCCAAAGGGCAGAGCCGTATCGCTGTATGCCGGGAAAACCGCTGCGGGTGAGAATCATCGGTTCACGGCCAGCTGCAACCAACCCTTCATAGACCGTCTTATTGACCAACAGGGGATAGACGTTACGTACTAGCTCGCCAGCCCATAGCCCATTGTTCACCCGGCGGCCACGGAGATCGTCGTTCTCCGGCTCGGTGGCATCCTGCCACCAGGCATCGATGCCCAGCGGTACGAGCCGCTCGCTGAAGTTTCGCCAGTAGGCCTTGGCGGCGTCGGGGTTGAAGAAGTCTATCCAGTCGGTGCCGGGTATATAGTAGTTGTCGGTAACCATCTGTCGGCCCACCTCAGAGTTCTTGTCAATCTTCGACCACACGGAGAGCATCAGCCTCACGTCCATCTTGTGGAGACTGTCTGTAAGGGCTTTGGGGTCGGGGTAGAAATTCTCGTCGAACTTCATGGAGTTCCAGCCGTGCTTGCCCCAGTACTGCCAGTCCTGCACAATCATGTCGAGGGGAATCTGCTCGTTGTGGAAGCGGTTGGCGGTTTCCAGGATTTCCTGCGAGGAATGGAAACGCTCGCGGCAGTGTATATAGCCCAGTGCCCACGAAGGCATCAGCGGACATTTGCCCGTCAGCTCACGGTAGGCGGCGATAATCTCGTCGGGCGACCCCACGAAAACGGTATAGTCGACGGCCTTGGCCACAGGCGAGCGAAACACCGTCTCGTTCTCCACCTTATCATAATAGAGTGTGGGGGCATCGCCTTTGGCTAGTTCTGCCGAGAGTGTATGCTTACCAGCCTCCAGGCTGACGATGACCGAGGTGGTGGGTGGCAGCCAGAGGTTTTGCATGTCGATGACCGTCTTACCGTCTATCTTCAGGTTGTGGCGGCGGGCCATCGTCTGTCCCACGTCGAGCAGCAGGGCGTAGTCACCGCCCTCGGCAATGTCGATGGTGCCCTCAAAGATGTTGGTTCGGCGTACCTCCCGTTTCCCCCCTTCGGTAGAAGTGACATTGACCACTTCCTCATTGACGGTGCTTGCGCTCTGGGGGGTGAGCGTCACCTGATGGCGGCAGGGATTGAACTCCGTCAGGCCGTAGTTGTTCCAAAGTATTCCGTAGCCCTTGCTCGAGATGAGCATGGGTAGTGCAATCTGCGTGTTCACCTGTGTCAGCCTGCGGCTCAGTCCTCTCACGTTGCTATAGCCGTCCTGAAACTGTCCGAGGCCGAAGAGAAACTCGTCATCGGGCGAGGTGAAGGTCAGCGTGGCCTCGGTGCCGTCCATCTGGTGGTGGCCGTCGAAGAGCACGCGCCCTTCCTTGTCTTTTATCTTCACGGTGTACTGCTCGTTGTCCACTTCCACGGTCAGGCCGTTGCTCTCTGCCGCCTCGTCCTTCACATAAATCCATTCGGGCAACGGGGCCAGTTGGCTTTGTCCTTCCTCATACCTTATCCTCACGGCGTTGGGGGCAATGCTGCTTGTAGAGACTGAAGCCGAAGGATGAACGACGGCTACGAAACCGCCTCTTGGCCTGCATGTTATACTCTTCGGAACGCTGCTTTCCTGTGACAATGCCCAGGCACGCTCTCCGCTGTCTTGGAAGAGTTCCACCCGTCCGTGCTTGCCGATGAAGGCCGTCGGCACATTGAGGGTTTTCTCCTGGTCGGTGCCGTTGATGCCGGCGATGTACCACGTCTGTCCGCTGCGGCGTGCCATGACGACATGTTCGCCGGGGTAGCCGTCCAAGAGCCGTGTCTCGTCCCAGACCGCAGGCAGATGCGAGAGGAACTGCTGCACGGCCTGCGGCTGCGTCAGGTAGCTCTCGGGGCGGTCGGCCAGATGCTGCAAGCCGCTCTCAAAGAGCACCGTCAGGGCCAGCTCGTGGGCATGGGTGGTGATGTGCGGATGCTGGGAGTCGCTGAAGGTGCAGGGCGTATAGTCCATGGGGCCTATGACGTTGCGGGTGAAGGGCAAGGTGGCGTTGTGTCTTGCCGCACGGTCGGTGAACGTGGGCACGTTATTATACCATTCGGCTCCGTAGACACCCTCGGTGCTCATCAGATTTGGCCAGGTGCGCTGCCATCCACGTGGTATGGTTGCCCCGTGGAAATTGACGAGCAGGTGATGGCGTGCGGCACACTCCAGCAGGTCTTGGCAGTAGTCCATGTTGAGCTGGGTGTCGCCTGAGAAGAAGTCAATCTTCACGCCTGCCACACCTAGCCGCTCGCACCAGGCGAACTCTTTCTCACGGTCTTCGGGTTTGTTCAGCCGGAATTTTGGCCCTGGTGCTCCATTAACCCAACCGACGGAGGAGTTATACCATATCAAGGGCTTCACATTCTTCTGCCGGGCGTAGGCTATAGCGTCTTCAATGGTGTATCCGTCCTTCATCTCGTCCCATTCAGCATCAATAAGCACGTAGGGCAAATGCAGCGTATAAGCCATGTCCACGTATTTCTTGATGATGCTGTAGTCGTTACTGCCGTGGTTGTAGGCCCAGTAGATCCAAGATACGGTTCCGGGAAGAATCCAGCTTGTTTCATTGATACGTGAGGGGTCACTTACATCGGTGACAAGTGTCGACTGTACCACGTCGGCCAGCGTGCCAGTAATGACAACGTTCCATGGGCTTGATGGGTCGGTATCAGACACGCCGGATTCTCTTTTGTCGGGCACTACTCGGTAGATCTCGCCGTCGTTATAGAGGCAGGAGGCACTATGCCCGCGTGTGATATTCGCCTCAGTGATGAGAGCAAAGATGCCTTCGACCGGTTCTATAAGGGCTGGGTAGCCCCAACGGTTGCACCATCCATCGGCTGACTTAAACGTTCCGCTATAAGAAGGAACGGGCTTTTCCTTATATGTAGTGGAGAGGGGGAAAAAGCCTTCATAGCTGTCGGCCCACTGCTGCATCCACCGCTTCGTCCCCTCAGGTATAATATAAGCCGTTGCTTCGGTTTCTTTCACCCCTCCTTTGGAGGGGTCGGGGGAGGTCTTCACCCCTCCTTTGGAGGGGCTGGGGGAGGTTTTGGGGGAGGTCCTGAATACAAGACCGTCGTTGTAGACTCGGAAGGTCATGCCTGCCGTCTGGTACTCGTTGGCCTCGTTGGTGCAATGCAGCCGCTTTCCGGTCAGCATCTGGTAGTCGGCGGTGATGCGTTTTCCTTCCTTGGCGTTGGCGGAGGCCGTTTCGTCGACCATGATTTGCAGCGCCTGGCGGTTCTCGCAGCTCAGGGTGCAGCGCCCGTTATTCACTTCAATTTTCAGCCTGCCGTTGGGCGAGGTGCCTTCCCAGGCGAGTGCCGGCGCAGAAAGCAGCAGCCCTGCGGCCAGCAAGCAAATACAATGGTTCTTCATGTTTCCAATTGTCATCTTTATTTAGCTTGGATTATTCATACTCTTTTCAACAACGGATTTTACGGATTACACGGATTATACAGATTATAACGGATTTCACAGATTTCTTTCAGATTCAATGGTGAGATAATAAATAATCCGTGAAAATCCGTGAAATCAGTTTTAATCCGTTGTTTTATCAATTGCCATGAATAATGTAGGTTAGT
>Ga0310696_10006125_pt1 | contig 14340 bp, 14 predicted proteins | sample AusTroGonzalo_MG_4_FD_203885 | JGI IMG/M metagenome (GOLD analysis project Ga0310696, IMG submission 203885) | Bovine rumen microbial communities from tropical cattle in Woodstock, Queensland, Australia - Gonzalo_02 (v2) (version 2) | ecosystem: Host-associated > Mammals > Digestive system >...
AGGCGATAGACTATGATCATCGCTACAAAACCAATCTTGTATTGAAGAAACACGGAGTGACTCAGGCTGAACTTGACTCTTCTTTGAGGTATTATTATACCTATATGGAAGAGCTTTACAAGATATACGGAAATGTTCAGAAACGATTGAGTGAACGGGCTTTGGAACTTGGTGCATCTACGATGGAAGTGGAGCGCTATACAACCCAATCACTTACTGGAGATACAACTGACGTGTGGGAAAACTCTCGTCAGATGGTCATTTTACCCCAACCTCCCTATAATGTGATGAGGTTCAGCCAGAAAGCAGACTCGTCATACCATCAGGGTGATAGTTTCCTGATGACTTTTGGCAATACTTTCTTGGTGCAGAGTGGTTCTAAGAATGCAACGGTAGTAGTGACTGTGCGTTATGAGAATGATAGTATTATTTCTCATAACACGAATGTTTCCCAAGTGGGAAATACCACTCTGCGCATTCCTGCCTGTAACTTGCGGGCAAAAGAGCTGAGTGGCTATATTTATATGTCAAAGAGACAAGGCATAGATAATGAAAATGATATGTGTGTTCTTCTGCTGGACCATATCCAGTTAGTCAGGTTCCACCACAAGAATAACGACGATGAGCCTTCTACACCCACATCAAATGCTGCTGACACCTTGAAGAATTACTCTCTTAAGAATGACTCCCTGAAATCTCGCAGGCACAAGCTTGGTGAACGACCTATGCCTGCTCAGTTTGATAATAAACAACTCATGAAACCAGTAACTAAATAATAACAATTTATGAAATTTCGTTTATCTCTGATGAACTTTATGGAGTTTGCCGTATGGGGAGCCTATCTCACCTGTATGGGAAACTATTTGGGCATAGCCGGTTTGGGCGACAAGATCTCCTGGTTTTATGCTATCCAAGGAATCGTGAGTATCTTCATGCCTACTCTGATGGGTATTATTGCCGACAAGTACATTCAGCCTCAGCGCGTGTTAGGTCTTTGTCATTTGGTAGCTGGTGGTTTTATGTTAGGCTGCTGGTGGCTGGGTTATCAGGCAGGTTTCGGACAGGAACTGGAAGATAAGTCCTTGTTTATTGCGCTTTATACGCTGAGTGTGGCCTTCTTCATGCCTACCATTGCACTGACAAATACAACGGCATTTACGATCCTGAAGAACAATGGCTTGGATACGGTGAAGGATTTCCCACCAATCCGAGTGTTGGGAACTGTGGGATTTATCGTAACCATGTGGTTCGTGAATTGTGCTGTTTGGGAAGACGGTGCATTCTCGCTGACACTGGCCGATAATGCCCATAAGTTCCAATATACATATATGCAGTTCTTTGTTTCAGGACTGTTGAGCATGGTGCTATTCCTGTATTGCTTTACGTTACCACAGTGTAAGTTGGAGAAAAAGGAACAGAAAGTGTCGTTGGCAGAGACTCTGGGCCTGAACGCTTTCAAACTCTTCAAGACACAGAAGATGGCTTTGTTCTTTATCTTCTCTGCACTTCTGGGTATGTGCTTGCAGGTTACGAATGGTTATGCAGGTCCGTTTATTACGAGCTTCAAGGGTAGTGCTGATGCAGCTGTAGCTACCTCGTTCGCTGCCAATAATGCAACATTGCTCACGAGTATCTCGCAGATCAGTGAGGCTCTTTGTATTCTGATGATCCCGTTCTTCCTGAAGCGTTATGGTATCAAGGTGGTCATGCTAATGTCAATGTTTGCATGGGTGTTCCGCTTTGGTTTCTTCGGCATCGGCAATCCTGCTATGCCTGGAGTGATTATGTTTATCCTCTCTTGTATCGTCTATGGTGTGGCCTTCGACTTCTTTAATGTGTCAGGAGGTATCTTCGTCGATCAGGAGTGCGAGCCTTCTATCAAGGCATCGGCACAGGGCCTGTTTATGATGATGACAAACGGCGTTGGTGCTACAGTGGGAACCTTAGCTGCTGGTGAGATAGTGAACCATTACTGTTCATGGGAAGGTGGTTTCCTGCAGGGTGATTGGACCACCTGTTGGTTTATCTTCTCTGCCTTTGCGCTGGCGGTGGGCGTATCGTTTGCATTGGTGTTCCATCCTGATAAGAAATAAACTCAGACGATGAAAGAGAGCAGGTATTTCTATGTGCCTAATGCTGCTCAGCAGAAGGAGTTACCTACCGACGAGGCCCAGCATGCCACGCGTGTGCTGAGACTGAAGGAGGGTGATGAGATCTTTCTGATGGATGGCGAAGGATCGTTCTTCAAGGCATGTATCACGTTATCGGCTCCGCATCATTGCTGCTATGAGATCGTAGAACAGCAATCGCAGGCACCTCAATGGGAAGGACATCTTCATCTGGCCATCGCTCCCACGAAGATGATAGAGCGTATGGAGTGGCTCGTAGAGAAGGCGACAGAAGTTGGCGTTGATGAAATCTCCTTTCTGAACTGTGCGTTCTCAGAGCGCAAGGTCGTGAAACTTTCGAGACTGGATAAGATTGTGGTCTCAGCTGTGAAACAGAGCCATAAGGCCTGGAAACCTGTGCTCAATGACATGGAGGCGTTTAAGACGTTTATCTCGCAACCCCGTAAAGGCCGGAGATATATCGCACATTGTTATGATGAAGTGACTCGTGTGAATCTGTTTGATGAACTGAGAAAGCCTTCTGAGGAGAAAGACGTAACAGTGCTGATAGGTCCAGAGGGAGACTTCTCTATCGAGGAGGTGAGAATGGCTGTGGCGAATGGTTACCAGTCTGTGGATCTGGGGAAGAGTCGTCTGCGTACAGAGACGGCAGGCCTTTCAGCAGTAATGATGATGCAATTGGCACAACAAGAATAATTAATTAAAAAACGACAAGAATATGACTGACGAGAAAATCATGGCTACCATTAAGCCCGATGGCGAGTGCTGGCAGCCCGAGATTGAGAAAATGCCACGTGAGCAACTCAGACAGCTCCAAGTAAAGAAACTGAAGGACACGATTAATGTGTGCTTGAATTCCCCTTTCTACAAGAAGCGCTTAGGCGAACTGGGTATTACGGCTGATTCTATCAATACACCAGAGGATATCCGCAAGATTCCCTTCACGACGAAGGCCGATCTGCGCGATAATTATCCTTGGGGATTGGTAGGTGGTAATCTGGACGATGCCGTACGTATCCACTCTTCAAGTGGTACCACAGGACATCCTACGGTGGTGGCCTATTCAGAGCACGACATCTGCTCATGGGCTAATATGATCGCTCGCGATATGTATATGGTGGGTTGTCGTAAGGAAGACTTCTTCCAGAACTCCAGTGGCTACGGTATGTTTACTGGTGGTCTTGGATTCCAATATGGTGCAGAGTGGCTGGGTTGTACCACCATTCCTGCTGCAGCCGGTAACTCCAAGCGTCAGATTATGTTTATCAAGGACTTCGGCACCACCTGTCTGCATGCCATTCCTTCTTACGCCATCCGTTTGGCAGAAGTGTTCAAGGATGAGGGCGTTGATCCTGCATCAACCAAGTTGCGTACACTCTTTATCGGAGCAGAACCCCATACAGAGGAACAACGTCGTCGCATTGAAAAGATGTTGGGCGTGAAAGCCTATAACTCATTCGGCATGACCGAGATGAACGGTCCTGGTGTGGCCTTCGAGTGTAAGTATCAGGAAGGCATGCACCTCTGGGAAGACAATTATATTGTTGAGATTGTAGATCCTGACACTCTGGAGCCTGTACCTGATGGTGAGATGGGTGAGATGGTGCTGACCACACTGGATCGTACGATGATGCCAATATTAAGGTATCGCACGCGCGACTTGACTCGTATCATAGCAGAGCCTTGTAAGTGTGGACGTACGCACCGTCGTATCGATCGTATCAAGGGTCGTACCGATGATATGTTTATCATCAAGGGTGTTAACGTATTCCCCATGCAGGTGGAGAAGATCCTCGTGCAGTATCCAGGTCTGGGCAGTAACTACCTGATTACACTGGAGACGATTGATGATAACGACGTGATGACGGTAGAGGTGGAGTTGGAAGGTCTGGAGACTGATATCTATCCCGAGATGCAGAAGATGATGAAGGATATCCAGCGTGCTCTGAAGGATGAGATTCTGCTCACACCTGTCGTGAAACTCGTCAAGAAGGGTTCACTGCCTCAGAGCGAGGGTAAAGCCGTTCGCGTGAAGGATCTTAGACCCAGCAGAGGATGAAGAAGTCTGTTATAGCTTGTCTTCTGATGTTTTTCGCAAGTGTTGGTTCTGCACAAGAGCCGACACTGCGCGATGTGTTCCGTCAGATACCTGACTCCTTGATGCCGACATTGTCTGTCAACAACCGATTGGATTTCATTGACTTTATGGATTCCAACATGAAGGCTGCGGTGAGAAACAATCTTGGTGGTATGAGTGAGATGACGGCTCTGACAGATGACAGTCTTTCAGTCAGGATGAGCGAATCCTTGCGGGTAGATATGCTGCTGCTGACGCTCGATGAGCCAGTAGATACGATCCGTCAGGTTGTGGTCTTTGCTGAGTCTTTTTTGACAGATTCTGTTTATAACCAGACGCAGTTAAGATTCTATACGCCTGATTGGCAATTGATTACAACAGATCTTCCTTGGAATGACATACAAAAGAAGCGCATTGCAAGTATAAGTGTGCAAAATATCCTTAAATGGGATGTCGATAGACTGAATAAAAGTTAAATCAAAGGAATCATTGTGTATTCAGTGATGATGTAACAGGATTTCTTCTTATCTTTGCGATGTGTTTTTCATGGTATTAGATTATTAAGGTTAATGAGAATCATGTTTATCGCGAGATAAGTATTATTCGAACTCCATGCGCAGTATAAGATTTTATAGTGCGGATGGTTCAAAAAAAGGGAGCCTGAGAAGGTTCCCTTTTTCTGTTTGTATGAAGTTCTGATTAGTAACTTCTGGCTATAATCACCCTTGCCTTGGCAGGTTTGCCAGTCACCATATCCACACCAGGTGTCTGCTCTACGCCAAAGGGCACGCAGCGGATAGTGGCTTGTGTCTCTTCCTTGATTCTGGCCTCGGTCTCAGCTGTACCATCCCAGTGGCACAGGAAGAATCCACCGTCCTTCACCTTCTCCTTGAACTCCTCGTAGTCCTCACACTCAAAGATGTGGGCATCACGATAGTCCTTGGCCTTCTTGAAGATGTTCTGCTGGATATCGTCGAGCAGTTGCTCTACATATTGGGCGATGCCCTCGATGCTGCGAGTCTCCTTCTCAAGCGTATCACGACGCATCACCTCGATGGTGCCATTCTCAAGATCACGGGCACCCAGAACGAGACGTACAGGTACACCCTTCAGCTCATAGTCAGCAAACTTAAAGCCAGGACGCTTGTTGTCAGCATCGTCGAATTTCACGGTGATGCCCTTAGAGCGCAGTTCCTCGATGATGGGCTGTACCTCTTTGTTTACCTGCTCCATCTGCTCGGGCTTCGTAGCAATGGGGATGATAACCACCTGGATAGGAGCCAAACGTGGAGGCAATACCAATCCATTGTCGTCAGAGTGCGTCATGATGAGCGCTCCAATCAGTCGGGTAGAAACACCCCATGAGGTAGCCCATACATACTCGGGCTTATTTTCTTTATTAAGATAGGTCACCTCGAATGCCTTGGCGAAGTTCTGACCCAGGAAGTGGCTCGTACCGCTTTGCAATGCCTTGCCGTCCTGCATCATAGCCTCGATGGTGTAAGTGTCGAGAGCACCTGCGAATCGCTCTGTCTCACTCTTTACACCCTGTACCACAGGTACTGCCATCCACTCCTCGGCAAACTTGGCATATACTTTCAGCATCTTCTGTGCTTCCTCTTCTGCCTCCTCGCGAGTGGCGTGAGCCGTATGACCTTCCTGCCACAGGAACTCAGAGGTGCGAAGGAACGGACGGGTACGCATCTCCCAACGCATCACGTTACACCACTGGTTGCACATCAGGGGCAGATCGCGCCAGGAGTGAATCCAGTTTTTATACGTGTTCCAGATGATGGTCTCTGAGGTAGGACGTACAATCAGTTCCTCTTCCAACTTAGCTGTGGGGTCAACCTCCACACCGCTCTTATCCTCCTTGGCACGCAGACGGTAGTGAGTCACCACTGCGCACTCCTTGGCGAAACCCTCTACGTGTTCAGCCTCTCTCGAGAGGAACGACTTTGGAATCAGCAAGGGGAAGTATGCGTTCTGAGCGCCAGTCTCCTTAAACATCTTGTCCAACTGCTGTTGCATCTTTTCCCAGATGGCATAGCCGTAGGGTTTAATCACCATACAACCACGTACAGCACTCTGTTCAGCGAGGTCTGCTTTCACCACCAGATCGTTGAACCACTGACTGTAATTGTCAGCCCTTTTCGTTAGTTCTTTTAATTCTTTTGCCATTTTTCTTTTCTATGATTTCAATTTTGCGTGCAAAATTACATAAAAAATATGAATTAGTTATCTTTTATAATGAATTAATTATTATCTTTGCAGGCAAAAGAGACGTTTAACGATTAAAATTGTTAGAATTATGAAAAGTTTAAAGTCAATGGCCGTTGCCCTTTGTGCTGCATTGGTGCTGGCAGGATGTAATGTAAGTAACACAGCTAAAGGTACTGCTATCGGTGCTGGTGGTGGTGCTGCTCTTGGTGCAATTGTAGGTGCTCTCGCTGGTAACACAGCTATCGGTGCTGCTGTAGGTGGTGCTGTAGGTGCTGGTGCTGGTGCAATCATTGGTAAGAAGATGGACAAGGCCAAGAAGGAGGCCGAGGCTATCCAGAATGCTCAGGTAGAGGAAGTGACAGACGCTAATGGTCTGGAGGCCGTGAAGATGACTTTCGACTCTGGTATCCTGTTCAAGACTGGTAAGAGCGACCTGACTCCCGAATCTAAGGCTTCTCTGCAGCAGTTGGCTACTGTGCTGAAGAGCAATAGTGACTGCGACGTGGCTATTCAAGGCTATACCGACAATCAGGGTTGGAAGAACTCTACTGCTGAGCAGAGTGCCCAGAAGAACCAGGCTCTTTCACTTGATCGTGCTACATCAGTTTCTTCTTATCTGATGGCTCTGAGCGTTCCCGCTGCTCAGATTAAGAGTGTTGAGGGTCTTGGTGAGTCTAACCCCGTTGCTTCTAACGCTACTAAGGAGGGTCAGGCTCTGAATCGTCGTGTAGAGGTTTACATGTATGCTTCTCAGAAGATGATCCAGGAGGCCAATGCACAGGCAGGTCAGTAAAAGGTAAAAAGTAAATAAAAAGGTGAAACGAATTCTGCGTTTCATTACGAAACCTTTGAAATGGATAGTGGTGGCATTCTTTGCCTCCACTATTCTTTCAGTTGTAGCCTTGCGTTTCCTGCCTGTTTACTTCACGCCCCTCATGTTCATCCGCTGTTCTCAGCAGATTGGGGAGGGTAGGGATATCAAGCTCTCTCACCACTGGGTGCCGTTAGAGAAGATTTCCCCTTATCTTCCTATGGCTGTGATGGGCAGTGAGGATGCCAACTTCCTGAAGCATCATGGCTTCGATTACAAGGCCATCGAACATGCTGCCAAGCGAAACAGGGAACATCCGGAGAAACGTAAACTCGGTGCTTCAACCATTTCCCAACAAACGGCTAAGAATGTCTTTCTGTGGCCAGGGCGTTCGTGGGTTCGCAAGGGCTTTGAGGTCTATTTCACGTTTATGATAGAACTCTTTTGGTCCAAGCAGCGCATCATGGAAGTCTATCTCAACTCCATCGAGATGGGCGAGGGTATCTATGGGGCTGATGCTGTGGCAGAAGAGCATTTCAATACCGATGCGCTTCATCTATCGAAAGCCCAGTGCGCCCTCATTGCTGCCACGTTGCCCAATCCTCGTCAGTTTTCCAGCAAGAATCCTTCAGCCTATATGCTGAAGCGCCAAGCTCGTATCCTTAGGGAAATGAATTTTGTGCCTCAGTTCCCAAAGGAGCACGAAGACGTTAAGAAGAAATAGCTACTTTCTTAATTCCCAAAATGTTACGGCTGCTGCCGCAGCCACATTCAGCGAATCCACTTGGTGCGACATGGGGATTCTTACCACATAGTCTGCTGCTGTGATCGTCTCTTGAGGCAGACCGTCGCCCTCAGTGCCCATAATGACAGCGAGCTTATCCTGAGTCTTCAGAACAGGATCATCAAGGGATATCGAATCGTCAGTCAGAGCCATAGCGGCTGTCTTGAAACCCAATTGTTTTAGGGTAGAGTAGGAGTCGAGCCAAGTCCAGGGCACCAGAAACACACTTCCCATCGACACCCTGATAGCCCTGCGGTTCAGAGGGTCGCAACTGCTTCTCGTCAACAGTACGGCATCAATCCCCAAGGCTGCTGCTGAACGAAAGATGGCTCCGATGTTGGTGGTATCGCAGACGGAATCAATCACACAGATGCGATGAGCATCTTTCAGAATAGCTTCTATCTCAGGCTCTGCCTTCCGCTTCATCGCACAGAGCACCCCCCGAGTCAGAGTATAACCCGTCAACTCAGAGAGCAACTCTCGCTCCCCAGTATAAATCGTGATATCTCCGCATTTCTCAATGATATCTGCCGCATCGCCTTCGATATGCTTCCTTTCGCAGAGCAATGCCAATGGCTCATACCCAGCCTGCATGGCCACTCTGATCACCTTCGGACTCTCCGCTATGAAGATCCCTCTCTCAGCATCCAGCCTATTCCTCAGCTGCGCTTCCGTCAGCGTCCCGAATATCTCAACTCCAGGCTCATTTAGTGAATGTATCTCGATTACGTTTGCCATTATACGCTTCTTTTCTGCTGCAAAGGTATAAAAACTTCGCGAGAATAACGAATAATCACTAATGTTTGCAATGCAGAATCATTTCTTGTGAGCATTTTTTGGGGCAGAATTATTGCATTAAGCCTACATGCCTACACGAAATTGCTGGAAATGCCTTTAAACAAAGGGGATTTTGTTTTTTCGAGCCTACACAAAGCCTACACGGAGCCTACACAAGCCTACATCAGTAACAGATAACGACCTCGCAAAAATCATTTCAGGTACTTTCAATTTCTCTCTGCCTGAGTAGTAGTTGAATTCTCGAGAGAATTGAACGCTTTCCTTACGTAGCAGTAATTGCTAGTACGTGTATTAGGCATTGAATTCTCGAGAGAACTCAAGAACGAGCCTTAACTATAATACTTTCAGAGACGTATCTTTCATCGTGCGAGTACCCTATAGAAGCATAAAAAGGTGCTAATTTGATTGTTTTTGTGTAGGCATAATGTAGGCTTGTGTAGGCTCCGTGTAGGCTTAAAATGATGCTAAGTGCTTTATTAATAACATTTTAACATACATTTTGTGTAGGCATGTAGGCTGTTTTGCAAAATTGAAAAATTATTCCCATACCGGGAACAAAATATTCCCACACTGGGAATAAATAATTCCCACGTTGGGAATAATAGTCGTTGCTTTTTTGAGTTTTTATGCCGATTATTTGGAACTTTCGCCTTTTTTGCTTACTTTTGCAGCATTAAAGGAAAAATGATATGGGAAAGGATGAATGTATCAAGTTACTGAGAAAGTATATGACCATACTTAAGAATAAGTACGGCATTACTTCTTTGTCCCTTTTTGGCTCAACTGCAAGAGGTGAGCAGAAAGAGGGTAGCGACATTGATTTGTTCGTTGATACAGAGACGCCTAATCCTTTCCTGCTGATGGATGCAAAGGAATTTCTGGAGAATGAAACTGGCACATCTGTAGATATTGTTCGAAATCATCAGAACCTGAATCCTCGATTAAGAAAACGTATTATGAAGGATGGAATCTTTATCTTCTGAGACCAAAGGCATTGCATTAGATATTCTCGAAGACATTCTTTCTGCCATCGAGAGAGTCGAAGAACGAACCAAGGATATCAACACCATTGATGATTTCCTTTGTTCATCTTCTGGTATGGTGCTTTTAGATGCAACATGTATGTTGCTTATTGCTATTGGAGAGAGTTTGAAGAATCTCGATAAGACCACGAATGGCCAGTTGCTGCCTACATATCCTTCAATTCCTTGGAAGAATGTCAAGGGTCTCAGAGATATCATTGCTCATCATTACTTTGATGTTGATGCATCACAGATTCTTTGGATCATCAAAAATGAGCTTACTCCCTTAAAAGAGGCCATTCGATTTTTCATAAACGAATTATCAAAGTAAGATAATTCATTCATGAAAATAACCAGAAAAGCAGGAAAAGGGTTCCAAAGAATATAATAACTCCTAGCAGCCTACCTATCAGGAAACCAACATACTCGCCTATCGAATTAAACTCAAAAAAGAATCCATTAAACTCCTTGAAAAACCTCATAGCCTACAAATAAAAATGTTTGATGAACCAATAAGAAAGACTTGGTGTTCCTTCCCTTCTCTTATATTGTAAAATATCGAGAGTCGGAGTGATATGTAATCTATATTTCCGATTCAAACGCTCTGCCATGCTTTTGAACTCCTTCCCATGCTTACATTTCCTATCCATACCGAAATAGGCAAGATAATAATGTACCATCTCATGACACATGATATCCCTAAACTGTTTTTCCGTAAAGTCGTAGTAATCTGTCATGGATATGATTGGATCAAGGATCGAGTTGTCAAACACCCCAGCATACTGGAAAAATCCACAAGTTCGATATGAATGCAACAAGTCAAATTGAGGGAACAAGAGCTTGCCTTCAAAATACTTCATATTGCAAGTATCGAAGGTCATAAGCATGTTTTCCTGATTAGCAACCATAGACAATTAATAGTTATTTTGGCCCCTTATACGACCAAGTGGGCGCATTCAGTTCTTTGGATAGTTCTTGCTCCATGCTTTTCAACTGTTCTAACGAGCTATTGATTCCAGTCTGCACCTGCTCAAGTGTCTGCATATACTCCTGACAGGTATTATTGACAATTGTGACACAAGTGTCACTGAAATGCTCAGATTTTCTATCTTGCCAATTATCCTTCAGAATTTGATTGTTGCGATTAAAAGCCTGAACATATTGATGCATTTCGTCCAAAAGACTTTTCAATGTTATCATTGTCTATATTCGTTTAGTGCAGCTATCGCTTTCTTCAGAAAGTTATCGCCCTCTTCCTTACTCTTCTCTAACTTCTCCCGATGTCGATTGGTCATCCATATTACCCGATCAGTTTCTCCATGGAGATTTTGGTAGAGTTTTTTTGCAGATTCGGCATATTTCTGGGCCTTCTCATAAAGTTGCTTGTACATCTCCATAGCCTGCTGGCGATGTCTCACTTCGTTTACATCTGGCCCACCATTCTTTTTCAGAGCAGCCTCATAATCAGTCTTCGCATGAACATATTTCTGCTGGGCTATATTCAGATGATCCTTAATCTTATGTTCCAAGTCACGTGCCTGATCATCTTTCTGGGCAAAGAGGTTACGGAACCTATACGTCATCTGTATGGTTGACTCCATAAACCTGTTATATGCATTAGAATAAGCCTCTAACAGTTTTATCTCTCTGACCTTTACATCACTATTGGCCATACCTCATTTATCTGATATTCTGATATTCCATCAGTTTTGAGGTAATCTTGGCTATATAATTAGAGTATTCTGTGAACATCTCCGACATCTTCTTGATGTCCTGCACACTTTTGTTGAACTGCTCTCTAAATTTATCGTTCTGCTTGTCTTGCCATCCTTCTGAGACAGCATTCATACGTTGTTGGGCTGCTTGCATGGTTTGATACATATTCTGCCCAAGATTCTTAATATTCTTCCCAAACATAGCCAACTGTTCTATGTTTTTTACACCAGCATCACTTGCCATAGTCTTTTCTTTTTAATCGTTAAACATTAGAAATCAAAAGGAGTAAACAGCGTATAGCTGTTATTAGTTTCATTATAATAGATAGCTCTGAGTCGCTCAATATCTGATGATAGATTTTCCAGTCTTAGATCATCACTTAAGCCCAAAATGTTGACTGCATTCTCATCACTCTTCAGCATCACCAGATGATGGAACATATTGAAGAATTCCTTAGCAGACATATAGTCAGCAAACAGCAACTGCTTGGGTTTATCTATCTGTAAGACAACATGGACACCTACCTCTGCACCATTCTTCAAGATGTAATCAATAACCTTCAAATAGCTATCGAAATCTGAATCGGAGCCACCTCCACTAGAGAACATGCTGGAGTCGAATCCAAAGTCATCTGCAGCAGATGCAGGCTTTTCTGTTGCAATCTCCATGTCCATACGTAACTCTCTGAAACGCTCCTGACCTAAGATATAAAGTACTGTTGGTTCTGCATCTCTATTTTTGATTGAGTTTGCAATGCTTTGCAACTCTGCTCCACAAGTTGATGGATTTAGTAGCTCTATATCACCATATCCTTCAAGGTCTTTAAGCATCTTTGTAGTTTTCTTCTGATCTGAAGGCAAGCAGTTAATAACTTTTATTGCAACATCTTTGTTAGATATTCTTAGACTCTGGATAGAAGCCATTGCAGTTCTTGAAACTTGCTCTTCATCATTGATACCAAATAGAATCACATTGTCTGCATATTCGTTGCGGAGCGGAATGATTACTGGTTCCATCTTTGTGTCAATAGAACGTCCAAAAGCAATAGAAGTCTTCTTAGCAAGCAATCCTTTCACTTCATCGTCAATCTCGAATATCTGAGAGCCCACGAAGTAGAACTGCTCATTCTTTATGGTATCAGTCTTTGCATTTATCTTTTTGATGATTTCAAGAGCATCAGGTGTTGGCAGATAAGTGGACTTAAAGACAATATCGTTATCAATATCGTGATGAAGTACCTGTCCTGTCTTTAGCTGACTTGTGGTAGTAGTTGAGCCAGGAACCAACCGTTCTGAATCGCCTGGTGCACATTTCAGCAAATAAAAGTCTGAAATATTATTAATGACTTCACTTGGTATTTCTGCCTGAGCAATGGTTTGCGTTGCCAATACCAAATGAACGCCTTGGCTACGACCTTCCTTGGCGATCTTAGCAAGTATCTCAGAAATCTCACGATATAACTTTGCTTCCTTGCTATTCATGGTTGGGAACATCACGTGACACTCGTCAGCAATGAATACGATACGAGGCATCTTTTTGTCAGGATTCACCTGATTATATTCAACGATGTTCGAGACACCACTAGCACGAAGCAGCTTTCCACGTTCTCTCATCTTGTTGCTGATATCTCTCAATATTTCCAGAGTTATCTGAATATCAGAGTTATCAACAAGCAGAGCTTTTACGTGTTTCTCATTCTTATAGCGGTTGAACTCTACACCACCAATCTTAAAATCCATCAAATATAGTTCAAGTTCCTCTGGTGAATATTTGGCCATCGAACCAATGATGACATCATGTAAGAACACAGATTTACCTGTACCAGATTGGCCAATAATAAAACAATGTATATGGCTAACAGTATCAAGCGTAAAGTCCACCAATTCGCCATTTTCAGAAGAACCAACAGGAATAACCATAGCCTTATCAATCTTCTCGAAGCTGCTATCCAGCATTTTGTCGTGATCCACACTTGCTGCAGCAACAGCAGGCAATTCTGCTCCCTCGTTAATATAATTGAAACAAGCCTTTGCCATGATTGGATTATCAAGAATAGGTGTGCAATGAATTAATGCATCCTTCGAATAGTTCCCATAAGTTTCAGCATCTAATACCTGATAAGAATTCTCCATTGCCATCAATGAGTCTATATCCCTCTCGCTCTTGAAGTCCTGATTGTTCATTAAGACAAAGTAGATACCACCTTTATGACCATTCTCGAACAAAGGATCTAAATCGCGCATGTCATTCAGACATTTCTGATAATCTGTAATTACAACCACATCATATGGTACTACAATCTTATTTTTACTTTCGTTGTATTTTACTACATCTCCATATTCCTCTAAGGACTTAGCCATCTTCGTCCTAAGTGTCTCTTTCAATTGTTGCCAATCGTTAGGACTGCTTATCAGTTTCCCATATACTTTTTCATCCAAGTTTCTTGTTAAAAATGAAGCCTGCGCAGAGAAAGCCAAATCGACAAAATGCAGGTTGAAACTTTTACCTGGTAGTGACAATAGCATATTGACCACTAACTGGTTCAACATCTCCTGAGCCTTACTTGTTGTCCCATTATTATAGTTAATCACGAAATTTTGGCCACTATTACCATTTTGCCACTCCATGATAGTAGGCGTCTCCATTTCTAAGTTCCCAACTTTGTCAGATGTATGCAGTCCATCTGGCAAATAGGGAACCAAAGTTCTTCTTCCGACATTTTCAGAGATCTTACTAAATATCACTTGAGCATCTTGAGAAGAAGATATATCAAGATTAAA
>Ga0310696_10006127_pt1 | contig 14337 bp, 15 predicted proteins | sample AusTroGonzalo_MG_4_FD_203885 | JGI IMG/M metagenome (GOLD analysis project Ga0310696, IMG submission 203885) | Bovine rumen microbial communities from tropical cattle in Woodstock, Queensland, Australia - Gonzalo_02 (v2) (version 2) | ecosystem: Host-associated > Mammals > Digestive system >...
TACAACTGTGTAATTTACTATATTCCAATCAGTTATATGTAACCGAACTTGGCTGCTGTAACCAACGAATTCGGTTACACATAGACATCATATTACTACTTCGTATAACTCAACTAATCGCAGTTACAAAACAAACCTGTGTTACAAATCTGTCGTTCAAATCCTTTACATACATTGTCTTTATAGCGTATTGATTTATATTTCCATTCATTGCCTAAACCATTAGCAATGTAACTTCCAGTACGTTCAACGTGGTAAAAAGAGTTCAGAACATACCACACATATGAATGTGGAATCTTTATTATTTTGCTCTTTCTACTATTATTACTACCATCACTTTCTGTATATTGACTTAGAAAGTCCATTTCAGATTTGAACTCACCTTTTTCATTCAGTTTATATGATTTCTCCAATATAGTTTTGACATAATCTATAACTACATCATCATTGAATGTCTTAAACTGCTTCATTTCGTTTGCAAAGTTTTCCGCCAATTCTTTTGTTATATCCAAATACATATTTGGATTCTCTTTATAATAAGATACAGCTTCGGCCCACAACTGATTGATGTATTCTTGCGTCAATACTTCAGATATACGGCCATCTTTTTTGGTCTTATTACATTTAATTACCCAGAAACGACGCTCAACGATACTTGTATTGTCGCGAAGGAAAGTAGAATCATTAGTTGATCCAATGAAAACACAATGACGTGAGTATGTTGCTGCGTTCTTGTCAAATGCTAAACGTGCAGTGTCCTTAGTATCAGATATGAATGTTTTGATAAGACTCATTCCTTTTTTGTTGAATGAATCTAATTCATCAATAACTGCAATCCAAGTTCTGTTTAACTTGTTAATCAAATCTTTGTGGCCGATTTCATTTAATGATATAGTGTTTGAGTATTTGAAGGATATTAAATCACATATTGATGATTTCCCTATACCCTGCTCACCTTGCAATACAATCATATTGTCAAACTTACAACCAGGTTCAAAGATTCTCTTAACGGCAGCGACAAACCAAATCTTAGTCATATAACGGTTAAGTTCGGTATCATCTGCATCAAGTAAATCAATGAATAAACTCTCAATTCTTTTCTGACCATCCCATTCAACGTTATTCAGATAATCAATGATTGGGTTGTATTTGTTCTTATCAAACACTTCCATCAATGCAGAATCCATTTTTGAGCGAGAGGACAAATCCAAATCTCTTTCAATGTCATTATACAAGATGTTCAAATCAAAATCGTTGAACTCTCTACCATTGAATTCCTTTTGTTTTGTGAAATTATTATATCTGAACTTATCTTTGTATTTTGATGAATGAGTCAGGTAAATGATGTAGTTAGTACTTTTGTTTAAAATGTTTCCTTTTGGGTCGTGTTCTAAATACGACTTCCATTCATACTCTTTTTTCTCATTTTCAATCTGTGTTTCTAATTCCTTTAAGTCTTCTATTGTATAGTTCATTTCTGTTTATTAAAATATATTTATAGTTTCTGATATTACCAACTGATAATATCACTTTGTGCACAACAATAATCAGATAAATAATCTCTCTGATTAATAATACATTCTTTTCCACAAAGGGAAGTAATCTTTTTCCTTTTTTTCTCATTGTCATGTCTAAATCGTTTTAAAATTTTATGCAGCATCCTTCTTTTTTGTACTTCAAATACATTTCCATCATTATACGAATTGGTGGCTTGCTGTAATTGACTTTTCCTTCTTTTGTACATAACATGTAGTAGATTTCGAACGAGTCTTCTACATGATATAAATCCATGTAGTTGTAAACAATCCCATTCTTAATGAAAGCACATCCTCTTTCACTTAAAATTTCTTCAAATTCTTTTTTTTCTAATCTTTTTAATTCCTTCATCTTCTTTATATTTAATATATTTATTAATGATAGGGATATAATTATTCCCTACTTTTTCTCTTCCTATTATTATTTTATTACTATTATTTAAACACAATAATCCCATCCAATTTTAATTTTATTTATTATAATTGAATATAGAGTAGCAATATGGATTCTTCAAAATAATCCACAATATTTTTAGGTTATCTGGTGATGTTTTTGTACGATACCTTAAAACCTATCGTATATCGATATAATAACATCCCAGAATTAATGTTTTTGTTATTCCTTCGCGCGCGCGTATAATAATAGGTAGGGAGTTATTTTTATGATGAGAATTTGGTGATAATACCGCATATTTGGTACTCGGTATCTGTCGGGCGAATTATCTTTTATGTGTAGAAAATCTTGTATTGGAAATGGTACCTCTATTGATTAAAGGCTAAAGAGCAAATTAAAAGTAACCCTGATGTTAGACATAACTATCAGGGTTCAGTGTGCTAAATATGTGAAACCGCTTTATGCTTTTTATTACCTTACTATTATTTTTCGGGTTGTACCATCTTTCATCTTTATTATATTCAGACCCTTTTGTGTGGAGTCGATGCGCTTACCATCAAGTGTGTACACGTCTGCGATTTCATTCTTGCTAACAGTAATGCTTTCTACTGCCGCAGGGTCACTACCATTATACCTATAACCTTTTCCATCCTTTATATAAGCGACAATCCATCCTTTTTCATTTGCCTGTTGAACCTGAATCGTTGTACAAACGTTCTTCTCGTCTTCGTCATCCGAGTTATAAACCCAGAATTGTGCGTTTTCCTGAACAGGTAAACTGCTCACCAAATTATCCATATGACTACCGTAGATTGAATTACCATAACAATAGAGGCGCGTTAGTGCTGTATTCTTTGAGACATCAAGACTTGTCAGATAATTATTGCTACAATCTATCAGCGTTAGATTCGGATTATTGGAAACATCAAGACTTGTCAACAGGTTAACACCACAATTTAGTTTTTGTAATGCTACATTGTGTGAAACATCAATATTTGACAGGTTGTTGTAATCACCATATATTTCGACCAATGCCGTATTATTCGAAATATCAAGTGCCGCCAGTTGATTCCCTTCATAGTCTAAATAGGTCAATGCAGTATTTGTAGAAACATCAAGTGCAGACAACTGGTTATAAGAGCAATTCAACTTTGTCAATGCTGTATTCTTAGATACATCAAGGCTCGTTAACTGGTTATCATGACATTCCATGACTGTCAATGCCGTATTCTTTGAGACGTCAAGGCTCGTTAATTGGTTGTTGCTTGTTTCCAATATATCCAATTTAATCAGTTTTGATACGTCAAGCTTCGTCAATTTGTTCCCAAATGTACACAAATAGGTGAGATTCGGACAATTAGACACGTCAATATTTGTAACTTGGTTATAACTGAAGTTAAATTGTTCCAAAGCAGTATTCTTTGATACATCCAAACCTGTTAACTGATTATTACTGCACCATAAATATTTCAAAGCTAAGTTTTCCGAAACATCAAGCGTCTTCAGTTGGTTCTCATAGCAAGCCAATTGCTGTAATGCCGTAAAGAACTCAATGCCTTTCAAGTTTGAGATATTTTTTTCTGATACATCTATGCTTGATATTTGGAGGAATTCTGTAGGTGTTATAAAACCATCATAAGCATATGCTTGATTTTCTAAATAAGTTCTGAAATTAGTATCAGGAAAATTCTTTTTTCCTATAGCAATAGGGTCACAACTTGTTAATTCTACTATCTTCTTGAAGTAATTCCAAGAATCATCCGATTTATATTTCTCAATAGAGACTGCAGGAACATGAAGTATTGCATTGGAGGAGAACAAACTAAATTTGCTGAGTGCGGTCGGCACACGTTCAGCATAGCAATATACATTATCTACTGGACATCCAAAGAAAGCTTCATCACCGATTTGAGTCAGATTTTCACCAATGATCACTGTTTTTAATTTTGAACAGGACCAAAATGCCCGCGAGTCAATCATGTTAACACTATTGGGTATAATGACGGAGGTTAAACTGTAACAACCCAAGAATGCTTCGCTTAAGATTTGTTTCACACTATTCGGAATCGTTATAGACCCCATTTTTTCACAATATTGAAAAGCTAATGGCCAGATTTTCGTTACACTATTGGGGATAGTAACGGAAGTCAAGCTTCTGCAGCCATAAAAAGCTTTCCATTGAATATCTGTTACGGTGTTGGGGATACTAATCGAAGTTAATTGCGTGCAATTACGAAATGCCTCTGCCCCAATCGTTGTAACTTGATATGTGGTACCTAAATAGTTTACGGAGGATGGAATGGCAATATCTCCTTGATACTCTCCCTCAGATACCCAAGCCGTTTTGCTATTAGGGTATAAATGATAGTTAATGCCGTTGATCTCTTGTGCTATATAGCCTTCTACCGCCATTGCCATCAACGGCAGCAACATCATCACGAATAATAGTAATTGCTTTTTCATCTTTTATCCCTTTTATATTTGTTCGTTTATTACTTCACCATTATTTTATGAATTGTGCCGTCTTTCATCTTTACGAGATTCAGTCCTTTACGTATGGAGTTGACGTGTTGCCCCTCAAGAGTATAGACATCTACAATGCTTTCTTTGTCAATCGTAATAATGTCTATATCTGTTGATTCTCCAGTGTATTCTTCCCAGTTCCCTTTACACCAAAGAAACTGCCACCCCTTTTCTTTGCCAATGTTTACTTGTTCGGGGGTACATGTATTTCCGTCATATTCCCCATCTGAATATTTGAAATATAGTTTTGCCCCATCTTGGTGTGGCAAACTCTCTACAAAAATATCCATTGCTTCTATATTTAGCTGGTTGCGAGCACAGTCAATTAACTGTAACGGTGCTTCTTTTGATACTTCAAGGGAAGTCAACTGATTTTTATAACAATACAATAACTCCATGGCCTTGTTGCTTGACAAATCGAGTTTTGTAAGTTGGTTGTTATTACAGTTTAAAACTATCAGCGCAAGATTATTAGAAACATCAAGAGATGTGAGTTGATTATCCATGCAGTACAAGAACTCCAGTACTCTATTATTTGACAAATCAAGATTCGTAATTTGGTTCTTATGGCAAAACAAGGATTTAAGTGCAGTATTGTTTGATACATCGAGTGACGTAAGTTGATTTCCATCACATTGTAATTCTGCTAGTTCCATATTTTTCGATACATCAAGTGATGATATCTTATTACCATTGCAGTTTAATCTTTTTAATGCTGTAAAAAACTCTATTCCTTGCAAATCGGATATATTTCTCGCAACAATATCCAACTCTTTTATATCTTTAATCTCTGATTCTGTAATCACTCCGTCCTTACCAAATGGCATGTTTGACAAATAATCTCGGAAATTAGCATCTGGGAAGTTGGCCTCGTTTATAACAATATTGGACACGGGTCTAGTTATACAGACTTTAACAAGGTAGATATTTGTCTCAGCTTTCTTGCGAGTCATCAAAATATTATCACCCATGTTTTCAGGTATGACGAAACTATGCGTGGTTACTTTGCCGCCATTTCCTATATTATCTTTGACGTCAAAAATATAGTCATCCGCAAATCCTTCTGTAGAAAAACCTCTATGAAAATAAATACTTGCCTCTTTAGAATCATTATGATTGTTAATATAACCAGTCAAATGAATAATATCTCCAGCCTTAATATCTTTATCAAATTGTATCATTATATAGCCACTACCATCGCTGCCAGAACCAAGATCGCGCCACTTGCCATTAAGGCAAAGAGTCCAATAGTCACCATTTTTATAGTTCACACGGTTTGTTTCGTCTGGACTATACGAACTTGCCTTACCCCCTACTTCCTTTACTGTTCCATTGGGCGATTCCCATGAATATACCTCTATTTCATCCTTGCCGATTTCTGTAGGTTCACTGCCAATATATTCCTGCCAGTCACCTTCTTTTTCTTTCCACAACACAGTCCACCCTTTTGTTTTGGCTATTTCCACATGCTTAGTCGTACAGACGTTTCTTTCTTGATAATCAGCAAGGTTAGCTATTACATAAAGTCGCTTGATGCCTCCCGCTTTGTCAGACAGTCCTTCAATTAGCACATCCATGCCGGTTCCATCCATATGATTGCCATAGCAGTATATTTCTTCCAAATCAGTATTCATTGACACATCAAGCGACGTAATCATGTTATTGTGGCAATCTAAAGTTTTTAAGAATATAAAATGCTTAAGACCTTGTAAACTTGTTATGTTGCTGTTCGCAACATCAATATGGGTTATTTCGTTTATTTCCGAATTAGTTATCACACCATCTTCACCATATGTTTGGTTTAATAAATAGGCACGGAAATTGTCATCAGGAAAATTGTTCGTATCTATTTCAATATATGACTCACCGTTATCAAACAATTCAATGTTTGTAAACTTGCTCCAATTTCCATTACTGTAATAATTACTTATACCATCTCTAGGTATATATAGTGTTGCATTATTGTATGTATTGTTATCAAATGTACTTGAATAAATTTCAGGCGGTGTTATACTTAAAGTGGTCACAGATGACAAGTCGCATCCATAAAATGTTTGACTTCCTATGAATGTTACGCTACTTGGTATTACTATTGATGTTAAACTTGTACATTTTAAAAAAGCGTTATTTTCAATTCTTGTAACTCCTTGGGGAAATAATACAGATGACAAGCTTGTACAACCCTTAAATAAATCGCTTTCTATAACAGTGATACTATTGGGTATTTCAATTGATGTCAAACCAATACAGCCAGAGAAAGCACTAATTCCAATGATAGTCACACTATTAGGTATCGCAATTGTGGTTAATTTACTACAATCTTTGAAGGCATATGCTCCAATAATAGTCACACTATTGGGGATAGTTATTGTGGTTAAGCTACTACAGCCAGAGAAAGCAAAGTTATCTATAGTTGACACGCCATTTTGTATAGTTATTGATGATAAGCTACTACAGTTCTGAAATGCGCATCTGTCGATAAAAGTCACGCTATTTGGAATAGTTATTGTGGCTAAGCTACTACAGTTTTGGAAAGCACCATAGTCAATACTTGTCACACTGTTAGGGATAGTTATTGATGTCAGACCACTACAATTTTGGAACAACGAACTACGAATGCTCGTCACATTATTGGGAATCTTTATTGAAGTCAAACTACTACAATCTTGAAACGCACAAGCACCAATAGACGTTACACTGTTGGGAATCTCTATTGAATTCAAACTTGTACAGCCCAAAAAGGTGCCTATACCAATAGTTGTCACACTATTGGGGATAGATATAGAAGATAAACTAACACACCCATAGAAGGTCCTATCGCCAATGCTCGTCACACTGTTTGGGATATAAACCGAGGTCAGACCACACTCTCCAAATACACCTTCACCGATGCTCGTCACACTCTCCGGGAGAGATATTGAAGTCAAACCACTACATTTCAAAAATGCCCAATCACCAATGCTTGTCACACTGTTGGGAATGGTTATTGAGGGTAGACCAGAGCAACCATAGAAAGCATAATTACCAATGATCGTCACACTGTTGGGAATGGTTATTGAGGGTAGACCAGAGCAACCATAGAAAGCATAATTACCAATACTCGTCACTATATCACCTATAACATATTGTGTTACTTGGTCGCCAAATATTGATTTCAAATTATAGGACTCTGAATATGCCTTTGAGACAATAGCATTAGAACTCAAGGTGACGGTGGTAAGGCTAGTGCAACCTTTGAACGCACCACTTCCAATAATCGTCACATAAGATCCAATAGTTACCGAAGTCAGACCAGTACACCCCCTGAACGCACTTTCATCAATATCCGTCACGTAGTATCCCTCACCACCAAAGGCAACCCTTGAAGGTATTACTACATTACCTGTATACAAATCTGGATTCTTTATCACTTCTGCAAAATGATTATTTAAATTAATATCATAAAGGTTATAGTAGATACCGTCAATATTAACGTTATAACGATTTGCATTTGCCACTATCGGCAACAATGTCATTATAAATAAAAGTAGTTGTTTCTTCATAATCCTTTTAAATTCTTTGCAATTAATTACGTTAGGATACCATTACAATTCTTTTTAGTGTTAGTTGTCTCATTTTGTGGCACTAACTCTGGAGTACAAAGAAAGTGCAGTCCTTCGCCATACACTTCTCTGGCCTACCACAGCCTCAAACTCTCTACGGTGAAGTCTGCACTTATAGTGCACACTCCAATGAGAGTTTGTTTTGCTCGTTATCTTTTCCGAGGTGGTAGTTCGAGAAGTGATTGAGCAATCAAAAGTCATGTCTCATACGAAACATATTGCAAAGATAGATAAAAAACTCCATAATTCTGCTATTTAAGAGGAAAAATTAACTTTTTATATTCTATTCATCATGATTTTGTGCACTCTTGTTTCACATAGTCTAGGTTAAACTACCAAATTGTATCTGCTATTAGGATTGCTATACCTTGATTTTATTTCAATGACTATGGTGAATTCCGACTCTTTGTTTACTATATTTTGCACGTAATAAAATAGATAGAGTATGAAAAAGGTTGTTATATTTGCGAGAGTCAGTACCATTGGTCAAGATTACGAAAGGCAGGTGAACGAGCTGACCACATTGTCACAGCGCAATAACTGGGTTGTTGCTGCAGTATTTTGTGAAAAGGTTAGTGGAACAAAGAAGAACGCAGAACGTAAGGAACTATCACGAATGATGAATTACTTACATGAGAATAATATAAACATGGTGTTGGTTACTGAACTTTCAAGATTAGGACGTGATACGTTGCAGGTTCTGGAAGTGATAGAACAGTTCAACAAATCGGGAATATCGCTCTATATTCAAAACTATCATGTTGAGACGTTGAGAGAGGATGGAAGTATTAACCCAATGAGCCAGTTTCTTATTACCATATTAGCAGAGATTGCGAGAATGGAACGAAAGACAATCCGTGAACGTGTTGAAAGTGGCTATAAGAACTATCGTGCTAATGGTGGTAAAGTTGGCCGTAAGATTGGCTATCGAAAAAGCGACGTTGATATGAAAGAGCAATATGGAGAAGAAATAAAGCTATTACGCAAAGGTATTAGCTTGCGTAATATATCAAAGATTACGGGAACGAGTATTAACACAATCCGTAAATGTCAAAGTTGTATTTAATGAAAAGTGATTTCAAACAATAATAGTTCAACAATTTAAAGATCAATGATTATGTCAAACAAGAATTCAAACCCAGAAACAAAGAACAACGTAGTAGCTAACCCCACAATGACGAAGGAACAGATGGAGAAGTTTGTCAAGGACAACTATTCAATAGTACCGCGATTTCAGTGTGGGAAGTTCAACGCTATGACATTGGAACAGAAGGTGGAGAAGATCCACTATTACATCAATTACAAAAAAATGAGGGCTGAAATGGAAGAACAGAACAAGTTGGAGAATAAGGTCAAAGACATGTTTGTCAAGCGGAAACCGACAACAGAAGATGTACTGAGAGTTATCGAGTTCTGTAAAAAATACATCGAAGCATCAAAGGTCGAGGAAATGAATAAGTTGCAGGCCGAGATTGACAGATTGAGCGAGCTTAAGCGAACACTCGAAAATAGCTGATTATATAATGGGGATTGATTTCCCCATTTTTTAGTTTCATCTAATCAATATTGAGATATGACAGTATTAGAGCAAAGATTTTTAGAGAGCGTCCCAAAAGAACTGCGCAAACTGAATGAGAATCTAACAGAGATTATTACTCTATTAAAAACAATAGAAAATGTAAGGTAGGTATAAAAATATTTTGTGAATTTTTCAAGTTTTTATATCCGAATCACTATTTTATATTACTATTATAATAAATAATATATATATATTTGTGTTTGTGTATTGAAGTAGAGTTGTTGTGAAACACCTCTACTTTTCTATTATTTTTTCTCTTTACGTACAAACAACAGGTTATCTAGATAATTTAAATCAAGTTAAGGGGGGAAAATGCATTAATATTAGCTTTCCTTCTATAATGTATAGAAATTGATAAATCAATCTATCAATATTTTTGTGAGTTTAATCGAAGTTCTTTTTCTATCTCACTATATTAAAAACATAATAAATGTAATATTAATAATTAAATTTTTTTATATGAAGAAAGATTATATTTTTTTTGGGGAAAAAGAGCTTATTTATAAAGTTGAAAGTAATTTTTATAAAAAAGAAAGAGAAGCAGATTGTTATAGAAAGTATCGTAACCTTTTAATAAAAAAAGGGTATAAACCACTTAATAACATTACCTATACTTATTCTTTCGATTACAAAAAAACGTGTCGTTCGAAACATTCATTGACCAGATTCAAATACCCATATTCAATAATTGTCAAATACCAAACAATAACATCATATAATGAGTTTGAATCTGCTGTATAAGTATTGACACTTGAACAAAGTTGCGCACGACACGTATCAGTGCTTTTTATTATAAACCCTTTAAATAGTTTAATTATGACAAATTCAAATTTTGTTTTTCAGATGGATGAACTCGCTTTTATGAGCAGAGCTCTAGTTTCTAACCGTTTTACTTGGGACAACATCAAGTCTACAGTTCGCGAACTTTATAGACGTAATGACCAAGACATAGTAAAAGTTTTAAAAGAAGTAAAGTCCAATCCTACTCTTAAAGCACTTTACAAAGATTATTTGCTTTTAATGTTTGCGAGAGAACATACACATTGAATTTTACTACCCAAAGTATCATAACAGTATCGCTATAATATTTTATATTATAATGAAATGAAAAAAGTGTATCAATGATAGTCTTTATAAGATTATATTGATACACTTTAATTTTGATACAAAACTTATTAATCTTTCTTTTCAAATCTACCTGTCTGTTTATTTCGTTTTGCTCTCCCATCAGTGATATATATTAAGTCTTCTGTCCCATCTTCATTTATTCTATACACATGAGTATTCGCTTGATTTTTATATACATATATATATTCACTACGTGGGGATATTACAGGCATCGCATATTCAAAAGTTATATGTATTGTATGAGGCCGTTCGTCCCGTGTAATTATCATTTTACTAATGTATTTCCTCACAAATTCTAACTTAGTAGAAAAATCATCAATCTTATCAACATTGATAGGTTTAATGCTCAAATTTCTTTGAGTATCTTCTATCATTGTTTGGAATGTTGTTATTTCAGCATTCAGTTTGTGAATCTTATCAGAATAGATTTTGATATTCTCATTAAGATCATCCATTTTCCTATTAAACATATCTTCACCTATTCTGTTATTCATATATACATCTAACAATTTTGCACTTTGTTCCTGTAATGACTCTATTCTGTCATTGTATTGTTTCTTCAATATGTTTTTGGAATTCAACTCTGATTGAATTTCGTTTATCTTTTTAGTAATTTCAAAACTACTGTTAAGGTTTACAATCGTCCTTGTTTCTTCCCATATAATCCAATCTGCAATTTCTGAACTAATCTGCATACTATGGAGCTTGTTAGTACCACATATATATGCTTTTACGTTTCCACCACAACCAGTCATCATTCTACCACAATAACCACAATATATCTTTCCTCTGCACAACAACTCCCTTTTACAATTATATCTTGCATTACACTTTGCCTTGCTCATCTTTTCATGTGTTTTATCCCAAACCTCTTTAGTAATAAGTGGGGGATAACACCAATTTCCTGTAGCATAAACCTCAGTATCAAAGAAATGTTTTATCTTGCGTTGCGACTTTTTATATTCACCTACAGGAAAAATATCTGGCCATCTGCTAGTTGCATATATATATGTATCATATAAAGAACTATCAGTAGTGATATAATGATTAAACAAATCAGCAATAATTCGACTGTTTAATGGGTGGGGAATACATTTCTTTTCTTCATTTTTTATATAACCAAATATAATAGCCCCACCAAATTTCTGTCCTCGTTCTCTCATTTCATTTTTCGCTCTGAGAAATCTCTCTTTCTTAATCATCATTTCATTCTCAGCAAGCGTAGCAAATAATGAAAATACTGTATTTGCATTAGGTTCATAACCATTCCTGTCATCAGTTAACAACTTAACTGGTGGATTAAGTATATATAATTGTATCTTATGTTGTAATAAATACTCTCTGATGCTATACAATACATCCTGTCTTCGAGCAAGACGTGAAGGTTCCCAGCAAATAACACAATCAATAGTCGGGTCTGTTTCAATATAATGTTTCATTATCTGAATACCCAACCGTTCTTCTTCACTTAATTTAATTGCTGATTCGATTGTCTCAATGATAATTTGGTTTTGTTCATCAAAACCTAATCTCGTCGCTTCTCTTTTCAAATCATTTGTTTGACTTTGAATGTCTTGGGGCGATGTGCTAATACGCGCCAAAATAATGATTTTCTTATCCATATCAGCAATTTTTATTATATTTTACCGTTTCTATAATAGGAATAATTGAATTACGGTGCAAATATAGTAAAAAAAATCGAAATTGAAAAATAAAGTTCAAATTATTATCATGATAGGCCCGCCGGGAAGCGGTAAGTCTATGCTGGCCAAGCGGTTGCCGAGCATCCTGCCGCCCTTGTCGCTGGCCGAGAGTTTGGAGACCACGCAGATTCATAGTGTGGCTGGCAAGCTGAGCCGCGACACCAGCCTTATCAGTCAGCGCCCCTTCCGTGCACCCCATCACACCATCTCGCAGGTGGCCCTCGTGGGTGGCGGCAACAATCCCCAGCCCGGTGAAATCTCGTTAGCCCACAATGGCGTCCTATTCCTTGACGAAATGCCAGAACTGTCACGCAACGTACTCGAGGTGCTTCGTCAGCCGTTGGAGGACCGCAAGATAACCATCAGCCGTGCCAAGTACAACATCGAGTACCCCTGTTCCTTCATGCTGGTCGCCTCCATGAACCCCTGCCCTTGTGGGTATTATGGCGATCCCACGCACCACTGTGTCTGCACGCCCGGTCAGATTCAGCGTTATATGAATAAGATCTCCGGTCCGCTGCTCGACCGCATCGATATTCACTGTGAGATACAAGCTGTGCCGTTTGCACAGCTCAGTCAGATGCAGCCAGGGGAACCGAGTGAGAAGATTCGTGAACGTGTCATTGCTGCTCGAAAGATTCAGGAGGAGCGTTTCAAACCCTTCAAGGGTGTCCATTGCAATGCGATGATGACGGAGAAGATGCTCCACGAGTTTGCCGAGCCCGATGCCGAGAGTCTCGACATGCTCCGCATGGCGATGGAGCGTCTGAAACTGTCAGCCCGTGCCTATAGCCGCATCCTCAAAGTTGCCCGTACCATTGCGGACCTCGCCGGCAGCGAGAAGGTGCAGTCTATGCATATTGCCGAGGCTATCGGCTATCGTAGCCTTGACCGTGGCGATTGGGCGGAGAGAGGACTATAATACCTACTTTTGATTAATCTGCTTTTGCAGACCGTCGCAGGTGCACAACGCTTAGAACACTCGGTTTTAGGTATTGCGCACCTTATATTTTCGCCGTACCTTTGCACCCATGAAAACGATGACGATTTCCACAGAGTTCAAGGCAGCCGAGCGTGAGCAGGCTCGCGCAACGCTCAAGGTGTTGATGAACCACATCTACGAACTGAACAAAGGCGTGCGCCAGATGGTGCTGTTCACCTGCAAGAAGAAATACGGCGAGCAGACCGTACAGCGGCTGGAGAGTCAGGGCATTCCCTACGTCTTGCAGCCTGCCGGACAGCAGAACGTGAACGTGTACTTCGGACGGCGCGAGTGTCTGGAGGCTATCCGCCTCATCGTTACTCGGCCACTGAACCAGCTGACGCCCGAGGAAGATTTTATCCTGGGTGCTATGCTGGGCTACGACCTCTGTGCCCAGTGCGAACGTTACTGCAAACGTAAAAACGGATGTAAGGGTGAGTGTCAGGGGAAGTGCGACAACTGTATCAACAGAAATTGAATGTTTAATCTGAAAGAAATGATTATTAATTATTCAGAAATTTCCGGTTAATTTTTGGTTATTTCTTTCCTAAATAAAAAGATAATGAGTGAAACAATTGTAATCTATGGTTCCTCGACGGGAACCTGTGAGGCCATCGCGGAGAAGATTGCCTCGAAACTGGGCTGCGAAGCCTTGAATGTACAAGACCTGACGGCTGATGTCGTAGGTGCCAACAAGAACCTCATACTGGGCACCTCGACATGGGGCGCAGGTGAGTTGCAGGATGACTGGTACGACGGGCTGAGCACGCTCAAGGCCTGCGACCTCAGCGGCAAGACCATCGCCATCTTCGGTTGCGGCGACTGCTCGTCGTACAGCGACACCTTTGTTGGCGGTATGGGTGAACTCTACAACGGCATCAAGGACAGCGG
>Ga0310696_10006128_pt1 | contig 14337 bp, 20 predicted proteins | sample AusTroGonzalo_MG_4_FD_203885 | JGI IMG/M metagenome (GOLD analysis project Ga0310696, IMG submission 203885) | Bovine rumen microbial communities from tropical cattle in Woodstock, Queensland, Australia - Gonzalo_02 (v2) (version 2) | ecosystem: Host-associated > Mammals > Digestive system >...
TGTTCATCGTCAGCGCCTGTTTGCTTACTATGAGCAGTTGCACATCCACACGTATTGTTACTGTGCCCGAATATCACGAGGTAGTCGTTCATCAGCGCGACACTACAAGCTTGCGCGACTCCATCTTTGTGCACGACAGCATCTGCATCGTGCAGCGTGGCGACACGGTGTTCATCGAGAAATACAACATCGTCTATCGTGACCGTTGGCGCGACCGTCTGCGCGTGGACTCCTTCATCCAGCGCGACACCGTGACCGTGGTCAAGGAGGTGGAGAAGCCGCCCAACCGCTGGCAGCTGATGAAGCAGCGCCTGGGCAGCACGCTCCTCTGGATGGTGGCCGCCGCCGCAGTCTTCTTTCTCATACGAATCATCATAAACAAATGGAAAGTCTGGTAAGTATCTTGCCAGGCAAAAGAATAGCCAGGGAAATACAAATCGCCAAATATTTACACCCAGTCTAAATAAGCACAGAAATCCCGAAATCTCTTGTGGGTTTCGGGATTTCTTCGTACCTTTGCAAGCAGAAAACAAGCATCGCCCTGCTTTTTGGCAGGGACATGGCCGTCCAAGGACGGTATTTTAGAACTTAAAAGTCATTGCAATGTGTACCGTTGACAGAAAGACCATTACCCACGTAAACAGTCGTATGATTGAGCGTGCGAGGGTGTATAGCATCCCGGCGCAGAGCGTAAGGGACAATAAGATTGTCGTCCCTGTCCACCTGCTTGGCTCACGTCCATACACCATGTCTATTGACAGGGTGAACGAGATTTATGGCCGGGCACGCAGGAAGGTTGTTGGCGTATCGGCACTCTAATAGGACTTTATGGCAAAGAAGTATTGTAGCATTTATAGCAAACTTGTGATGGGCGATGGCGATATGGTAGGACATATCGCCTATTCGTTGTATAAGGCCGAGAAGGTTCAGCATATCAACGAATACAAGCAGGCGCACAATGTGGATGTCGTTCCTGACGGAGTCATCAACCAGTTTACTGCTGGGCGTGACAACCAGAAGAGCATTGAGCACTATCGGGGAATGGCCGAGACTATCCTTCAGGACTTTGTGGGCGGTTCTTTCGATGACATGTCGGAGCAAGTGATAAAGGAGGTGACCGACAAACTGACAACTCATATTGACGGCAAGATAGTTCCCCTTATCCCTGCAAAGGACTCGTGGTGGACAAAGTTCTGGAATGGATGCCTACAGAGCATCGGCGGTGCTGTGGCTCTCTCCCTCCTTGTGTGGGTGTTTGCCAATGTGGTTGGCAACTTCTCACTGGGCAATGTGAGAGTGTCCTATCAGGATGGCGACGAACAGGTAGGACAGGAACATGTGACGGCTCAACAGAGTCCTGCAGACTCACTCGTTGCAGATTCTTTGGCAGCGGTTGATACTATGTCAAAATAAACATGAGATATGAAGAAAATTGTTTTGTTCTTGCTCCTTGCACTGATGGGTGTCAACGTAGGGGCGCAGGAAAAGCTTCCCTTTGATGAAGTACTCCTTGAAGGAGATTGGTTGGCGTTTGGTGAGGTGTCAGAATTGAGCACGGGTAGTTATTACCATATTACCAAACTTCAGTTTAGAACTGAAGGTCCAACCATCGTTTTTGTTCGTCATATTAATCAGCAGATTGACATTCCACTCAATTATTCTCACTTTTTTATCTCAAATGACAACAAATTGCATCTTATAGCTCTTGATGAGTCTTCAACAACTCAATATTTTGTTATAAGAGATTTCTACATTAGAGAGGAAGATAACACGCCCATATTGGTGTTAGCACGTTATAATAGTACTTTCTACCAAAATTTTTGTTTCCGCAAAATTTCGACAATGAATTCGATTGCTGACAATGTTATCAGCAAAGATACTATTGGTAGTAAATTTGATTTGAAAGGTATTTATGGTATGGGTGATAAGGGCATCTACATCCAGGATGGGAAGAAACACATAGCGAAGTAACTTGTAACTTGTAATCAGTCTAAATAAGCGCAGAAATCCCGGAATCGTTTGGCGGTTTCGGGATTTTTGTCTACCTTTGCACCCGCTTACAAGATAGTGGTAATCCACTCGGCAGGGCGCACGTCAGACGCTCAGCAACAATTGCCGGGCATTTTTTATGCCTTCAGAGTAACTACTCTTAACGGCTGCCTTCTCGTAAGATTAACTGCCCTCTGGGTGAGTCACTATCTTGTAAGCAACGGGAAGTGCAGCCGTTTCTCTGTCTCCGCGCCAGTGCGGTTCGCTGGTAAGCTTACAAGATAGTGCAATATGCAAAATGTAATTCAACTCGGGCAGGTTCAGCCCTCGGTTCTTTCTAGAGTGGAAAGGATTGTAAAGAACTGGCGTGCGCGGTTCGACCGTGCCATCGAGCAGAGCCAATTCTGCCAGATCGCGGGCTTCACTCCCTGGCACTTCTCCCTTCAGGGACTGGCCTTCACGGCCCTCTTCGGGCTTCTGGTAATGCTGGTATGCGGCTTGCCGGAGCTGCTGGGCAACGTGGCATGTGGAATCATCAGGATGGTGGAAGGAGGTGGTCTATGAGTGCCGATATTATGATGACCCCTGAGAACGTGGCCGCCATCAGCGAGCTTTGCTCTGCCGGCAACGTGGACGCTATCATCGTGAAGCTGGGCAATGCCGAGGAAGCACTGAAGCAGTCGGCCTATGACGATGACAAACAGTGGGAGTTCTTCCGCTTTGCGCGTGACCTGGAACTGATACGCAGACAATTCGAGAAACTTGAAAAGACACTTGGCTATGAACCACAACGAGACTGAGCGGCAGCAGGACCGCAACGAGCAGTTTGCGCAGCAGCTGCTCGACAGCTACTTTCTCTCCCGTAGCCCCCTGCCCCAGTCGGGCTACATCCAGGAGAACAAGACATCGCTCCAGATTATGGACGAACTGATGCCGATGCTCACTTTGAGCACTGAGACCATCGTGGCCTACATGACCGACCACGACTACAGCACCACCACCGAGCAGGACGGCTCCGTAGTATGGGCCATCTGGCGGCAGGTGTAGGATACAGACAACACATTTTTTACATTTTACGTCTCTTGGGGGTGGTGCGTCGCGATGACGCGCCGCCCTTTGTAGTTTTAGGCTTGTCTGTGTGTTGCTACCTTTGCACAAAACGAAGGCAGCATCATGGCAACACTCAGAAGCAAGGAATTTTCGTGCAGTATCCCCGACGTGACTGTGAGCACGTCGGCGAAGGCGCTTGTCACCATCAGCATCGACGGCACTCAGGTCTATCAGGAATGGCTGTGGCCCGTTTCAGGTGTCATCACCTTGGAGGACCTGAGCGACCTGGTGACACCCTACGCCCGCCAGCGCCAGACGGTGACGCTGAGCATCACCGCCGCCAACGAGGCCGGCACGCAGATTTTCAGCGCGAGCACTCAGGTGGTGTACTGTCAGGCCGACTTCGGCGACGAGACCGCCGAGAACTTCCTCGCGAATCATTTCCTCTCCATCCTGATGGGCACGAAGCAGACCGCCCTGGGGCGTCTGGAGTACCTGCACACGCCGGGCAGCGAGACCGCCGCCTGCACCGCCGAGTACAGCGACGGCACCACGGCGCAGTTCACGCCCTCCGTGGTGCAGAGCGGCACGGGCTACAGGACGCTTGACGTGAGTCCCGACAACTTTGTGGCCACGGGTAAGACGCTCGTGTGCTACAGGGTGACGTGCGGCAGCCGCACCCAGGACTACGAGCTGGACCTGTCGGCGCCCGACTGTGCGCCCATCCTCTGTTTCGTCAACAGCTTCGGCCTTGACGAACTGGCCTACTGCACCGGCATCCACAAGGTTGACCCGAGCTACAAGCGGAGCATGGCCTACGTGGGTCGGCTGCAGCGCAACTACAAGATTGACGAGACGCGCAGCTTCAAGGCCGACACGGGGCCGCTGAACACGGCAATGGCCAACTGGTGGGACGAAGTGTTCCGCTCGGACTCTGTGCGCATCGTGAACTTCAAGAACGGCAACCCCAACGTGGGCAAGGATTTGCTCATCACCGAGTCGAAAAGCGAGCACAGCAACGACGATGCGGAGATACCCCGCTTCACCTTCACCTACCAGTATGCGCAGCGCAACCATAACGTGGTGCAGCTGCTGCGTGCTGGGCGCATCTTCGACAATACCTTCGACAACACCTTCAACTAATGGAAAAGAGAGCCATACACATCAACGAGGCCATGCAGATCCTTGACCTGGCCCGCGAGCGTAAGCAGACGGTGAACCTCCGTGTGTGGGAGGGTCAGACGGGCGACGTGCTGGAGTACCGGGGCTGGTACGTCAGCAGCTCTTCATGGAAGAAAGGCTGGCACAAGATCATCAACCCCGTGTCGAACCAGATACGGACGGTGCCCGACATCTTCATCTTTGAAATCAACGGACTAAGCATATATCTTTAGACCACGAATTACACGAATTTCACAAATTGGGATATGAACGAGAAACAAGACCTAATAAAAGTAGGCCAGACGGGCGACTACGAGCAATACGAGTTGATGCCGTGCTCGGTGGTGAACGCGCTGCAGGGCGTGCGCAGTGAGGTGATCAGCCACTACGACAAGGACACCTACTCTACCTTTGCCGACGCTGACAACGACGATGTGACGCAGCAGATAGGCATAGGCGGGCGTGAGTACGAATATGTGCCATGGGGTGGCGACAACATGCTGCCCTACCACGTGCAGACGCTCATCGGCAAGAACATGGTGACGGCACAGTGCCAGAACTTCAACACACTGACCTGCTACGGCCAGGGCCTGCAGTTCTTCGAGCGGAACCCCACCCCCAGCCCCTCCCCTGCGAGGGGAGGGGAGCGTAGGAGGGCCAGCGACCCTGAGATTCGCCGCTTCTGTATGCGCAACGCCATCCACCTGCAGTTCTGGGAGCAGGCCACCGACATGAAGTATTTCTTCTTCTCGGTGCTGGTGTTGACGCTGAGCCGCGACGGCTCTAAGATCGTGCAGCTGCGCCATAAGGATGCGTGCCACTGCCGCTTTGCGCCGCGCGACCGTAAGACAGGCCGGCCGCCCTACGTCATAGTGGCCAACTGGCGGCACACGCCCCCCGAGACGGCGAAGGTCTATCCCCTTCTCGACGATGTGGACCCGCTGGGCGACCTCCTTGTTCGCCTTGGCAAGGAACCCGACCCCGAGACGGGCCTTACCAAGGCACAGACCAGCGACCGCTCGTTTGCCATCGTCTGCCGTGTGCCCACCGTAGGCCGCCAGATATATCCAGTTCCCTACTACTTCAGCATCTTCATGGATGCGTGGTACGACATCTACCGTCTCATCGGCACGGGCAAGCGCTTCATGATCAAGAACACCGCCGCGCCGCGCATCCAGATAGAGATACACAAGAACTACTGGAACAACGTGTGCAACGAGGAGGGCATCACCGACCCTGAGAAGCGCAAGGAGCGCATCAAGAAGGAACGCGAGAACATCACCGACTTCTGCACGAAGCCGGAGAATGCGGGCAAGGCGTGGATTACCAGCTATGACACCGTCATCGACGGCAAGGAGGTGCGCATGGTGCGCATCTACACGCTGGGCGAGGACAAGAAGGAGGGCGGCGACTGGGCCGACGACCTGGTGGAAGCATCCAACGCTCTGTGCTTCGCCATGGGCGTGCATCCTAACATGGTGGGTGCCACGCCTGGCAAGAGCCAGATGAACAACTCGGGCAGCGACAAACGCGAACTGTTCAACCTGAAGCAGTCGATAGAAAAGCCATGGCACGACGTGATGGAGGTGCCCTACCACGTGATGATGCACTTCAACGGATGGGATGAGAAATACGACATCGACGTGCCAATGATTGAGATGACCACGCTCGACAAAAACAAAGAGTTTGACATAAAAGGAAACAACAATGAACCTGACAATAACAAAGGATGATTTCGAGAAGGCCGTGCCGTCGGCACGCGAGCCTTCAGGCAGCATCTTCGCCGTGATGGAGGATGCTATACAGAACGAGCTTTCCTACTTGGAGAGCCAGGTGCTGGGCGACATTGGCGCACAGGCCGTGGAAAACGGTGCTTTGGCCTATCCAGCGCTTGTTCAGACGGTGAAGCGTCTGGCTTGCGTCCGCGCCTTCATGGGCGAGATGCGTAGCCTTGACCTGGTGCTGACCAACACCGGCTTTGGTGTGGTCTCTACGAACGACACCGCCCCTGCCTCTAAGCAGCGCGTCGATGCGCTCGACGGGCAGCTTCGCCGTCAGGAGCGACTGTTGCTTGGCACGCTGCTCGACCGTCTTTTCCAAGTGCCTGGATGGAACACCCAGCCGCAGCGCCGCTGGCATGTTGAGACCCTGATTTACAAGATCCAGCAGTTGGAGGAGTTTGCGGGCATCAACCGCCCTGAGGCAGCGGACTGGGATGGCGCTTTGCTGAAGATTCTTGCAGCCGATGCTTTCCTTCGTCGGCACATCGGCAATGCCTACATGGATGAACTTGTGGAGAAGCTGACCTGCAACCGCCTTGACGAATGGGATGCCCCTGTTGTGCGCTACCTGCAACAGGACATCGGCGCTTGCATCGCCGGCAATGCCTTGCTTCGTGAGGAGATATACAGCCGCATGATTCAGCACATGGAGCGCGACTTGACGCACTACCCGACCTACGCCGACGGCGAGGGCTACCGCCTGAACCATGCCAAGACCAACAATTATATCTACGAGAACCATGCCGAAGACAGCGCCTTCCACTTTGTCGGCTGACGGTGTGCTGCACCTGAGCTGTCCGCGCTCCTGGTCTGAGATGACCCAGGAGCAGCTTCGCTATGCGCTTCACGTCATAGGCAGCGGCATGTACTCCTCTGTAGAGGGCCGCACGCTGATGCTGATACGTTTCACTGGCATAGAGGTGCTGGGCCGCACGCCCGGCGGCTGGACGTGCAGTGTGCCCGTCGGTTCTGCCGACGGGAAAAAGAAGCGTCACTTCTTCTTCCTTCAGTCGTGGCAGGTTCAGGACTTCATCCGGCAGTTGGAGTATGTCGACAGCTACGAGACCATGGATGTGCGGTTGGAGAGCATTCAGGGGTTCAAGGCTGTCGACGCCCTGCTGCACGGTGTGCGCTTCCACGACTATCTCCAGATGGAGAAATACTACCAGGGCTATCTCTCCACCACAGAACAGAAGTATGCCCTCGGTCTGGCCCGTCTGCTGTATCCAGCTGGGCAGTATGATTCGGGCGTCGGCATTGCCAGCCTCGATGCCGCCGAACTGACAGGCACGGTGATGTGGTACTCGTATGTGAAAAAGCGACTGTCGCATTTCTTCCCTCATTTCTTCAAGCCCGCCCCTTTAGTACAGGGCAAAGCGTTGAACTGGCTGGAGCAGATGAACGCGCAGATCCGCGCCCTTACCGACGGCGATATCACCAAGGAGCAGGCCGTCTATGACAAGGACTGCTGGCGCGCATTGACCGAACTGGACGCCAAGGCCCGGGAGGCCGAGGAGTTCCGTCGCAAGTACCCCGAGAAGTGACAAATCGTAAATCGTAAATGCGTAAATCGTAAATAAATGAGATGGAACAGACCCAATTTGACGCCCTGGCCTACTTTGCCGAGCTGGGCGAAAAGAACAGACTGGCAAAGGCCAACAATTTCAAGGTGGACTACTGTAGTGGTCCGGGAGCCTTGGAGCCGATGATGCAGGGCTACCGCCAGTACCAGAACTTCATCTTCGTGGATGACACCACCTCGAAGAACACCTTCAGCAACAAGGTAGGCTGGTTCGACCGCAATGTGTACTGCGTCCATATCATCGCGGGCTACAAGTATGGCGACGCCCAGGACTACAACCGTGCGCTGCGCCTTTGCCGCCTGATCTTCCGGCAGCTGCTGTCGAAGGTCATCAAGGATAAGGAGTCGTACAAGTACGGCAATGCGCTGATGTACCTTGGTACTGGCAATGTGTATAGCAATGAATATGGCCGCTACAGCTTCAACGGAGCCACCGGCCTTTTCTTCCAGATACAGAACGACGAGCCTACAGACCTCGTTTTCGATGCTAACGATTGGGAGGAGTAAGCTATGGGACTGATGAAGCGCCTGGCGGAGAACCGCCGACAGTCGTACCGTCGTGGACGTGTGCAGGCCATGAGCGAGCAAGAACTGTTTCGCAAGCAGTGGACCAAGAACATGGTCACCTACTGGCAGGAGCGCATCGACCGCCTGCGCATCAACGACACTGGGCGTCTGCGCAGCAGCATCGTGGGCTATCTGCACCCCGGCCCCGTGACCACCATCGAGCATTCATTCCTGGTCTATGGCAAGTATGTGAGCGACGGCGTGGCCCGTGAGTTCGGCGAGGGCTACACCGACAGCCTGGGCCGCTACTATGGCAGCAGCCGTGGCGGCGAGGGCACATGGAACGCCGGACAGCTGCCTTTCCTCCTTCCGGGCGGTGAGCAGTACCGCGAGAACCACGGCCTTGACCATCCCAAGAAGGTAGGCCCGGCGTGGGGTGGCCGCGTAGCGGGCGGCAAGCCGCACGAGAAGCGCGACTGGTTCTTCCGCAAGTACTACTCCTCGCGCATGGTGCTGAACGAGATGGAGGCCGCCGCCTACGGACGGGAATACCAGGGCATGATGACGCAAGCCTTCGATGCGCTGTTCCAGCGCACGCGAAAAACAGGATGCCAACTGCGCTACAGCAGCCTGCATCCCGATCTCCTGCGTCAGAGCCGACGTCACTTAATCATTTCTCCTTCCTCGACCTCGCGGCCATTTCGTTGATGATGGTGGCGATGTCGGCCACATCCACTGCACCGTCGGCGTTCACGTCGCACTTGTTGCTTGAAGTTGAATCAACGGTGATATTCTCAACTTTCAGCCCAGCGTCGCCCCATGTCAGCGTCGCGGTCACAACGTCACTATCGGCATAGCCGCTGGCCTTGGCATGTGCAGAAATAATATAGGTGGCTGAAAGGCTGATTTCTTTTCCCTCGTATGATTTGATGTCCGTATCGGTGATGGTGGCAAAACATTCTGCTCCCTCAGTCTCACAATCCAGAACCAGTCTGCCATTAGAATAACTGATTGTCGGAGTTGCGCATTTCTCAACCTCATAGTCGGGGATGGGCACTATATCCTTGAATTTCTTCCAATAGTTATCAGCCTTATAGCTCTCTATGGCCTGAGCTGGCACATGCAAAATTGTGTATTGAATATCAGAGCCATAGAAAGGGTCATTTCCATAATTTGTTGCTTGCACTATCTCTGGTACTGTTGTGGAGTAGCAATAGACATCTTCTAATTCTTTGCATTCGCTGAATGCGCCACCATAAATTCTTTTCACAGAAGCGGGAATGGTGATTGTGTTCAGTTTTGCGCAATTAATAAAAAGAGCAGGATTAATGGTCGTAAGGCCCTTCGGCAATGACACCTTTGTCAATCCGGAGCAAAGGCCGAAAGTACCTTCGCCCAATTCTCTGATGTTGTCAGGCAGACTGACAGACGAAAGATTTGTACACTCCATGAAAGAGCGACCGTCGCCGTACAAATGTGAAGTGCCTATGGATTCCACGCTGTTAGGGATGACAAGGTTTGTCAATCCTGTACATCTCGCAAAAGCATAGTTCCCGATTTTCTTCAATCCATCATTTAACGTCAAAGATGTAATCCCAGTACAGCCAGAGAATGCGTATGATCCTAACTCTATAACGCTTGACGGGATGGATATGGAAGTCAACCCCGTGCATACATCGAAACCACTGAGATACTTTATGCTATTTGGAAGCTCAATTTCCTTAATTCCAGTGCACTTGAAGAAAGCTTCATCATCGATGATTTCGACCTCATCCCCAAGTATCACATTGATAATAGATGGCATTTCTGCAAACCATTTTCCAATCTCCTTGCAATGTAGTTCAATAGTCTCAAGGCTATTGCATGAATCAAACCAGTACCCTTTTCCGTCATAATCAGCCCCAAGAAATGAAACGTTGCCCAATTTAATGGACTTCAGGTTTGGGCAACTCGCAAAAGCACGGTTTTCCACCTCTACGCCATCGGGAATAATCAAGTTTGTTATTTTGGATCCCATAAATGCTCTGTCACCGATATAGCGCAAGCTCGTAGGCAGGGTCAAAGATTTTATGTCCCTCACAATAGAGAATGCACGTTCGGAAATGCTAATCGTTCCTTCTTTGATCACCATGTCATAATTGTCTGGCAAGTCACCTTTAAACCTATACGCAACTTTACCAGCATAAACGACTCCGTCTGCTTGCCTTTCATACCAAGGGGTTCCTTCAAATGCTGTGCCACGTATGTTTCTCAAAGATAGCGGGAAGTCTATTTCGCCAAGATTAACACAATCTTTAAAGGCATTGTTACCTATGTCGGAAACGCCTTCTTCAAGAACAAGAGAGGTGACTGCCATACACGAATCAAATCCAGCAACAGAGCTTACAACGCAAGTCTTGCTATCATAAATGATAGTCCCCGGAATGACCAGTTGTCCGGTGATGTCCTTACTACTCGGCCCTATAGCCTTGGCAGTCTGCATCTTGGTTGAAACATCATACATGATGCCATCTATCTCGACTACTCCAGTAAATGCACTCGCTGCCATCGGCAGGAGCATCAGAATTGCAAATAAAACGTTTTTCATAATAATTGCGTTTTTAATAGTTTTACCAACAGAAATGCGCAGACCATTTCCACGCATTCCCGGCTCACCACAAGCCTCTGTAACCGCCGAAACGTCTGCGCATTGTGCGCCGACGCCCTTTGTTACAGATTGGCTCCTTTGTCCGAGGTGGTGAATGGGAATGTAGAGCCTACTATGTCTTAGTTCCGAAGAACGGGTGCAAAGTTACGGAAAAAGTTGCAAACGGAAACAATTTTGCCCTAAAAAAATGCATTTGAGGTAAAAAGAGAGATGCCTTGCTCTTTTTGTGGGCAGTCGGCGGCCCTTTTCCGTTCTGTAGTTTTATGTCATATCTGAAACTGCTACTTTTGCGGAAAAAACAGAATGACGATGGAATATACTCTCTACCAGAACAACAACAACAGCACCAGCGCAGGGGGCAAATGGTTTGCCCGCGCCGCGAACCATCCGATGTCGTTTGACGAGCTTTGCCGCCATATAGCCAGCCACACGCGGTTTCTCGACCGCGCCACCATCATAGCCGTGGTCACGGCCTTGGAGGACGAGGTGCGCAGCCTCCTGCTCGACGGCCGCAGCGTGCAGATAGGCGAGCTGGGCACGCTCTCGCTCACCATCGGCTCGCGGGGCGTCGGCAATCCCGCCGACTTCCGTGCCGACCGGGACATCACCGCCCTGAGGCTGAACATCTTTCCAGGCCGGAAACTGCGCACGGCACAACTGAGGAAAATCGCGAAGTTTAAGAAAGTATGAAAACTACCCCCTACGGTTTCACCATCCGCCCCTATGGCCTGACTGAGCTGGCGCAGGCCTACTTCCCCGCCCACTCGCCCGGCGGGGCACGCCGCGCCCTGCTCTCGTGGATAGACCGCAACGCCGAGTTGCGGCAGCTGCTGCACCGCCATCCGCAGGCAGCCAGCCTGGCCGACGTGCGGCGGGGCCGCCACGTGACGCTCACACCCCGGCAGGTGGAGCGCATCGTGGAGCTGCTGGGAGAACCGTGAGAGATTGAAAAATGAAGATTGAAGATTGAGAGACACAGCCGCAGTGCTGCCTTTGATTTTTTTCGCCCGCCGCCGTCCGTGATGGATAGTGGCGGGATTTTCTTCGCGCCCTGAATGTACGCAGCGCACCGTCTCGTCCCTTTTCGCGCAGAAATGCACGGAAGCACACCGATGCGCACACCCTGCGAAGCCTATTCACTACCTTTGCATCGTCAAGCCTGAAAGACATCCGTAAGAAGTCTGGCAGACTTCCGTAAGAAGTCCCACCGACTTCCGTAAGAAGTCTCGGGGAAAGTACCGTAGCAAAAAACAGACCCTAAAAACGTAAAAAAACACCGGCTGGCCAGCCAATGAAATAACCGAATTATTAACCCTCAAAAAAACAACAACTATGGCAAAAGAAAAGATCTCAATGGCTTACAACCTCAGCCAGAGCAATAATGAGAACAGCCCAACCTACGGTCTCTGGTATCCTCAGCCCGTGCGCCGCGACACCCTCTCGCTGCGCGGCCTGGCCGACCACATCGCCGACCACGGCTCGGTTTACACCCGTGATGTCGTGGTAGGCGTGCTCACCAAGTTCTCCACCTGTCTTGTTGAACTGGTCTCTCAGGGCATCGGCGTGAAGCTCGACGGTCTGGGCACTTTCTACCCGACTTTCGAGTCAAGGGGTGCTGAGTCGCCCGTCGGCTACGATGTCAACTCCTATGTGAAGGGCATCCACATCCGCTTCTGGCCCGAGAACGCCGAGCTTGACAAAATCACCAGCCGTGCCTTCGTCGAGAAGTGCGTCCTGAAGCAGAACATGATCTTCGACAAGACGGGCAAGCCCAAGAAGGTGAAGGACGGCCAGCTTGTGGACTATGGCGATGACAACAACGGCTAAACCGCCGCCCTCCTGCACAGCGATTGCCGCCGGTCTGTTCCCCCGAAAGGGAGAGAGGCCGGCGGCAAGTGTTTTTCATTTTTTTGCCGAAACGTTTGGCCATGAGCAAAAAAGTGAGTAAACCGTCGTGGTGACGCACCGCCTTTTATTATCGGCATTCTTAAATAGTATTAAAGATAATGCTTTTCTTACAAAACATTTGGCCATTGGTATTATTATTGTTACCTTTGCAGCGTTAGACGAAGGAGGAATCGCGAGACTGAGTATCTCGTGGAGGGTACCAAACAATAAAACAATGAAACGCCACAAAGTAAGAGAGGTGATTGAGCTGCTGATAGCAGACGGATGGTATCAGATAAAAGGAGGCCAAACCTCAGGCGACCACCGCCAGTTCAAACATCCTACAAAGCCAGGCAAGGTGACTGTTAGGGGAGCAATGAACGAGGTGTTGAGCCAGTTCCTGCTAAACAGCATCTGGAAGCAGGCAGGGTGGAAGTAATCTCTCCCGCCTTTGCGATAAGAGAATAATAATTTGATGAAAGCATTTTGTGATTATGGAAAAAATCAGAGTAGATGTTCAATGGTGCGACAAGAACTTCGGCGCATCGCTGGGCGACAATGTGCCCGGTGCAGTGGTTCTGACCGCAAAGACATTTGAGGAGCTTCAGCGTGAGGTTCCTGAGACTTTGCGCTTCCACGTGGAAGGAATGGTGGAGGATGGTGATGACGTACCCCAGTGGCTGCGCGACGGTGAATATGAGTTTGAGTACAACCTGCTTGACGTGGCCACCGTGCTTCGTGCTTACGAGCCGTATGTCTCGCTGGCTGCACTCAGCTATGCCTCTGGCATCAACCAGCACCAGCTTTCCCACTATGCCAATGGCATCAAGCAGCCTCGCCCCCAGCAGCGCCAGCGCATAGTGGACGGCATGCACAAGATTGGGCGCGAGCTGTTGAATGTTGTATGATAAGAAACATTATATGAATGAGATACGCACTGTCGAGGATGCAATCAAAATAGCAAACCAAATGTCAGAACAGAGCTATGACAAAATTCAAAATCAGAGCAAACATCACATACGCCCGCGACCTCGACATTGAGGCCGACGACTTTGTGGAAGCCATGAAGAAAGCCCAGGAAATGATGCTGGAACCCATTCCCATAAAAGAACTGACCCCGACAGGCCTGACATACGACTTGTTGAGTCACTCCATAAAAGACGGGGTAATGGTGGAGACAGCCCCTGTTCTTTAATTGCCGCCGACCATCATCGTTGCTGAGGCCGGCGGCAATCTTACCCGCTTACTCCCCGCCGTCGCCCAGCGCCGCTCTCAACCGCTCTATCAGCCGCCACAGGCGGCGCAGCTCCCAGTGCCACGCCACGAACCAGCCGTCGGGCGTGTCCTGCGGATTCTCTCGCGAGAGGTCGGTCAGGTAGTCGTCCACCTGACGAAGCAGCGTCACCTGCGCCTCCAAGAAGTCATCACTCAGAAAGTCGGCCAGCTCACGGAGCATGGCGGGTGTGAGCCGTAGCCCACGGTCATTGTAGTTTTCCATAACAAAACATTGGTGTTAGTTTGTGATTTACACCCTGCGGCGTTTCCGCATGGCAAGGGCGTAATATACACAAACTATTAGAATGTAAACTACAACGGCTTTGAGCAGAACGTGTACCACTGACCGCAATACTCAAAACTCTTGCCGAAGTACTTGCAATAACAGTGGTCTTTGTGGTTTACATACCACTCACTACGATGATACAACTCGTTCAAGAACCTGTAAGTCACGTCGC